>JADMIO010607347.1_pt1 | contig 11050 bp, 7 predicted proteins | sample 8958161 | NCBI WGS metagenome assembly JADMIO01 (sample SAMN16585339, study PRJNA669376) | soil metagenome | isolation source: Crop rotation soil | place: USA: Cullars Rotation, Alabama | collected 2011 | reverse complement strand
CGCGACTTCAAGTCACGTGAATTCCAAGCTTCGGATCCCACTGTGCTGGAAAGATAGCTGGCATACCACCGAGGTGAAATGTACCCGTGCTCGCCTTGGAAGACGACCAGTGCCTCGGCGCCGGTGGCAAAGTCCCGCCACTGGCCGTTCGCCCGGGCGAGATGAGCGTAAAGCGTCCCCTGAGGGCCCGTGCTTTCATCGTGCAGGAAAGGCAAATGCGACGCGGTCAGTCCGCCCGGCCCTTGGGTGGTGATGGTTGCAAAGCTGTTCGCGCGCACGCAGGCGGCAACCAGTCCACGATCCTCCACCTTGAAGTGACCTGGCGTGTACATGCGGGCAGGCCGCCGGCTTATTTCGCCGCCGCGGCGGCTTTCACCAGCTCAACGAAGCTGCGTGCCTCGAGCGAAGCCCCGCCAATCAGCCCGCCGTCGATATCCTTCTGCGCGAGCAGCTCGGGCGCGTTGGCGGGTTTCATGGAGCCGCCGTACAAAATCCTTACGCGTTGCGCGACCGGCTCAGTGAAAAGTTTCGTGAGCAGTCCGCGGATGAATCCGTGGACCTCCTGCGCCTGGTCCGACGTCGCCACCTTGCCCGTGCCGATCGCCCATACCGGCTCGTAGGCGACGATAAGCGACGCCGCCTGGTCCTTGCTCACGCCGTCGAGCCCGGCCTCCAGCTGCGTTTGCACGACCTTGAGCGTGGAACCATTCTCACGCTCGGCGAGCGTCTCTCCGACGCACAAGATCGGACGGAGCTGATTCTTGAAGGCCGCCAGCACCTTCTTGTTGATGAATGCATCCGCTTCGCCGAACAGGCTGCGCCGTTCACTGTGGCCGAGGATCACGTGGGTGGCAAAAAGTGCCCGCAACATCGGGGCCGAAACCTCGCCGGTGAACGCCCCGCTGTCATCGGGATGCATGTTCTGCGCGCCGAGCTTCACAATCGAGCCGTCCAACTTGCGCCCCACGGACTCCAGCGCGGTAAAGGGCGGACACACGACGATATCCACGTCCGGGGTTTTCCCGACCAGCGTCACCAGCTCGGCAGCGAGCGCCGCGCCATCGGCGGGCGTCTTGTTCATCTTCCAGTTACCAGCGATGAGTTTCTTGCGGAACATGGGGGACGGGAAGTAGTGAGAAGCGCATAGCGGGTAGCGAGTAGAAATTGATGTAGGGCGGACCGCGATTCCCGCGGTCATTGATCGTCCGCGCAAGGGAGCCGCAATTGGAGACGTCGCGGCGGCATCAGCGCCCCGCCCTAGTTTTCCAAAAACGCCACGCCGGGCAGCACCTTACCCTCGAGGAACTCCAGGCTCGCGCCGCCGCCGGTGGAACAGTGCGTGACCTTGTCCGCGATCTTGAATTTCTTGGCCGCCGTCGCGGTGTCGCCGCCACCCACCACGGTCGTCGCGCCCTTCGCCGTGGCTTCGGCCATCGCCTCTGCCATCGCCTTCGTCGCGCCGGCAAACTTGTCGAATTCGAAAACGCCGGGCGGGCCGTTCCAGATGATTGTCTTCGCCCGAAGAATCGCGTCGCGGTAGAGCGCGATGCTCTTTGGCCCGGCATCGAGTCCCATCCACCCGGCGGGAATGCCGCTGGCGTCGGTCGCCGGTTGCGTGTTGGCGTTTGCGTCGAACTTGTCGGCGCAAACGTAATCCACCGGAAAGATCAGCTTTACGCCGCGGCTCTTCGCCTCGTTGCTGAGCTGCTGCACAATCTTCGCACCCTCCGGATCGAACAGGCTGTCCCCGATCGGCATGCCATCGATCACCTTCTTGAACGTGTAGGCCATGCCGCCGCCGATGATGATCTCGTTGGCTTTCCCGAGGAGGTTTTTGATCAGTGGAATTTTGTCCGCGATCTTTGCCCCGCCCAGGATCGCCAGCAGCGGCCGCTGCGGATGATCGAGCACCGCGGCGAAAGCTTTCAGCTCCGCCTCCATCAGAAAACCAGCTGCCTTCTCCGGCAGATTGACGCCCACCATCGACGCGTGCGCGCGGTGCGCCGTGCCAAAGGCGTCGTTGACGTAGACGTCCCCCAGCTTCGACAGTCCCGCCCGAAATGCGGCAACCGCCGCCGGATCGGCCTTCACCGAAGTACCGTCCTCATTCTTGACTTTGCCCTCTTCCTCGAGGTGAAACCGCAGGTTTTCCAACAGCAGCACTTCGCCGGGTTTCAGCGCCGCCGCGGCTTTTTCGGCCGCGGGTCCGACACTGTCATTCACAAATGCCACCGGCTTACCCAGGAGTTTCGCCAGTTCATCCGCGGCCGGCTTCAGCGAAAACTTCGCGATGACTTTTCCATCCGGCCGACCGAGATGACTCATCAGCACAACCGACGCCCCCTGTTCCAGTGCATGCCTGATCGTGGGCAGCGCGGCGACGATCCGCTGGTTGTTGGTGATGGCGCCCGTGGCTTTGTCCTGCGGGACATTAAAGTCGACGCGCATGAGCACGCGTTTGCCCTTCAGGTCCAGGTCGCGGATGGATTTGAATTTTGCCATGAGTCGAAAGGTAGGGGGACTGGTCGGCCCGCCTTGTCTTCGTGGAATCTGCCGGACAGCGGCCCAGCGGCCGCGCCCAACTCAGAGCGCGTCCGAGATCTTTTTCGTCAGCTCGGCGACGCGATTGGAATAGCCCCACTCGTTGTCGTACCAGCTCACGAGCTTGAAGAAGCGCGAGTTGAGTTCGATGGAGGAACCGGCGTCGTAGATCGATGAGCGTTTGTCGTGGATGAAGTCGGTGGAGACCACCTCGTCGGACGTCACTGCCAAAATGTCCTTCAAATACGTCTGCGACGCGCGCTCCAGCGCGGCGTTGATTTCCTTCAACGACGTTTCCTTCACGGTCTTCACGGTGAGATCGACCACGGACACCGTCGGCGTCGGCACGCGGAAGGACATGCCCGTGAGCTTGCCCTTCACTTCGGGACAAACGAGGCCGACTGCCTTGGCCGCGCCCGTCGTGGCCGGGATGATGTTGATCGCGGCGGAACGACCGCCCTTCCAATCCTTCTTCGACGGACCGTCTACGGTCTTCTGCGTGGCCGTGTAGGAATGCACCGTCGTCATGAGGCCTTCCTCGATGCCGAAGCCTTCCTTGAGCAGCACGTGCACGAGTGGCGCCAGGCAGTTCGTGGTGCAGGAAGCGTTCGAGATGATGTGGTGCTTGGCGGGATCATATTTTCCGTCGTTAACACCGAGCACGACCGTGATGTCCTCGCCCTTGCCCGGAGCGGAGATGATCACCTTCCTCGCGCCGGCCGTGAGGTGACCCTTGGCCTTCTCGGCATCGGTGAAGAGACCGGTGGACTCGATCACGATTTGCACTCCGAGCGCCGCCCAGGGCAACTCGGCGGGAGACTTGGCGCTGACCACCTTGATCTCATGACCGTTGACCACGAGCACGTCGTCCTCGGCTTTATCGGGGCCTGACTTCTTTGATGACACCGTCCCGTTGAAACGTCCCTGCGACGAGTCGTATTTCAGCAAGTAGGCCAGGTTGTCGGCCGGCACGATATCGCCGACGGCAACCACATCGAAGTGGGCGCCGTGAAGATTCTGCTCCACGAGGGCGCGAAATACGAGGCGGCCGATGCGGCCGAAACCATTGATGGCAATTTTGACGGGCATGGGAGTTGGCGGGATTAGCGGTTAATCACTTTTGTGAAGGACAAACTAAGTCCCCCGGGTGAAATCTTGGCAAGGGACATTTCCGTTTATGCTACGGTGAAGAGCGGCAGCACCATGTCGGTCGGGCTTTAGGCCCGACACCTTGGACTTCGCCCGCCCTGCCCGCGGATTTACGACTCGTTGACCCACAGCCCGCAGCCCAGGGGCGGGATGAAGAGCTCCGGCTCCACCGGCAGCGTCGCACCCTCGTATTCCGCCGCGAAAAACCGCTCGTGGTCGGCGACCTGACGCCACGACGCGGCAACCACGTCCGCGGGGAGAGCGAGCGTGACATCGTTCAGCGTCGGATTGACCGCGAAGAGCAACCGGCCGTGTCCCTGCGATCGGTCCGCGTTGTACATCGCCGCCAAGGCCGGCGAATTGGCCGAGGAGAAAAACTGAAAGAACCCGTCGCTGGGCCGGGAGAACTGGCGGAGCAGCCGGCCGCGTTCGCTCCGCCGGAAGGAGATCCAGCCCGCGAAATACGCGTGGGTGCCGAGAAAGCGGTAGAGCCGGCGGTAATCGAGGGCGTTAAGGTCCCCGCGCAGGTACGTGTTGTTCACGCCGTGTTTTGAGCGGAGAAAATCCTGCCCGGCGGCCAGCATCGGGATGCCGATCGACATAAACAGGAGCGCCGCCATCAGGTGGGTGCGCTTCCGGTCATTCGGGGCCGGAGCAAAGCCGTCAAAATTCGGGTTCTCCGTGATCACGTCCAGCCACGCGCGGTCATCATGCGACTCCGTGTAATTCACCGTCTGCGCCGGCCATTTCGCAAAGAACCACGGCGAACCCTTCAGGAAATATTCCATGCGCTCCGCCGTCGCGTTGGAACCGACGTACAGCTTCACCTGCTCGCGGTAGCCGTCGTTCCACGAGGCCCAGCCGGTGTCGCGCAATGCGCCCGCGATGTGGCCGCGGAAGCTCCACGGCTCGGCGATCAGGATGACGTTCGCTTTGACGCGCTTCAGTGCCGCCTCAATTTCCCGCAATACCTCGACGCCGAGGAGCTCGGCGAGGTCAAAGCGAAAGCCGTCCACGCCGTACGCCTCGATCAGGTGAATGCAGCTGTCGATGATGAGGCGCTTCGCCATCGCCGAGTGCGCGCGCAGGTCGTTGCCACAGCCGCTCCAATTCGCGAGCTGCCCGCTGGCGTCCTGCTCAAAATAATAGAGCCGGTCGATGAACAGCAGATGCGCCGGCACGCCGACGTGGTTGTAAACGACGTCCAGCACGACCGCCATGCCGCGGCGGTGAAACGCCTGCACCAGCGCTTGCAGCTCGCGAACGCCCGACGCCTTTTCCGGCGCAAGCGAGTAGCCGCTCGCCGGCGAAAAATAATTCTCCGGCATGTAACCCCATTGGTATTCATCCCGCGCGCGGGCGTCATTTTCCTGCACCGGCTGCAGTTCGACGCAATTAACACCCAGGTGATGCAGGTAAAACTCCGGGCTCTCGACCCACTTGCGCAGGCCGGTGAACCCTAGGCGTTCCTCCGCGGTGGCTTTCACCGGCGCGTTCGCCGCGAGGTCGCGCACATGCGCCTCGACGATCACCAGGTCGTGCCACGACGGGGTGGCGAAGTCGCGGTCGCCCTGCCCCACCCAGCCAGGATTCAACACGATCCCGGGCCCCTGGCCGCTGACAGTTGCCAGTGCGTACGGGTCGAGCACCCGCGCCTCGGGATCAAAGCGTCCCGCGCCTTCCCGCACGCCGTCCACCGTATACCAATAAAACCACCCGTGCAGGTCGCGATCGAGCGTCGCCTCCCACACCCCCACCGCGCCGTCCGCGTCGGGGCGCCGCGTCAGCGAAATATTCTGCCACGACCCGCCCACCGGCTGCGGGCTAAGGAGGAGTGTCACCGCCCGCGCGCGCGGCGCGAAGAGCCGGAACACCGTCGCGCCCCCGCGCACGAGCGCGCCGAGTGGCAGGTCCGTTTTTAGCTCGTGGAAAAACGTCCCGGGAACCAGCGGCACGGCCGGCCCGGAATCCGGCGCCGCGTTCGACCACGTGACCGTCCGAGGTTCGGCCAAATCGAGCGGCATTCCCAGCGTGAACTGCCACAGGTGCCAGCCCGTGCGTTGCGGATCGAGGAAGCGGTTGGTGTTGCCCTTGTCGTCGCGCGTGGTGTTGGGCGCATCGCCCGGTGGCACGAGCCATTGGTGCTCGCGGGTGACGAACTTGAAGCGCTGGCCGGGCTGTGTGAGGAAGCGCGCCGGTTCGCCGGTCCACATCAGCACGCGCTCGCCGTCGAGCACCTCCAGCCGCAGCTGCCACTCGTCCTTCCCGATCGCCTCCTCCCAGCCGTTGAAATCCCCCGCAAGGTAGACCACGTCCCGCGCCGGATTGACGTCAGCGCCGTGCTCCAGCGGCAGGACGAACGAGATCTCGCCCTTCGGGTTCAGGAAATACCCAAATGTCCGGCCCGCGATCAGTCCCGGTGCCGGCGCCAGTCCGCCGGGCGCCGCGCATTGCTCGCCCAGCGTAAAACGCGGAAAACTCCGGTCCGTCCAGTCCCGGTCGAGTTCAACAATGCCCGTCGAAAGCGACTCGAGCCAGGCTCGGACAATGTGCGGGGTGCGATCAGACATGACTGGCATTGAGCATCTTCCACGCCTGCTGACGGTGTCAATGTAGGCCGCGAACTTGCTCGCGCCATCACGACTCTAGCCAACGGTAGCAATGACGACCTTCAACCCGCTCAAATCGCGGGCGCCTGCAAGCAGGCTGCCTACATCGAACCCTACGGCGCAAACGCCGCCGTCACTGGCTGGCCGTCAAAATATGGCTGCTGTTCCAGGCCGAGCAGCCAGCACGCCGTCGCGCAGGTGTCCTCCGTGAGCACGGGGCGCGCGTCACGCGTGAGGTCATAGCCCGGCTTCACTCCGGGACCGGTGATGATCCAAGGAATATGCCGGCTGCGCATGTCATCGGCCCCATGACGCTTCCCCGCCCCGCCATGGTCGGCGGACACCAGAACGATCGTTGAATTCCGCAGGCCGGCGCGATCCAGCGCGGCCAGCACGCGCGCGACCTGCGCGTCGGTCTTCGCCACCTGCGCCAGCTGCTGCGGCGAACCCCAGCCGATCGTGTGACCGGCGAAATCGACGTCGGGAAAGTGGATGCACATGAGCCCGGGCCGCTGCTGCTCGATCAGGTCCACCGCCGCGTTGCCCACTTCTTCATCGCTGATTTTCGCCGCCGTCGGCACCGCCACATGCGTGACCGTGCCGGGCTTGCACAGCGCCGTGAACTTGGACTTCCCCGCCACCAGCGCCGTCACGTAACCCGCGCGCGTGGCCATTTCAAAAACGGTCGGGACATTGGGGTATTTGTGCTGCATCGCCGGCAGGTCGGCATTCCAGATCACGCCGTGCTTCTCCGGGTTTACGCCGGTCAGCATGCTCGTGCACGAGGGAAGCGTGATCGCCAGGTCCGTGGTGCGCGCCCAGAGCGAATAGGCCCCTTCGTGTATCATCCCGTGCAGCGCCGGCGCGTCCGCGAGCAGCAGCACGTCGGGCCGGAGCCCGTCCACGATAATGATCACAACGTGCTCGACCGCAGAAATGGGGCGCGAGGGAGCGGCGGAAGGCGCGCGGGTCTCCGCGCTCTGCGCGAAGGTAGCGGCGATGCAGCAGGCCAGGAAAATGAGCTTTCGCATGAAGTGCGGAGCATTGTGACCGACCTCTCCATCGCAAGCTGCGGTTTGAAGCGGGTGCCAATTTTGAAGGCGACTCACCCGCAAAATCCACTCATCCCTTTTGCCTTCCCGCGACTGTCATCACGCGAATTCGTAATATGTCCCTTTTGCCTCATCGGCTCCTCCGCCCGGCCCTGGCCGTCATCTTGCTCGCGCTCGAGGCATCAACCGCACTCGTCGCTTCCGACTCCCAGCTCAAGCTTGCGATCATCCTCACGCGCCATGGGGTGCGCTCGCCGCTGCAGACCAACGAGACCCTCGGAAAATACGCCGCCGAACCCTGGCCGGAGTGGAGCGTCGCGCCGGGGATTCTCACCCCGCACGGGCGCCAGGAGATGCAGATGATGGGCGGATACTACCATGAACGTTTCGTGGCCGAGGGACTGCTGACCGGTCAGGCTGCGACCGACGCCGCGCGCGTTTATTTCCGCTCGGACAACGACCAGCGCACCCTTGAGTCGGCCCGCGCGCTCGCGGCCGGCCTGTTGCCCGGTGGACCTGACCCGGACCTTCATGCGAAACCCGCGAACGAAATCGACGCGCTGTTTCGCTTCGCGCAGGTTCATCCGGATTTGCCCGATCGCGCCCTTGCGGTCGCCGCGTTGAACGGACGGATCGGCAACGACCCCGCGGCCTTCCTCAAGGCGCAGGAGGCCGAGTTTGCTTTGCTCGAGCACGTCCTGGCTGGTCCCAGTGGCAAACTGCCCGCGGGCAAGACCTCGCTGCTGGACCTGCCAGCCTCCGTGCAGGCCGGCACCAGGGACCACACGCTCGGGTTCGAGGGTCCGCTGCGGGTCGCCCAGCAGATCGTCGACGCGATCCAACTCGAATACGTGGAAGGCTTGCCGCTGAAGGACGTGGGTTGGGGACGCGTGTCGCCTGCCACGCTCACGCAACTGCTGCGGCTACACTCGCTCCACTTCGAGCTGACCCAGGGCACGTTCTATCCCGCCCAAGTCCAGGCCTCGGGTCTCGCCCAATACTACCTCGCCACGATCGAGCAAACTGTCAGCGGCCGAAGCCACGCCGGCGCATTCGGCGACGTCGGCCAAAACCTGATTGTCGTGATGGGCCACGACACCAATCTCATCAACCTCGGCGGACTGCTTGGACTCCATTGGCAACTCCCCGGTACCGCCGCGAATCCGGTCCTGACCGGCGGCGCGCTCCTCCTCGAACTTCGGCAGAACAGCGATGAGGGAAAGTGGTTCGTCCGTCTGAGTTATGTCGGTCAGACGCTCGAACAGATCCGTGAACTTACCCCGCTTAGCGCCCAAACCCCCCCGGCCGTCGCACCCATCTTTGTGCCGGAATGCAGCCTGGGAACGCCGGGCTACGATGTGCCGCTCGAGAAATTCGAAGCGCTGCTGAAGCGCGTGGTCGACCCGAAGTTTGTGGTTCCGTAACGTGGCTGCGGCTTCCAGCCGCAGATGGTTCGGCATTCGTGGGCCGCCTGCTGGCAGGGCCTCTGGGGGTTGAGCAGGCCGCAAGGGCGCGAGCAAGCTCACAGCCTACATTCAGGCATTCCCACCCTCCACATTTGACAATCCTGCAGGCGGCCGCGTCGCTTTCCCCGTGTCTTCACCCGCCAAAACCCTCGTCGCCATGTCCGGCGGCGTCGACAGTTCCGTCGCCGCGCTTCTCCTGCGGCAACAGGGCGTGCCGATCGTCGGCGCGTACATGAAGAACTGGATCAACGAGGACAACGTGATCGGCGAGTGCCCGTGGCAGCAGGACATCGTCGATGCCCGGGCCGTATGCGACAAACTCGGCATCGAGTTTCGCGTGGTGAACCTGATGCAGGACTACCGGCGCCTCGTGGTCGACTACCTCCTCGACGGCTACCAGCGCGGCCTGACGCCCAATCCCGATGTCATGTGCAACAGCCGGGTGAAGTTTGGCGTGTTCCGCGCCTACGCCGAGGCGGAGGGATTTTCCGCGCTCGCGACGGGGCATTACGCCCGCCGGGTTGCCGTAGGGGCGTTGCTTGCCGACGCCCGGTTGGGGTCCGCGGCGGAAAGGGCGTCGACAAGCAACGCCCCTACGCACTTCGCCCTGCTCGAGGGCTTGGACAAAAACAAAGACCAGTCCTACTTCCTCGCCCTGCTTTCCCAAGAGCAGCTTCGCTACGCCCGCTTCCCAATCGGCAACCTGCAAAAGCCCGAACTGCGCGCCCTCGCCCGCGATGCGGGCCTGCCGACCGCGGCGAAAAAAGACAGCCAGGGCATTTGCTTCATCGGGGAGGTGAAGATGGCGGATTTCCTGAAAACCTATGTCCCCGACGCTCCTGGTCCGATCGTTCGCGCGCACGACGGGCGCGAACTCGGCCGGCATCGCGGCCTCCATTTCTACACCATCGGCCAGCGCCGCGGCATTCGTGTGCCGTCCAACACCGACAACGAAGCCTACGTGGTGGTCGGTAAACGCGCCGCCGACCGTGCGCTGCTCGTCGCCTTTGATCATCCCGACGCCCCCGGCCTTTTCCAGACTGAAGTCCGCGTTCACAGCCTGAGCTGGATTGGCGATCCGATCACCTCCCCTTGCATGCTCGAAGGCCGCGTCCGCTACCGCGATCCGCGCGTTCAGCTCGAATTCATTCCCACTGATTCAGGGAATGCTTTGGTTCGGTTTGCAGAACCACAGCGCGGGCTCGCGTCGGGCCAAATCCTGGCGCTCCACAACAGCGATCAGTTGCTCGGCGGTGGCGTCTACCTGTGAAATAGGACGCTCTCAAGGTTCACGCTGAACAAGGTTTGAAATCGAAATCCGAAATTGCGCACCCATGACGTCGGCACCGCAGTCACGCATTGACCGGATTGCGGAACGACGGGCACTCTACCCGGACATCGCCCGCGCCACTCGCGCCACGGTCGCGTTCATGGGGCCGTTGCTTCTCGCGTATTTCGGCGTGTTACCGGGTCCGACGATCCTTGCGGCAATTGCCGCGCAAAATGTGGCGACGATCGATGTGCGGGGCGGCTACCGCGTGCAAATCGGGCTGCTGCTGGGAAAAGCCTTGATCCTGGTTGCTTCAGCCTGGCTGGGCTGCGTGGCGACGAGTGGACTGTGGGTTGCGGTGCTCGCGACCGGGCTCATCGCGGTCGGCATGGGACTGTGGCGCCACCTGAGTTCGGACTACGGGCCCTCGGTCGCCGCCGGTTCCGCGCTGCTTTTCCTCATCGCCCTCGCGGTTCCGGGAATCGGCCCCGCGCATGGTGCGCTATTCACCCTGGGTGGCGCGGCGTGGGGGATCGTGGTCCAGGCCTCGCTCTGGCCCTTTCGACCCCACCAGCCCCAACGACAAGCGGTCTCCCAAGCCTGGCTCGCCGTCGGCGAACTGTTCGCTGCGATGTCGCTCGAGGAGGAGCGCGACGCCGATGCGCGCGAGAGGGCCATCGCGGAAAAAGAGGCGGCGCTGCGCCCGGCCATCGACACCGCCTTTGCCCTGCTCGCAGCACCCGCCGGCACGGCCCCCAGCTCGCTTCAGGCGCGGCTCGATGCACTCAACCTCGCGGCTGCACGGATTTCGACCCGTGTGGTCGTTTTCAACAGTGCCCTCGAAGCCCTGCGCTCCGGGCCCGAGTTTGACCAACTCGCTCCGGCCGTGCAGCCGGTGTACACCTCGCTCACCAACACCGCGCGCACCGTCGCGCTGGCGGTCGTGTCCAGCCAGCCGACGCA
>JADMIO010007479.1_pt1 | contig 11050 bp, 13 predicted proteins | sample 8958161 | NCBI WGS metagenome assembly JADMIO01 (sample SAMN16585339, study PRJNA669376) | soil metagenome | isolation source: Crop rotation soil | place: USA: Cullars Rotation, Alabama | collected 2011 | reverse complement strand
GAACGGAAATTTACGCAATTTATCTTTGGTGAGGACGTCGTTACTCAACCGAAATGATTCGATTTATTTGTGGCAAGCCCGGTTCCGGCAAAGGTGTAGTCTTGACCGAGAAGTTCATCATAGATGAATTACTTCACGGCGATCGTCCGATTATTTGTTACTTCGCACTCAAGTTTGAGCCGTGGGTTCGTATGTGGAAAAGATTTGGAGTGACTTACACAAAGCCTGAAATCGGTCTCCGAGCTTATCTTAAATCAACTTACGGAAAAGACTTCGACTTGGATAAAAGAATTTTCCTTTTGCCGGAGGAGGAAGCTATCGAGTGTTACTTGTGGCGTGTCGTGGACGGAAAACTCGTGAAGTTGGAAGAGTCGAAAATCAAGCGGGATAATAAAGGACGCGTGGACACTTTTGAACACTCGCTCATCAAAGATACAGGTGGCCATATGTATATTTTTGATGAGGTTCAACGTTTTGTTCCCGCGCGGAGTTTTGCGTCCACGCCAGAAGGATTGTTGACTTACTCTCAGTTGCATCGTCATGCTGGTGATGACGTTTTGTTTGCTACGCAGCATACAAAATTTGTGGACGTGGCTCTGACGCGAGTAGCTCAGGAATTTTGGCTGGTTCGTAATCATGGTAAGATGAAGTTGGGATTGTTTCGTCAACCGGACATTTTTTCAGTTTCGATTTATGACCAAGCACCCGGTGGCATGTTGGTTGAACCGATGGAACGAAAAGTATTTCGTTTGGACAAAGCAGGAATTGGTGGATGTTTTGACACGACTGGAGGACTTCGTTCGGGCGCCGGATTTGGCTCTGCAGGAGATTTATTTGAGCGCAAGAGCGGTTTGCCGTGGTGGATGATAATTGTTTTGCTGGTTGCTGTTGCCATTGTGTTTATAAAAATCCCGACAATTTTGGGTTGGATGTTTGGGCATCATATCAAAAAGGAGCAACAAATTACGGCCGTTGAACCTCGTAATACAAGAAATGCCGGCGAACCTCGTATATCGACTTTTCGGTCGCTTGATAAAAGCGAGACGTCTGTGCTTTTGAGCAATAGTTCGCCGACGGCGGTTGAACATGGAAAGACAAATGAAGTTTGGGCTACTGGATATATTCTTTGGCCTGATGTAAAAGTATTTTTGAGCGATGGTCGAATTGCAGAAAGCAAATTCAACGAAGTTCAAAAAATATACCATTACAAAGTCCGTGTTTTTGATCAAGATTACGAACTGAAGCCTGCTCCTTATATTCCTCTCCAATACGAGTCACGAAACTTCCAAAACGAAAATTCCGCTGACATTGACACTTACCAAAATGCTTCTTCTGGCTATACTACGATACCTGACCGACACAACGCGCGTCCTCCTCTGACTGGAATTCAGAACCGTATGGGAAATGCACAAAATGTCCGACAACCTCAAAGGTGACTACTATGATATCATTCAATCCTTATACTTTTTTGTTTTGTTGCGTAGGCTACGCTCTCGGAGTTGCTTGGTTTGGTTGGTGGTTTATTTTGCCGGGCACTCTATGTGCCATGTCTCTCGAAGTAGTGAGACGGTAGCGAAACATTTGGCCACAGGGAGCAAGGGGAAAAGCAAAGTGGCCAAACGTGAAGCGGCTATACCGCTTGCGGTGTGTTCAGACACACTTCTAAAAGCCTTCCTGTATGCATCCTTGTCATACACCTGTCAACAACTTTTTTCACAAAAAAACATTCAATTATCCTCTCAAAAAGCCAATAAAAAAGCACTTTTCCTACTAAAGCCGTCAAACATTGTGTAACTATAATGCCTTGCTTATCCGGTTCATTGACAATATAAAGAAATCCGCATTTATCATTGGTTTATATGGATTATCGAGGTTTTCCAACTAGCTTGCCGGAATTTCAAAAAGTTTTTCCGAATGACGACGCCTGCGCTAAATATCTTGAAAAGATGCGTTGGCCGGATGGTTTTACCTGTTTTCGATGTAATGAAGCTGGCGAACCCTACCGCTTCCCGTCCCGCTCGTCGGTAGTCTTGCGCTGCCGTAAATGCAAGGCCAACACGTCGCTAACCAGCGGCACGGTCATGCAGTCCACCCATACGCCGCTTTTGATATGGTTTTGGGGTGCGTATCTCTTGACCACCCAAACGCCCGGACAATCGGCTTTACAATTTCAACGGCAACTCGGCTTAACCCGCTACGAAACTGCGTTTCAAATCCTTCATAAGCTCCGCGCTGGTATGGTCCGGCCAGAGCGCGATTGTATCGGCGGCGAATATCCCGTCGAAGTTGATGAATGCTTTATTGGCGGCGTCCACAACAAAGCCGTCGTCGTTGGCGCGGTCGAAGTGCGCCTGCGTAAAGATGCCGAGAATCGCGCGGCAAAATACAAACAGGAGCATTCCGGCGGCGTGCCGCTCAAGAAACTCGTTTATGCCGGACGCCTACGGCTGCGTGTCATCCCTAATCGTGGTGCGGGCAACCTGATTACTTTCATCAATCAAAACGTCGCCAAAGGCTCAATTATGCGCACCGATGCCGCAACTGGCTATGATTCGGTGACGGGTTTTGGCTATATCCATGAGCGATTGAAAATGCTGGGCGATCCTGAAAAGGCGCAAAGTCATTTGCCGATGATTCATCTGGTCTTTTCCAACCTTAAAACATGGGTTTTAGGCACACATCACGGAGCTATCGCCAAACACCATTTGCAGGCTTATCTCAACGAATATGTGTTCCGGTTTAATCGCCGTTTCTACCCGATGACGGCATTTAACTCGGTCTTGGGAATTTCTGTAGGCGCTACTTCGCCGACCTATGAGCAATTGTATTCCGGCGAATGGCGGCATCCGGCCTCGTGAAAAACTTGTAATCCTCCATGAGAATTCCGCCGCTTTTAGAAAACATTTTGCGCATCCGACGAAGCCGAGCTTTCGGAATTATTTTTACAGTCACCACACCACCTAACAACACAACAATATGAAATCCAAGAAAAATCCGCCACCCATTACCTTCACGGGTCACCGCTTGAAACGGTCGGTCAAAACATCGGTGCTGAAATCGCTGCCAACCCAAAAGCTATTCCCACATGGCTCATTAACTTTTGGTGATCTCATCAAAAAAGGAATACCAATCGAGATTGAAACACAGGCAGAATAACGTCTATTTTAGACTTGGACGCCTTTCCAATTGTTCTGTTTCGATTGGAATCCCTTTTTCCTTCAATTGCGGGAGCATAGAATACAAATCATCAACCCAGTCCCCATTCTGCATAAAAATTCGCAACCCGCGCTTTCCACCATTTGGTCCTATTGTTTGTTTTGCCCGTTCTGCTTCCCTTAAAATAGAGTCTTCAAATTCGGATTTTGTGCGGCATTGACCAATACAATATAAGTCCTGAAAGTAGTGAACTGATTCCTGGCCAGTATCCCATTTAACGCGGTGGAGAGGATTATCCATACTACTAAATTCATTCCATTTAGCCACTATTGTGCCACATGTTGGAGATGGAATGGTTATTTTATTGTATCCATGCTGATAAAGTCCAACTACCCAAACACGAGATCCAACGTCCAGTCGGTTGATACATTTTCCCATATATGGATGCGTTTTACATTATTTTCCAATTTTGTCAACAAACCGGATAAGCATACTATAATGCTGAAATTGCTGATTCGTGGTGAATTCGAGCTATATTTCGAGTTTATTGTAAGATTTAACGCCCTTTCGAATTGCCCATCGAGGTGCAAATCGGGTTAGAAATATTAGTAAACGATTCCGAAATCCCGGAATTGCAATCGCTTTTCTTTGCCGAAAGGCGCGACGGCCATAGTCCGCAACGGCTGCGGCGGTCATTTTACTGGACTGAATCCGGCGCGCTTTTCCACCCCGCGCGACAATTCCGAAGTTGCTTTCGGTCGGGCCGGGGTCCAATGCAGTCACTGTTACGCCCGATTCGCCCGACTCTTCCGCCAAGGCTTCGCTGAACGATTGAACAAAAGCTTTAGCTGCATAATAGATAGCCATGTTCGGCCCCGGAATAAATCCAGCCACAGAACCGACGTTCAGAATTCCGCCACGCCGACGTTGGATCATTTGTGGCAAAAACCAACCGGTCAATTCAACCAATGCCGTGACGTTGACCTGAATGATTTCTAGTTGCCGGTGCAGCGGTAATTCCGTAAACGTGCCGTGCAAACCAAATCCAGCATTATTTACTAAAACATCCACAAAGATTTTTTGCGCAGCCAACTCTGTGAAAATTCTCTTCGGCGTTTCCGGCAAGGCTAAATCCGCAGGCAAAACAATCACTTCAATTTTATTTTTTTGCCGCAATTCGTCGGCGAGTTGATTCAGAGCATTTTGATTGCGCGCGACAAGAATCAATCTCGAACCATCAGACGCAAAACATTTGGCCAATTCCAATCCGATTCCCGACGACGCGCCGGTAATCAGAACAGTTTCGGTCGCAGTCATGGAATCATTCGTTGCCCCAGCCGAAGCGCTTTGACAGCGGCCAATAAATGAAGAACGATTTTCCAATGACGCTGTTGGCCGGAAAATCGCCCCAATAGCGCGAGTCCAAACTGTTCATTGTGTTGTCGCCCATGACAAAAAGATGGTGGATTGGAATTTGCACTTCTTGTCCGGGCGAAAGCTCCTGAACCATTGCGTGGCCGTAATACTCGTCTTCGTGATAAGCCAGAGTCGTCTCCCCTGCCCCGACTCCGGCAAATGAATAAAGGTTTTCAAAATGCGGCGTCGAGGCGGAAAGTGATTCGCCATTGACTACCAAATGGCCAATCGGCGTCGTTCTGCCGATATCGAAAATGTGCGGGCCACCGACTAAATCGTAATTCTGCTTTAACGCGATTGTTTCGCCGCCTAAACCGCAAAGACGTTTAATGTAAAAGTTGTTTGTATCTTCATGGTTCATCATTTGATACTCATTCAAACGCGGAATGCCACCGGTATTAAACACAACAATATCTCCGCGATTCGGTGGTCGGAAATTGTAGGTTAAACGATCCACAAATAAATGGTCGCCCGCGATAATTTTCATTTTAACAATATCATCGCCCTTATGATAAACGCGGCTTGCAAAAATTCCCGCGCGATGGCGCAAATCCGATTCGCCAAAATCCGGTGGAAACCACATCGTTTGCTTCACACCGCCAATCGTGAACGACTGCTTGATATTGAAAATCAAAAATCGTTGCATCGGGCTGAAGGAATTCGGATCAATCGCCCCATCTGCCGGCGCAACAATATGCAAATACGATACGCCCTGAAACCACTCCTTGACGCGCTGCCATCCGGTTGGAATCACCAAATCCTTTTGCATTTGCGTTTGATAATTGAAATTTGTCTGAAGTAAATTCCGCACTTCTTCCGACATGCCTTCGCCATATTTATCCGCATAACCAACAGCCTCCGTAAAATCCGGTGACGACTTAACACCATAGAGCGTCGGCTGCATCGAGCCAGTGGGAATCTTGAATGGCTGTAGAAAAAATGTGCGAATTCCCATCGCCACGGCGATGGCCACCAGCAACACTTCAACGTTTTCACGCCAATTGGGATTTGGATATGACTTAATCCATTTCTCCGCGACGAATTGAAGTTCCTCGGTTTTGATACGAATTTTTCCGTTATCTTCATTCGCATCAATCGCGGTGTTTAACTCATTTATCTTTGCCTGCACCGCGCCGACGGCTTCCGGCTTCATTAAATCACGCTGCGCTTTGAGTAAACGCTCCACGTGTTTGCGCATCGCGACTGCTTCACGAATGGTTTTGGAAAAGAACCGGCGAATCATAATTTCCCTTTGGACACAAATTTCACGGATTTGAACAAATTAATTTGCTGCAAAGTATCTGCAACGCGCACGAATGAAAAGAAATTCTCCGCAACGACTTTTTATTCAATTCTGCTTGTCAATGGCCATGGGCATTCTATTGTTCTCCTCCAGCCAGACGATTTATCAAAAAGCAGACATTCAACGCGTTAAGAGCGTTGGAATCCGAACCTAAAAACTATCACATGAAATCAAATGAACTGTTGGAGGATGTATTCAAGAAACATGAAGCCAAAGATTTGACAGGCAGCCAAAAGCTGGCGTTGATCACGCTGAATAAATGGGTCCATCCAGACGGAGAAATGTCGGTCGGGACATTGAATGCGTTGGAACGCGTGGCGTTGTTGATAGATGAGACGGGCGACGAACGCATCCCGCAATGGATTTGTGACCGCGCCAACGGCGTCTTTGTGCATCATTCTTTGGTGTCGGGCGATGTTTTGGCAGATTTATTGCCGGCAGAACAGCAGACGGTAAACGGATTCAAAGAATTATTGTTGGCGATTTCAAAGCCGATGAAGAATCTGAATATCTCGCCGGATGAATCGCAAAATATCCGGCAGCGCTGGGAGGAATTGAAAACAGCGATGGATCATTTTGTCGTGTGTTGTGAGAAAGAGGATTACGCAGGTTATCACGTGCACATTTCGGGCATGCCTGAAAATCTGAACAGTCCCCCGCCCTTCCCCGATGAAATGAAGAATCAACCACGGACGAAGATGTAGATTCGCAAATATTTAGTTTGTTCGGAATCAAAGGGCATGGAGCAGGTTCAATTTTATGGAAAGTGGTGCGGGGTATTTTGGGAAGTGGCTTATTTGGCTTTTATCATTTTGTCATGATGATGAACAGCATTCAGTCGAACGAAATGTTTGTCGTTTCACGCTTTGGAAATAGCCATCCAGACGCATGCACCGCAGAGGAGTGATTTACGGTCTAATGTTTGTTAAAACTTATTTGTATGAATGCGAAAAAACTGCGTCGAAAGTTGATTGTTCTTTGTTTTTGTCTTCTTGCATCATGGGTCATCACTACTTTTCCGCTCATGGTCATGTGGTATATCAAAGGCAGCGGACATGGTTGGAATCCAGATGTTTCTGATACATGGCGCATGTTCATTTTTGCTATTATTCCCGGAGTTACATCTGGATATTTATTGTTTGGACTATTCCTTTGGAGTTATCTCTTAAAATCAAAGAAGAGTGACAACGGACTCGACACGCCGACGCAGGCAATAAAGGATTGATTATGCTTGGCCTTTTCCTTTCTCCTGCGATTTTATGGCTCATCCTGCTAATCGTCGCTCGCAAGCAAGGTGACACTTCGTATGTGACACTCTTTTTCGTTTCATTGGGCGTGGCGGTGATCTCAACCATCGCGGCGATTTATGTTCCGCAATTCTGTCTCGTCATCACACTGATTGTCTGCGTGCTCGCTCTCCGCAGATTTTGTTACATCGGTTGGACTCGCGCCATCATCGCGACCGTTTTATACATCGGCTGGCTGGTGGCATGGCCGATCTTATTCGACAGGCTCGCCCGTTGATTGCGGTTTACAACGCCATCCCTGTCCTTGCTCTGCCTTTAGCGCGTTCGTTTCTCTGTCAGGCATCAGTTTTCGCATCTAATTCGGCTCGCTGTTTCTCGCTCACGCATAATCCAAGGTATCCACAATCACGACAAATAAAATACGTCATGTCGTAGCTCGACGCCTTGCTCTTCCGAAGCATCCAACCTGGAGCGAGCTTGCTCGCATCTAAAAACTGACCGGGAACCAACTTCGTCCCCCTACAACTCGGGCACACTAACTTTGGTGATAATTTTTCCATAAATGTGATAAGGCCTGACGACTCAAGTTCAGCGAATGGTTAAGTGGCTTCATTTATCGTCGTTGAGATGGCTATCGAAGTCCCAGTCAGTTGCTCTTACAACCTCACTTTCGAGATTCGTGATGCTTCCCCTGTCTCCAAACATCACATGCGGATTAGCCAGCTCGAATTTTATTACTTTCCCGCATCCAGCGGCTGTTTTCAGAATGTGCGATAACGCATCGGGGTTATTACGCACTTGAGCCGCGTTCAAAGACGGATGCGTGCCAACAAAAAAGCCACACTGGGTTACAGTTGCGGGAAAACCCTGTTTGCAATCTATCTCCACGGTGGAATTTGACACACCATACCACCGGGTGATGTGGAATTTCCCAGTGAATGTGAAATGGCAGCTCTGACCGCTTGCATTGAAATTTGTAATCGTGCCCTCCATCGTAAATCCAACTCCGTTGCCTTTTGCCGCGGCGACGACGGGAAGCAACAAACTCAACCCGATTACGAATTTTATAAATGCTCGCATAAGTGGCCTAACGATTCAAAGCTGAGCCACGGCGCAAAGGACTGCAAGCGCCAAATCAGGTCACTAAAATAATTCTTTGCGCCTTTTGAATTCTTTTGCGGCTATAAAATCATGACTTTGAATCCAGATCCTTTCGGACAGCGTTTTCCTTTTGCAGCCACAGACTCATCAACCTCTTGGTCTGCCACCAGACAAACAAGGCCAGCAACGAAGGAATAATCAGCAGGATGGCGAACAAGGCGATGATCAACCCCAGGGCACCCTTGTTCGACTTGAGCTTGTCCATTGCCGTGTTGATTTCGTCCAGGGCCTGGGCGTTCTTCCCTATCGCCAGCGTGCTGTCTTCAACCACGACTTTGTTGGATTCAATGATGCCGGTGCTGTCCGCAACCGCATTCGCATTATGACCGATCACTTGCGTGCTCTGCTCGATAGCCGCGCGATTATTCTCGATGGCTTTGGAAGTCCCTTCAATCTGCTTCACCGTCTTGCAACCGCAGAAACATAAAAGGCCGATGAGAAGAAAATTTGGCGTGTGCCGCATATAATGCGAAGGAAAATTTTAACGTCCGACCAGTTTTTGTAAATGCTCCGGATAACGCGCGCCTTGAACCGGAATTTTGGCCGCCGTGATTTCCAGTGCGCGTAATTCTTCCGGCGGAAGCTGAACGGAAACGGCTCCCATATTTTCCTCCAAACGATGCATCTTCGTCGTGCCGGGAATCGGAACGATCCACGGCTTTTGCTCCAGCAACCATGCCAGCGCCACTTGCGCAGGCGTCACCTTCTTTTGCGCGGCAAATTTTCCGATGACATCCACCAGCGCCTGATTCGCCTTTCGATTTTCCTCGCTGAAACGCGGCACCGAGTTGCGAAAATCATTGCCGGCGAATTTCGTGTCCGCTTTGATTGCGCCGCTGAGAAATCCTTTGCCCAGCGGACTGAACGGAACAAATCCGATTCCCAATTCTTCCAGCGTCGGCAAAATTTCCTTTTCCGGCTCGCGCCACCACAACGAGTATTCACTTTGGAGCGCCGTCACCGGCTGGACTTTGTGTGCGCGACGAATCGTTTGTGCGCCGGCTTCCGATAAACCGAAATGCTTCACCTTGCCGGCTTGGATCAATTCCTTCACCGTCGCGGCCACTTCCTCAATCGGCACATTCGGGTCAACGCGATGTTGATACAGCAAATCAATCACATCCGTTTTGAGCCGCTTGAGCGATGCTTCAACCACTCGTTTGATGCGCGCGGGCTGGCTGTTCACGCCGCCCTGCTTGCCACTGTCGCAGTCGAAGCCGAATTTCGTCGCGATGACGACGCTTCCGCGAAACGGCGCGAGCGCTTCGCCCACGAGCTCTTCGTTCGTGAACGGACCATAGACTTCTGCAGTATCGAAAAAAGTGACGCCGAGCTCGACGGCTTTGCGGATCAACGAAATCATTTCCTGTTTGTCGGCGGCGGGACCGTAACCAAAACTCATACCCATGCAACCGAGGCCGAGAGCCGAGACTTCCAGATCACTTTTTCCCAATTTGCGCTTTTGCATAATCCAGTCCTTTCCTTTCGGTTAAATGCCGACGCCACCTTACCACACAACACGCCCAAAAGCTCTCCAACGGTTTTCTGAAATGCGAGGGCTTAAGATTTTTAGCCACAGATGGACACAAACGAACACAAATCCCCAAAGCCTGTAGGGCTGACACCTTTGTAGAATCCCAAACAAAAAAATCTTCCCCTCGCCCCGCGACTTAGCGGGGAGAGGGACAGGGTGAGGGGTTTTCTTTCTCATACCACTTCACCCCGACCCTCTTCCCCATTTCATGGCGGAGAGGGAGACGTGTTGAAAAAAGACTGTGGCTCTGACATCGTTCCGCAATTGGTGGGGCGAGCGTCCCTGCGAGAATCCCAAACCAAAAATCTCCCCTTCCCTGCCCCACTCATTGCGACACTGAAGAAATGTGATTCAGTAACTGATGAACAATCGGCAGGACAATTAAAATCATTCCGACTGCAATGCAGATTCCCACCCCAAAGCCGATGACGCCGGCGATGGTCATTGGAATCCATTTGTTTTCCACCGGCACCAGCGATTCATCCACCAACACGCCGTCAATGCGCAGTTGATAAGGAAAACGATACCATCGCGAATTTCCCCATTGCAATTGCGCCTGATGCGACGAACCGCCACTGTTGAACGTGGTGGAAACAGAACCCGTGAGATTCAACTGCCCGCCCGTGCGCAAAATACATTCGTTATCCAGATAAACATCAATGGACGACGTCATCCAAAAATAGCGGGGAATAGACATTGCGCGAACCGTCACCCGCCTGCCGTTCCATGAAACCGGCCGCGGCGATTGCGAAGATGAAAAAACCGGCGGAGTCATGCGCGATATGAAATGCCAAATGGCGGATGCGGAAAAGGAGAAAATCTGCAGGCCCTTACTTTTTCTCCGTCGTCATCTCGACCATGCGGATGGTGCCGTTCGTGTTGTAGAACAATTTGTCGAAACACGCGATGCGACGGCTGCCGTTGTATCCTTGTGGCTTAAATGCCGCCCCGCCGACATGGTAGAAGTCGAACCACTGTCCCTTGAACTCGATGACGGAGTGATGATACTGCGCGCCTTCAGGTCTGGGAGCCATGGCACCTTTCCATTCAAAGGGGCCGTAAGGACTTTTGCCCATCGCATAAAAGCCCTGATGCTTCGGGTTCTTAAAATTGGTGTAGGAATAATAGTAAATGCCGTCCCGCTTGTGCATGTATGAGCCTTCGAGGAATTTCTGATTGTCGTCGCTCAACACATTGGTCGGCGCGTAATCAACCACGCGCATCGGCTCGGCC
>JADMIO010812967.1_pt1 | contig 11051 bp, 9 predicted proteins | sample 8958161 | NCBI WGS metagenome assembly JADMIO01 (sample SAMN16585339, study PRJNA669376) | soil metagenome | isolation source: Crop rotation soil | place: USA: Cullars Rotation, Alabama | collected 2011 | reverse complement strand
CTTTCCCCCCCGTGGCGCCGCCCGGGCCAACCTGCGCACCCGCGCTCCCGCCGACGGTCGCCCCGGCGGAGCCCGTTCCGCTGCCTTGCCCCGCGCCCTGCACACACAGATTCGTGCCTGGCGCGCACCAAATCGGGGGGGCTGCGCCGACACCGAAGGCGCGTAGATCGCGAGGGAGAACGCGCCGGACAGCGCGAGGACGAGGCGTGGGGCGACGCGCTTGGGCACGTCGGGATGGACGAGAGGCCGCGCCACTTCATCCAGTGGAGCGCGCGGTGGCGGGGCTTGCAACGCAGGCGATTCGTGGCGCGAACGTAGCGTGTCGTCGCTCGTCGTCGCTCGTGGTCGCTCGTCGTCGCACTGGTCGCCGATCGTCGGTGACGAGGGCGCGCCCTCAGCGCGTCGCGCGCTCGACGAACCGGGAGATCGCGTCCGACACGGGCCCGGGCGCTTCGATCGTCGGAAAGTGAGAGCGAGCGTCGAGCTTCTGCACGTGAAACCAGGGATGCGCGTCGGCGTAGCGCTGTTGCCCCGAGAGGAAGCTCGGATCGTCGGGCTGGGCGTAGAGGTGGAGCGTCGGACACGGTGGTGCCAAGCGCTCGAGGGCGGCCAGCGGACTCTCGTGCTTCCTGAACGCCGCGCCGATCTCGCGCCCGGCCCGCGACCACATGTCGAACCCGAGCTTGCCCATCTCGCGCACGAAGGCGTGCACCGCGGCGTCGGACACACCGGTCGTCCATCGCTCGAAGAGCGACGCTCGCACGGCCGACCAGCTCGCCTCGTTCTCCAGCGCGCGAAGCCCGTCGAGGAACCCGGGCGGCGCGCCCGTGACCATCCAATCGAGGAGCACGATCGCCGGCACCCTCTCTGGGCCGAGGCGCCTTCCGAGCTCGATGGCGATCCAGCCGGCGTGCGCGGTCGCGACGGGGACGAATCGCCTCACGCGAGCCGACGCGACGACGGCGAGCGCGTCGCTCACGAGCTCCTCGTTGCCGAAGTCGGCCGGAGCGGCGGCAGACCCGCCGTGTCCGCGCCAATCGAGCGCGAGCACGCGGTGCTTCTCTGCGAGCTCGCGGTACATCGGCCGAAACGCGCTGCGCGGCGCGCACCAACCGGGGAGACAGAGCAGCGCTCTGTCGTCGCCGTCTCCAACGTCGTCGAATGCGATCGGGATTGCTCCGTCGGTCATCATGGCGCTTGCCTCCCCCCTGACTCCTTCGTTTCTGCTTCGAGCCGAGACGCGTGCGTCTGCATCCGCGATGCGCGATATGGGAACATCCGCGCGCGGCCCCTAGGTTAGAATCTCGAGCTCCGGAGAGGTAAACCTAGCTCGCTCGCCGCCGCGGGGCGCCCCATGAACAGAACCGACTCTGCTTCGAGGGTGATCAACGCGTCGCCCCACGCCATCTACCGCTCCTTCCTCGATCCCAGCTCCCTCGTCTCCTGGTTGCCGCCCGAGGGGATGCGGGCCCGGTTCGACGTCTTCGAGCCTCGCGTGGGCGGGGGCTATCGCCTGACCCTCACGTACGACACGCAAGAAGCGGCGCGCGGCAAGAGCTCGGCGCATGAGGACGTCGTCGCAGCCACGTTCGCGGAGCTCGTTCCGGACGAGCGCGTCGTTCAGCTCGTCACGTTCGAGTCGGACGATCCTGCCTTCGCGGGCACGATGAAGATGACGTGGAGGCTCGCCGTGGTCCCCGACGGGACCGAGGTCTCCATCGTCTGCGAGGACGTTCCGGAGGGGATCCGAAAGGAAGACCACGACGTGGGGCTCCGATCCACGCTGAAAAACCTCGCCGCGTTCGTCGAGTGATTTTGCCTCGCGGAACACCCGCGCGGGTTCTTCGATGATCGCGACTCCCGGTTTCGCCCGCCGATCGCGTCGGCGCGTGCCCGAGCGCGGGCGCGCAAGTGGTACCGTCCGCGCACGATGACCGCGAGCACCTCGAGACAGACGCCCCCTGCGACCACGCTGCTCACGCCTTGGGCCGAGGGCGTGTGGATCGTCGCCGCGCCGCAGACGATGCTCGGGCTCCACCTCGGCACGCGCATGACTGTGGTGCGCCTCCCCGGCGGCGAGCTGCTGCTGCATTCGCCGGTGCCGATCTCGCCGGAGCTGCGGCGCGAGGTCGACGCGCTCGGGGCGGTCGCGCACCTCGTCGCGCCGAACCTGTACCACCACCTCCACGTCGGCCCGTGGGCGGAGGCGTACCCGAAAGCGATCCTCCACGCCCCCGCCGCGCTCTCGACGAAGCGACCCGATCTTCGCGTCCACGTCCCGCTCGGCCCGACGGCGCACGCCGACTGGCAGGGGGCGCTGGTCCCGCTCGCGATCGACGGCTCGATGCTGGGCGAGACTGTGTTTCTCCATCCCGCGTCGCGAAGCCTCGTCAGCTCCGACCTCGCGGAGAACTTCGCGACATCCGATCATCTCCCGACGCGCCTGTACCTCAAGGTCGCCGGCGTCCACGGAAAGGTCGGCTGGAGCCGCCTCTTGCGCTTCATGTATCGCGACCGCCCCGCTGCGCGGCGCTCCATCGACGCTCTCCTTGAGCACGACTTCGATCGCGTCATCGTCGCCCACGGCGCGCCCATCGAGCACGATGCCAAAGGGGCGGTGCGCGCGACGTTCCAGTTTCTCTGATACCGACGCTCGGGCCGGCAGCTCACCGCGCCTTCATCCGCTTCGCGACCCCGTGGAGCAGGGATTTGGGCTCGAGCAGCGGAGCGACGTCCGCCCACGGCAGCTCGAAGGAGCAGGCGCCTCGGATGACGTAGGGATCCGAGTTCATCGTATCGAACCGGATGCCATTGCGGTCGACGAGGAGCGGCGCCTCGATGTTCACGGCCTCCCTGCACAGGCCATTCTGGAAGTCGCTCTCCTCGATGCGGGGGAACGCGGCGCGCCAGCGCGCGGCGATCTTGTCCCCTGCGCCGGCCTTCAGATCGAGCTTGATCGGGGATCCATCGTTCGCGTCGACGAGCACGATCGATTTTGCGTAGTTCGGGTGAGGGGTGTCGTGCTCGTAGCTCGACGTGGCGACGACGAGGCAGAAGACGCCGAGCTCGTTGAAGTCGATCGTCGTCTCGAGCTCCGACCCCATCGCGCGCGCGCAGCTCTTTCGACTCGGATCGCCTGGCATCCACTGCCCGCTCGACTCGGCCTCCCGGATGGCCTCGTTGATGCGGTTCTCGGCGGCCTCGTCGTCGTGGCCAATCACGCGGCTGCCCTTGAACGAATAGGTGCACGCGCGCTCGCCCTCGGCGTTCGTCCCCTCCTTCGCGGGCACGCTGCGCGCGTAGCTCGTCTCGACGAGGCGCAGCGGATCGTCTGGCTTGCGCGCCCACGGCTTCACGCGGAGGGGGAGGGGGCCCTTGCCGTTCGGCCGCGTCCACGTCCCGACCAGCTCGCCCGACGCGCCGCGCTTCCCCACGATGCGTCCTGTGACCTTGCCGCCGGGATCGCGCTCCTCGAGCGTGAAGGCGCCCGCGTCGTCGGCCTGGCCGACGAGCTCGAGGTACGTGTCGCGCGATTCGTAGAGGTACCGACCCGTCAATGGCCCCGTCTCGCCGCGGAGGCGCACGAACACAGGGAGCGATCCGATCGTCCCGCGGTAGGCGCGGCTCGGGACGAGCGCGGTCGCCGCGTCGGCGATGGCGGCGTCCGGGGGGGCAGCGTCCTCGACGGGCTTCGCCGACACCACGGCGGGGGGCGCGGCGTCGGGTCGCACCTCGGGGGAGGCGCGATCCCGCCGACACGCGCACGCGAGCACGAGGCACGTCAGCACGCCGTAGGCACGTCGCCCCATCCGCTCAGGTTACCTCGGCGCGCCGAGCCGCCGCGGCGGATCGATGGTCGACACGAGATTCCGCGCTCCTTACCCTTCGACGATGGTCGAACCCAAGAGCCCGATTCGCTTCGAAGCCATTCACAGCTCCGTCGAGATCAGACGGCCCGCGCCGGGCATCGTGCTGGCGGTCTTCGACGGCCGCGACGTCGGGGAGCTCGGCGACGCGCCATTCCGTGAGCTCGCCGGAGATCTCGCGGCGGGAAAGTTCGAGCTCTTCATCGACGCCCGGCAGACGAGCGGAGCCTCCGTGGAGGTGAGTGGCGACTGGTCGCAGTGGTTCGCGGAGAATCGAGACAACCTGCACCGCGTGAACATGCTCACGGGCTCGCGCTTCATCCAGATGACCGCGGAGCTCGTTCGCCGGGTTTCTCAGCTCGGCGAGCGCATGCGCATCTACACGGACCCGGCCGCGTTCGACGCGACGTTGGAGGCGTCCATCGCGACTCGTCGCGTGTACGTGGGCGCGGGCGCGCGTCGATCGGAATAAGGTCCCGCGTCCATGTGCTCGAGACCCATGATTGCACGACGCGCCGCCCTCGCCGCCGCCACCGCCCTCCTCCTCGTCGCCTGTGCGCCGCGCGCGCGTCCGGCCGCGAGCTGCGACATTCCTTCGAGCGAGAGCCCGGACGTCACGGGACGCGCGAATGGCCTCTATGGAATGAAAAATGGCGTGCTGCTCGACGCGCCGATCTTCCGCTACGACGCGCTCACGCGGACGGAGGCTGGGGTCGACGAGGCGAGCGGCAAGCGGTGGCTGCGCTTCGAAATGCGCGACGACGCGGCGCGCGCGCTCCAAGCCTTCACCGCCGACATGGAAGGCAAATCCGTCGTCGCCGTCGTCGACGGCGCCGTGGCGGCGCAGCACAAGGTCAAAGCCAAGATCGAGGGAACGACGTTCCAGGTGAGCTGCTGCGATCCGGCCGTGTGCGAGCGGTGGTTGACGCACGTCCCGGTGGCGTCGCGGCGGCCCTGACCCCTACGTTAGCGCCCGTCGAACCTTTCGCGCCGCCACCGCGTACGCCGCGTCCCACAGCTTCCAGACCACGATCCCCCCGACCAACGCGAGGAGCAGCATCCCGAGCCGCGAATGGGCGAGCGGCGTCTTCGACGCAAGCGTCTTGAACTGAAGGTCCGTCAGGTACGTGAACAGCGAGGCGCCGGCCATCAGGTTCACGAGCCTCCCGACGTACACGGGCAACGTCACCTGACGTCGATAGACGAGGAAGACCGTCGCGACGAAGGGCATCACGAGGAGCTCGTGACTGTGCCCGTAGGTGTGCACCGCCGGGCCCGCGAACGTGACGACCGTCGCCGCGAGGACGAGGAGCCGGCGCTGCGGGGAATTCGCCTCGACGACCGCCCACCCGAGACACATCGCGCCCAAATACAGGTGCGGGACGTGATCGTACAGCGGCGTCGTGTCCCAGAAATACGGGGTGACGGCGGCGAGGGCCGCGAGCACGAACGTCGCCGAGATCGCGAAGGCGAAGGCGTCCCTGCGGACGAGCGCGCGCACGGCGGGGATGGCGAGGAGCCCGGCGAGAATGAGCTGGTTTTGAACCAGAACGTTGATGAACCAAAACGCGAACCCGCCGTGCTCGAAGTCGGGCGCGATGAGGTTGTTGATGAGGAGCATCGCGGGCCACTTGAAGCCGATGAACGCGAGATCGACGAGCAGCGTGTACAGCACGGTCGGCAGCGCGATCCGGAACGCGAGGCTCAGGATCGGGGACACGCGGCTCGTGCGCAGCACGGCGGGGACCAGGTACTTGCCGAAGCTCATTCCCGAGACGACGAAGAGCGCGCGCGTCGAGCCCGCGAGGTTCGGGAAGCCGAAGTGCGCGGCGACGATGGCGACGATCGAAATCGCGCGCATCAGCACGGCCGAATCGATGCGCGTCAGGGGGCTTCGTTGCGCGCGCTTCTCGCGGGCAAGCTCGCGGATGGAGAGCTTCTCCCAGCCCTCGGGCAGCCAGCCGAGGACCGCTTCGAGCTGCGTGGCCGCCGTGATGAACGAGAGTGAGTCCCCCCCGAGCTCGAGGAAGCTGCTGCCGACGTCGATCGACGGAGCCCCGAGGATCGCCTTCCACTGCGACGCGATCTCGGCCTCGACGGGGTCGCTCGGCGCGTCGAGGCTCGCGCCGTCGTCGACGGGCTTTTGGGCGGGGAGCTTCGCGCGGTCGATCTTGCCATTGGGCAAGAGCGGAAACGCCTTTAGCCAGACGCACTGGAACGGAATCATGTACGCGGGCACGGCCCCCGCGAGAGCGGCCTTGAGCGCGGCGGTCGCCGCCGCCGGATCTCGCGTGGGCGACCGCTCGAGCAGGTACGCGACGAGGCGGTTTTCGCCGTCTGGCGCGCGCTCCGCGAGGACCGCCGCGCCGGCCACGGCGCCCTGGCTCTCCAGGTGGTGGACGACCTCCCCGAGCTCGACGCGGAAGCCGCGGATCTTCACCTGATCGTCGAGCCGCCCCTCGGCCATGACGGCGCCGTCGCGGCGGAAGTAGCCGACGTCCCCCGTCAAGAAGAGCCTGTCCTCGGGATCCAGGCCGTCGGGGTGGGGGACGAACTTCTTGCTCGTGAGGCCCGAGTCGCCGAGGTAGCCGGCGGAGAGGAACTTGGTTCGGATGACGATTTGCCCGCGCGTCCCCACCGGCGCGAGGCGGAGCTCGTCGTCGAGGACCAAGAGCTGCACGTCGTCGATGCCGCGCCCGATCGGGACGACGTCCGTGTCGTCGACGACAGGGTCGTAGACGTGATGCCCCATGGCCTGCGGCGTCTCGGTCGCGCCGTAGAAGTTGACGACCCGGGCGCGCGGCGCCGCCGCGAGGACGTCGGCGACCTGCTTGCGGCGCAGCACGTCGCCGCCGGAGAAGACGAACGCGAGCGCCTCGAGGGGCGCCTGCTCGCGGCGGCCGCTGCAGATGACCCTGCACAGCTGCGGCGTCACGTGCGCGTGGGTGAGGCCCGCGTCCGCCATCCAAGCGTACAGCTTGGCGGGATCGAGCAGCGTCGCAGGGAGCGGGACGTGGAGCTGCGCGCCCGTCGACAGCGGGACGAAGACGTCCCGGAGCACCGGGTCGTGACCCAAGCCCGAGAGCATCGAGAAACGGCGCTCGGCGTCGACCGCGAAGGCCTTCGCGTACCAGTCGATGAAGTGAACGAGGGGCGAGTGCGCCGTCCGGATGCACTTGGGGACGCCGGTCGTGCCCGACGTGAAGAAGAGGTACGCGATCGACGTCGCGACGGCCTCGTCGAGGCCGGGGACCGCGCCCGCGTCGCTGCGGAGCAAGGCCGCGACGGCCTCGCCGTCCACGCGGAGGACGACGTCGGGCACGCGCAAGGCCGCGAGCACGGCCTCGTCGTCGCGGGTGAGCGCGAAGGTGACGAGGCGGCCCGGGCTGGCCACGGCGAGGAGCTGCTCGAGCCGCTCGCGCGGGTAGGCGGCGTCGAGGACGGCGAAGGTGAGGCCCGCGCGGAGGCACGCGAGCATTCCGACGACGAGCTCCGGCGCGCGCCTCGAATAGAGCGCGACGATCTCGTTCGGCGCGGGCGCTGCGAGGAGCTGCGCGGCGAGCGCGCGGCTCGCGCGTTCGACCTGATCGTATGTCCACTCCCCGCCAGCGTGCACGATCGCGGTCGCGCGCGGGCGCGCGCGGCACGCGGCGAGGAAGCGATCGAAGATGCGGGCCGACGTGGCCGGGCCGGCCATGCGATCTTCGAGGCGAGGGCGGGGATCGTGGGATCCGTGCGGAGGGGCGACGGAGCGTTGGGACATCGGAAGGGCGCTCTCGAGATCGGGCAAGATACGTCGAGAGAGTACGGGCCCAGGTCGGCTCCATGCACGGGTATTTCGTGCCTCGCGTCCGTCGACGACGGCGCGCAGACGGCGGTGCGGCGAATGCCCACGGGCCGCAGCCGCTTGGAGGGCGGGACAGCTCACTACGGAATGCCGAATGCCAAATAGTGTGAATGGCAAATAGCGCGGCGCGGACCGGATGGCGCGCCCGGTGGCCGCAGGCGGATGGCCGCAGCCGCGAAAGCGGCTCATCCGGGATATCGAGGGCCACGACGCGCGGGCTCGCCCGGCCCGCATGGTACGCTGGCGGTCGGACGGGCGAGCAGCGCCGCGCGTCCTCGAGGAGCCATGACGATTCCGACGGAGCCGATCGGCAGTATTCCACGCCCCCCGGCGCTCATCGAGGCGGTCGCGGAGAACGGCGGCAATGTCGATGACCCCGCGCTCGAGCCGCTGTTCGACGCCGCCATTCGCGACACCGTCGAGCGCTTCGTGGCCACCGGCTCGCCGGTCATCACCGACGGGGAGCAGCGCAAGTACCACAACTTCTGGGACTACTGCGTGCATGGCCTCGCGAACATGGCCCCCGACGGCTTCAAGATTCCCTTCGCGGCCGGGCACACGCGGCGAATGCCGCGGCTCACGAAGGCCCCCTTCCGTTACAAGGAGCACGCCGACCGCTACCTCGACGTCGCGAAGCGCTACACGACGGCGCCGGTGAAGCAGGCGGTGATCTCGCCGTCGGCGCTGAGCCTGCTCTATCCGGTGGAGGGGATCGCCGGCTATTCCCGTGAGCAGTTCATCGAAGACCTGCTCTCGGAGCACGTCGGCGAGGTCCGCCGCTGCCTCGAGAAGGGGGCGCACTCGGTGCAGATCGATTTCACCGAGGGGCGCTTCGCGATCAAGGTCGACCCGACCGGCGCGCTCCTCGCAAGCTTCATCGATTTGAACAACCTCGCCCTCGCGCGCTTCACGGCGAAGGAGCGCGAGAGGATCGGCGTGCACACCTGCCCGGGCGGCGACCTCGACTCGACCCACAGCGCCGAGGTCGACTACGCCGAGCTCCTGCCGAGCCTCCTGCAGCTCAATCTCACGAGCTATTACATCGCGCTCGCGGGCGAGAAGGATCGCAAGCGCGCGCTCAAGTTGATCCGCGAGCACCTCAAGCCCGGCCAGAGGATCTTCGTCGGCGTCGTGGCGCCAATCGACCCGCACGTGGAGACGCCCGAGGAGGTCCGCGATCGGATCCTCGAGGCCGCGGAGTACATCCCGCTCGCGCAGCTCGGCACGACCGACGACTGCGGCTTCTCGCCGTTCAGCGACGACACCTCGACGACGCGCGACACGGCGTTCGCCAAGATCGCGGCCCGCGTTCGCGGCACGGCGATGGCGTCGGAGGTGCTGCGGGGAAGCGTGCTTCGAGCAACGTGATGCACCCGGACGACGAAGAGAAGCTGCTGCGATCGGCCGCGCTGCAGAACGTGCAGAGCATCCTGCACGCACGTCAGCGCGCCGAGCAGGAGCTCGTCCGCACGAAGGAGGCGCTCGAAGAAGAGACGCGCATCCTGGAGCTTCTCAACAGGACGGGCGCGACGCTCGCTTCGAAGCTCGATCTGCACGGCCTCGTGCAGGCCGTGACCGACGCCGCGACGCAGCTGAGCGGCGCGCAGTTCGGCGCGTTCTTCTACACGGTGAGGGAGGTGGGAGGGGAGGCGCTCTCGCTTTACGCGCTCTCCGGCGCCCCGCGAGAGGCGTTCGAGCAGCTCGGGCACCCGCGTCCGACGCCCATCTTCGGGCCGACGTTCCGCGGCGAAGGCGTGATCCGCATCGGCGACGTGCACAAGGATCCGCGCTACGGGCAGATGGGGCCGCACCACGGGATGCCGCCCGGCCACCTCCCGGTGACGAGCTACCTCGCGGTGCCCGTCATCGCGCGATCGGGGGAGGTGCTCGGCGGCCTCTTCTTCGGTCACGCGGAGAGCGACGTGTTCACGGAGCGGTCCGAGCGCTTGATCGTCGGCATCGCCGCGCAAGCCGCCGTCGCGATCGACAACGCGCGCCTCTACGAGGACGCGAAGCGTGCGGCCGACGAGCGCGCGCGCTTGCTCGAGGCGGAGCGCGCCGCGAGGATGGAGATCGAGCGCGTCAGCCTCTTGAAGGACGAGTTCCTCGCGACGCTGTCGCACGAGCTCCGCACGCCCCTGAACGCCGTGCTCGGCTGGTCCGAGATGCTCCTCTCGCGGGCCGAGGACGAGGGCGACACGCGCCGCGGGCTCGAGACGATCGCGCGCAACGCGCGCGCCCAGGCCCAGCTCATCGACGATCTCCTCGACATGAACCGCATCGTGTCGGGAAAGCTGCGGCTCGACGTGCAGCGCATCGAGCTCGCGGCCGTGGTGGAAGGGGCGCTCGACTCGGTGCGACCGTCCGCCGACGCCAAGTCGATCCGAATCCGCACGACGATCGATCCCAACGCGGGGCCGGTCCTCGGCGATCCGAACCGCCTCCAGCAGGTCGTCTGGAATCTCCTGGCGAACGCGGTGAAGTTCACGCCCAAGGGCGGCAAGATCGACGTCGTCGTGCAGCGCGTGAATTCGCATATCGAGATTTCGGTCCACGACTCGGGGATGGGCATCAGCGCCGACTTCCTGCCGCACCTCTTCGAGCGGTTCCGGCAGGCGGACTCGTCGATCACGCGGAAGTTCGGCGGCCTCGGGCTAGGCCTGTCGATCGTGAAGAGGCTCGTCGAGCTCCACGGCGGGAGCGTCAGGGCCGACAGCGCGGGGGACGGGGAGGGCGCGACGTTCGTCGTGAGCCTCCCGCTGCGCGCCGTGCGCGACGTGGCGTCGTCGCGCGAGCACCCGACGAGCCCGCGGAGCCCGCAGGTCCGCGCCCCCGATGTCTCGCTGGCGGGCCTCAAGGTGCTCGTCATCGACGACGAGCGCGACGCGCGCGAGCTCGTTCAGTTCGTGCTGTCGGAGGCGTCCGCCGAGGTGCTCGTCGCGGCGTCCGCCGAGGAGGGGCTCGCCCTCGTGAAGACCGACAGGCCCGACGTGATCGTGAGCGACATCGGCATGCCCGAACGCGACGGGTACCAGCTCATTCGCGACGTGCGGAGCCTCGCCCCGAGCGACGGAGGACGGACGCCGGCGATCGCGCTCACCGCCTTCGCGCGCTCCGAGGACCGGACCCGCGCCATGCTCGCCGGCTATCAGGTCCACATCTCCAAGCCGATCGAGCCGTGCGAGCTCGTCGCGACGGTGAAGAGCCTCGGCGCGCACGTGGGCTAGCTCCTATGCCTTCGGCGCGTCGACGGGCTAGCTCGACGAGGCCCCCGGGCGAGCGGGCTCGAAGGGGCGCCTCGCCGCGTGGTGGCGGACGAGCGCGCGCGCCGGGGAAAG
>JADMIO011478771.1_pt1 | contig 11052 bp, 4 predicted proteins | sample 8958161 | NCBI WGS metagenome assembly JADMIO01 (sample SAMN16585339, study PRJNA669376) | soil metagenome | isolation source: Crop rotation soil | place: USA: Cullars Rotation, Alabama | collected 2011 | reverse complement strand
AGCCCAGCGAGAACTGGTCCGAGCGGAAGTCGACCGGCTGGCCGCTCGCCTGCTCGGGCGACATGTACCCGGCCGTGCCCATGACCGTGCCCGGCTGCGTCGGCGCGGCGACGGCGGTCGGAAGCACGGAGGCGTCGGACGCGACGGGCTCGATCAGCTTCGCGAGGCCGAAGTCGAGGATCTTGACGAAGCCGTCTCTCGAGATCATCAGGTTCTCGGGCTTGAGGTCCCGATGGACGATCCCGTTCGCGTGCGCCTTCGCCAGGCCCTCGGCCGTCTGCACGCCGACGTCCAGGAGTTTGCGCGTCGGCAGCGGATCCCCGGAGGCGACGAGCTCGCGCAGCGTTCGGCCCTCGACCAGCTCCATCGCGATGAAGACGGTGCCGTCGGTCTCGCCGATGTCGTAGATCGTCAGGATGTTGGGATGGTTGAGGGCTGAGGCCGAGCGGGCCTCCTGCTCGAAGCGCGCCCGCCGGTCCGGATCCGAGGCCATCGCCGTCGGCAGCACCTTGATCGCGACCTCGCGGCCGAGCCGGGCATCCTTCGCCCGGTAGACCTCGCCCATCCCGCCCGCGCCGAGCGGCGACAGGATCTCGTACGCGCCCAGCCTGGATCCGGCCGCGAGCGTCATCGACTCCTCACTTCAGCCCGGTCACGAGGAAGAGCTCGTCGAGCAGGCGGCGATAAGAGTAGACGTACGACTTGCCGTCGGGTGCGATGTAGATCGGGCCGATCGCCAGGACGCCAGCCGGGTCCGGCGGAATCAGCTCCTTCCAGGCCCTGCGCTCGCCGGTCGCCACGTCGCAGATCTCGATGCGCGCCGGCATCGCGATCCGGCTCACGTAGATCCCGCGTCCGTCCGCCGTCCAGCCCCACGCGACCTCCTCGGGCTTCGTGCCGGGCACCGGCGCCGGCGGCGATCCGCCCTCCGCGGAGCAGACGTAGTTGCGGCTGTCGGAGCCGCGCAGGAGAACCGTGCGGCCATCCGGACTGATGCCCTTTCCGCCGCCGAGCGAGAGGCCGAACCCCTCGGGCGTGATCGGCCGTGGTTTCGCGTCCTCGAGGCTCTGGACGTAGAGTCGCGACGCTCGGCCGGGCTCGTTGCCCCAGATGACGATCCTCTTCCCGTCCGGGAAGAACTGTGCCCACTGGTAGAGCAGGTTCGTCTTGGGCAGGGCTCGCGAACCGCCCGGTCCGGTCGGCACGAGGGTGAGCTGGTCGGCCGTCGGATTGGTCGTCAACGCCCAGCGGCCGTCGGGCGACAGGTCGAGCCCCTTGGCCTTGCCGAGCAGGACCGCCGGAGAGCCGTCGGTCCTGCGGACGTAGCAGAGATACTCGGGCCGGGGACGAGACTGCTCGTCGAAGAGCACGACCTTGCCGTCGTTCGACGTGTTGTCGGGGTACGACCAGTCGAGCCACGTCAGATTCCGCTCGGTCGTTTCGCCCGGAGCGAGCCCGACCATCTCCCGCCGCGAGTAGCGCCTCCGGGCCAGCAGAGTTCCGTTCGACGCGAGGTCCCCCGGCGCGAACCCCACTCCGAGAGTCAGAGTGCGACCCATTCGGCCGTTCTTCGCGACGAACCGCAAGGCGGCGGTCTGGCCCATCGAGACGAGCACCTCGTCCGGTCCCGTCCACACGAATCGCGCCGCTCCCGTCGCGGTCAACGCATTGGTACGCGTGCGGGTGCCCACGTCGACGAAAACCAGGCGGCCGGAGTTCTCTCCCCGTTCCGGGTGGTCGAAGAAGGCCACGGTCTTCTGGTCGGGTGAGATGCGGAGGTCGCTCAACCAGCCGGAGCTCTCGGCCAGGACCGTTCCCACGGGAAATTCGAGCCGCGCGCGGCCGTTCGCCGGGTTGCTGATGACGCCGAGCTCCTTGCCGTCGGGGGACCAGTCGGCGTCCTGGACATTCTCGACGACCTCGCGGGGGGCGCCGCCGGAGAGCGGCACGCGGGCGAGGGTCCCCGTCGTCTCCCAGCCGACCTGGAGTCGCCAGCCGAGCGAGATGGCGAGCTCGCCCATCTTCGAGACGGCGAGCACGTCGCCCGCGGGCAGCCCGAGAGACTTCGACTCCGGGCTCTCGGGGTTCGTCGAGAAGATCTCCATTGGCGCGCCGTCCCACGCCGCGCCGTAGACGACCGTCTTCCCGTCCTGCGCGAATCGCGCCGTGCCGATGGTTCCCCGACGGAACGTGATCTTCTGGAACCCGGGCTGGGCGGGCGCGAACCAGTCGAGGCGGCGGACCGCGAGCAGGGCCGCGGCGCCTCCGACGAGAAACGCGAGCAGCGCGGGGAAGAGCCAGCCGCGGCGCTTGACCCGGGCGGGCTCGGCGGCCTGGAGCAGGCCCGAGACGGACGTCTCCGAGAGGTGGTCGCGGAGGCTCTTCAAGTCGCGGGCGAGATCCTTGGTCGAGGCGTAGCGCTCCTCCGGGTCCTTCGCGAGACACCGCTCCACGATCCAGCGCACGGGCGCGGGCGCTTTGGGCGCTCGCTGCGACAGCGGTTCGGGCTCCTCGCGGATGATCGCGACCAGCGTCTCCGCGCCCGTCTTCCTCTGGAACGCCTTCTGCCCCGTGGCCATCTCGTAGAGGATCGAGCCGAGGGTGAACTGGTCCGAGCGGAAGTCCACGGACTGGCCGCTCGCCTGCTCCGGCGACATGTAGCCGGCGGTGCCCAGCACCGTGCCCGGCTGCGTCGGCGCGGCGACCGCCGTGGGCATCACCGACGCCGCCGATGCGGCCGTCTCGGTCAGCTTGGCCAGGCCGAAGTCCAGGATCTTGACGAACCCGTCTCTCGACACCATGACGTTCTCGGGCTTGAGGTCGCGGTGGACGATGCCGGCGGCGTGGGCCTTGGCGAGCCCGTCGGCGGTCTGCACGGCGATGTCGAGCAGCTTCTTCGTGGGCAGCGGCTCGCCCGAGACGATCAGCTCGCGGAGGGTCCTTCCCTCGACGAGCTCCATCGCGATGTAGATCGTCCCGTCGGACTCGCCGATGTCGTAGATCGTCAGGATGTTGGGATGGTTGAGCGCCGAGGCGGCCCGCGCCTCGCCCTCGAAGCGCGCCCGGCGGTCCGGGTCCGACGCCGTCGCGGAGGGCAGCACCTTGATCGCCACCTCGCGCGAGAGGCGCGAATCCCGCGCCCGATAGACCTCTCCCATGCCGCCCGCGCCGAGCGGACCGAGAATCTCGTAGGCGCCCAGTCGCGATCCGGAATCGAGAGCCATAGAAGAGGACGGGATTGTACGTCCCGCGCTCGCGATCTCGCGTCCGGGGAGCCCCGCCAGGGCGAGCGCCGGCGGGGCTTTATCCCCCATAATGCCCCTTCCCATGGACGAGCCCCGGACGCCCGGCCTCAGCGGGCAGACCCAGAGCGATCGTGCCGAGGCCCTTCAGGAGGTCCTGGCCGAGCGGATCCTCGTGCTCGACGGGGCGACGGGGACGTGGCTCCAGGGGCAGGACCTGACGGCCGAGGACTTCGGCGGGCCGGACCTCGAAGGCTGCAACGAGAACCTCGTGCTGACCCGCCCCGACGTGATCCTCCGGATGCACGAGGAATATCTCGCCGCCGGCGCCGACATGGTCGAGACGGACACCTTCGGCGGGACGCCCCTCGTGCTGGCGGAGTACGGGCTCGCCGCGAAGGCGATCGAGATCAACCGGCGCGCGGCCGAGCTCGCCCGCGAGGCCGCGGCGAAGTTCACGACGCCCGGCCGTCCGCGGTTCGTGGCGGGATCGATGGGGCCCACGACGAAGGCGATGACCGTGACCGGCGGAGTCACCTTCGACGAGATGATCGGCCACTATCGCGTGCAGGCGCTCGGGCTCCTCGCCGGAGGCGCCGACGTGCTGCTGCTCGAGACCACACAGGACACGCGCAACCTGAAGGCGGGCCTCATCGGCCTCGAGCAGGCGTTCGCCGAGACCGGGTGGCGGGTGCCGATCATGGTCTCCGCCACGATCGAGCCGATGGGCACGATGCTCGCCGGCCAGGCGGTCGACGCCTTCTACACGTCCGTCATGCACGCGCCGCTGCTCTCGGTCGGGATCAACTGCGCGACCGGTCCCGAGTTCATGACGGACCACATCCGCAGCCTCTCGGCGCTCGCGAAGACGCTGACCTCCTGCTACCCCAACGCGGGCCTGCCGGACGCCGACGGGAAGTACTCGGAGACGCCGGAGTCGATCGCGTGCGAGCTCTCGCGGTTCATGCGCGAGGGCTGGGTCAACGTCGTCGGCGGCTGCTGCGGCACGACGCCGGCGCACATCCGGAAGCTGGCCGCGGCCGCGGAGGAGTTCAAGCCGCGGCGCGTGCCGATCCACAACAAGACGCTCATGTCCGGGATCGAGTCGCTCGAGGTCGACGTCGACAACCGTCCCGTGCTGGTCGGCGAGCGGACCAACGTCCTCGGGAGCCGGCTCTTCAAGCGCCTCGTGGCCGAGGGCAAGTTCGAGACGGCCGCCGAGATCGGGCGCACGCAGGTCAAGAACGGCGCCCAGATCATCGACGTCTGCCTCCAGGATCCGGACCGCGACGAGGCCGCCGACGTCAACGCGTTCCTCGAGCGCGTGACCAAGATGGTCAAGGTTCCGCTCATGCTGGACTCGACCGACGCGAAGGTCCTGGAGCTCGGCCTCAAGTGGAGCCTCGGCAAGTCGATCCTCAACTCGATCAACCTCGAGGACGGCGAGGAGCGCTTCAAGACGGTCGTCCCGCTCGCGCAGCGCTACGGCGCCTCGCTCGTCGTCGGCACGATCGACGAGGATCCGGAGCACGGCATGGCGGTGACGCGTCAGCGCAAGGTCGAGGTCGCGCGCCGCAGCTACACGCTCCTCACCGAGAAGTACGGGTTCCCGGCGGAGGACATCCTCTTCGATCCGCTGGTCTTCCCGTGCGGCACGGGAGACGCGAAGTACGTCGGCAGCGCGGTCGAGACGATCGAGGGCATCCGTCTCATCAAGGCGGAGTTCCCGGAGGCCAAGACGATCCTCGGCATCTCCAACGTCAGCTTCGGGCTGCCGGAGGCCGGGCGCGAGGTGCTGAACTCGGTCTTCCTGTACCACTGCGTCAAGGCGGGGCTCGACCTCGCGATCGTGAACTCCGAGAAGGTGATGCGGTATCCCTCGATCCCCGACGAGGAGAAGAGGCTCGCCGAGGACCTGCTCTACAACCGCGGCGCGGATCCGATCACGGCGTTCGCGGAGCACTTCAAGGGCAGGAAGGCGGCCGCGAAGGCGGCGCGCGCCGGCACGCCGATCGAGCGGCTGCCGCGCTACATCCTGGAGGGCTCGAAGGAGGGCCTGATCGACGACCTCGAGGCCGTGCGCGGCAACGGAACGGGGATGGCCCCGCTCGACATCATCAACGGGCCCTTGATGGACGGGATGCGCGAGGTCGGCCGCCTGTTCAACGCGAACGAGCTCATCGTCGCGGAGGTGCTCCAGTCCGCCGAGGCGATGAAGGCCGCGGTCAGCCACCTCGAGAAGTTCATGGAGAAGGCCGGCGGCGCGCGCAAGGGGAAGGTCCTGCTCGCGACCGTCAAGGGCGACGTCCACGACATCGGCAAGAACCTGGTCGAGATCATCCTGTCGAACAACGGCTACGAGGTCGTCAACCTCGGCATCAAGGTCCCGCCCGAGCGGCTCGTGGCGGCGCACGCGGAGCACCGGCCGGACCTGATCGGCCTGTCGGGCCTTCTCGTCAAGAGCGCGCAGCAGATGGTGACCACGGCGCAGGACCTGACCGCGGCGGGGCTCGACACGCCCATGCTGGTCGGCGGCGCGGCGCTCTCGCAGAAGTTCACCGACCACCGCATCTCGCCCGCGTACCAGGGGCTCGCGGTCTACGCCGAGGACGCGATGCGCGGGCTCGCGCTCGCGGACCGGATCCTCTCCGGCGACGCGGAGCGGAAGGCTCTCGCCGCCGAGGCGTCGCGCCGGCGGGAGGCCGTCGCCACGTCCGCCCCCGCCGTTCGGAGCACGGAGGTCGCGGTCGTGGACCCGATGCCCGCGCCGGACCTCGAGGAGCACGTCCTTGCGGAGCTGCCGCTCTCCGAGGTCTGGCGGTACCTGAACCCGCACATGCTCTACGCCAAGCACCTCGGCTTGCGGGGGAGCTACCGCAAGCTCAAGGAGGCGGGCGATCCCAAGCTCGCCGAGCTCGAGAAGGTCATCGAGAAGATCCAGGCCGCGGGCTGGATCCGCGCGCGGGCCATGTACCGCTTCTTCCCGGCCGAGTCGGAAGGGAACACGCTGCACGTCCACCTTCCGGAGGGCGGGCAGGCGTGCTTCACGTTCCCGCGTCAGGTCGCCGGCGAGCGGCTCTGTCTGTCCGACTTCGTCCATCCCGTCACCGGCGCCGCGCCGCGAGACGCGGTCGCGATGTTCATCACGACCGCGGGCGAGGGCGTCCGCGCGCGGGCCGAGGAGCTCAAGAACGCCGGGGAGTATCTGCTGTGCCACGCGCTCCAGGCGCTGGCGGTCGAGACCGCCGAGGCCGCCGCGGAGCAGCTCCATCGGCGTCTCCGCGAGGCGTGGGGCTTCCCGGACCCGCCCGAGACGACGATGCAGGACCGCTTTCAGGGGCGCTACCGCGGCAAGCGCTACAGCTTCGGCTATCCCGCGTGCCCAGAGCTCGCCGACCAGGCCACGCTCTTCAAGCTCCTCGACGGCCGCCGGATCGGGGTCGAGCTGACGGACGGGTTCATGATGGACCCCGAGGCGTCGGTCTCCGCGATCGTTCTCCACCACCCCCAGGCGCGGTACTTCGCCGTCTGAGGCTCGGACGCGTCGTCGGTCCGGGCACGTCTCTCGAATGCGCTGCCCGCGCTCGTGACCTTCGCGATTCCGCTCGTCGTCTACCTCGCCGGGTCACGCTACCTCGGCAGCGGCGACACGCGCCCGGCGGAGCTCCTCCCGATCGCGCTCCTCGAGGGCCGGGGCTTCGACCTCACCGGGCTCATCGACCCGGCGGAGAAGTATCCCTACTGGTACCACCGCGTCGGCGACCGCCTCGTCTCGAGCTATCCGATCCTGCCGGGCCTGTTGAACGTGCCCGTGTACGCGGCCGCGCGGGCGGGCGGAATGGATCTCCTGGCGAACCGCGAGCGTCTGTCGCTGGTCACGGCCTCGCTGCTCTGCGCGCTGTCGGCGCTCTTCCTCTTCCGGGTTCTCGAGCGGATCGGCTCGCGGCGGCGCGACGCGCTCGGGCTCGCGCTCCTGTACGCCTTCGGGACCTGCGCCTGGAGCGTCGCGAGCCGCGCGATGTGGCAGCACGGGCCGTCCCTGGCCCTCCTGACCGCGGCGCTCTGGCTTCTTTTGCGCGGCGATCGGGCGTCGGCGGCGGCCTCCGGGCCGCTGCTGTCGCTGGCCGTGGTGAACCGCCCGACGAATTTCCTGATCGCGGCGCCGCTCCTGATCTTCGTGGTCCTGCGCCGACGCGGCGCCCTGCCGGCCTTCGCGCTGCTCGCCGCCGTTCCTCTGGTCCTCCACGCGGCGTATGCCGCCGCGTACCTCGGAACGCCCTTCGCGAGCGGATACTTCAACCCGATCCCGGAGGCGGCCAACTTCCGAGGCAACCCGCTCGTGGGGTTCGCCGGGCTTCTGGTGAGCCCTTCGCGCGGGCTCTTCGTCTTCAGTCCCTTCCTTCTCTTCGCGGTCGCCGGAGCAGCGATCGCGATCCGACGCCCGTCGAGATGGCCGATCGCGCCGTACCTCGCGGCGGGATCGCTCCTCCTCGTTCTCCTCTATTCGAAGTGGAGCATCTGGTGGGCGGGCCACACGTTCGGCTACCGGTTCCTGATCGAGGCGCTTCCCGGCGCCATGGTCCTCGTCGCGATCGCATGGGATCGGATCCGGACGCGGCCGGGATGGAGGGTCGTCTTCGTCGCCTGCTGTGCCTGGTCGGTCTTCGTGCAGGCGCTCGGCGTGCGCTATCAGCCGAGCGGTTTCAACCAGCGCATGGATGAGGACCCTTCGATCCTCTGGAGCGTGCGCGACTCCGAGATCGCTTTGTCCGCCCGAAGGGCGGTCTCCGAGATCGGCCCGCGCTGAGAGCGGCCTCCGGCCCGTCCAACGGTCCCGGTCCCTCGCGGATCGGCCGCGTAGGCCTCATAATTCGGAGATGCGGCATGCCCTCTCCGGGCTCGTTCTCCTCGCGCTGACGGCGGCTCTCCTCGCGCAGGAAGCGCCCGCCGAGGACGAACCCGTCCTCTGGATGCCGGAGGGCTACCGGCTCCTCTCCATCGAGCAGCGCAGCGCGCTTTCCCCGGAGGAGTGGAAGGAGATCGGGACGCGCAACACGACGCTCCTCAAAGAGACCATCGCTGCGTTGACGCCCGAGGAGCGCCAGGAGGTCAACGCGGCGCTCGTCGCGTACGGACAGGGCCGGGACCTGCCGCAGCACGTCCGGCAATACATCACGATCGTTTCGATGATGCTCCTCGCAGCGACCTCGCAGGAGAGGATCCTGGCCGATCGCGCGGCCGCCGACGAGAAGTACCGGCAGCTCCTGAGCGAGCAGGAGTCGTCGACGAAGGGCTTTCCCGGAGACCAGGAATCCGTCACGGCCGAGGCGGATGCGATCGAAGCGGCGCTCGAGAGGCCGGCGGACCGCCGGGCGCTGTACCTCCGCACGCTCAAGCCGCTGCGCGCCCGCCCGTGGAACGATGCGATCCGCGTCTGCTTCCGCAAGATCGTGCGCGGCGACTCCATTCCACGCGCCGAGAAGACCTCGCTCTACGACGCGGCGGTCACGTTCTGCCAGGCACGTCAGAAGGAGTCGCCCGAGGAGGGCGCGTGGTACTCGCTCGAGGCCTTCCTACGGCTCTCGATGCGGAACGACGTGGCCGAGTCAAAGCGGCTCTTCGCGCTTGCGAATCAGAAGAACGCGAGAGACGTCGAGTCCCGCGTCTTTCCCATCCTGCTCGCCGAGATCGACGGCGACGACGCGGCGGTCGAGCGGCTGATGCCCAGAGCGCGGGAGGCGTGGCCGAAGGCTGAGGACCTCGACCGCGTCATCCTCGACTCGATCGACGTGCTCCCGAACGAGATGCAGGCGAAGGCCCGTGAGGCCTACGGGTCCAAGTACAAGAGAGCCCACCCCGCGGACTGGGAATCGCGGGTCCAGATTGTGTCCGCCGCCCTCGAGCGAGGCGCCTTTCGAGAGGTCGAGAACGAGACGGAAGCGCTGCTCGCGCTGCCCGTCTCGACGCTGCCGGAGCCCCGTCGAACCGAGTTTCGCGCGCTGCGGCTCCGCGCGCTCGCGGGGCTCGGGCGCTGCGACGAGGTCGTCTCGGAGCTCCCGAGCCTCGAGGCGATGGTCCAAGAAGCGTACCGCGAGAGCGGATACGACGTCGGAGATCCGCCGCCCAACCGGACCGAGCGCGACGTTCCCGAGCTGCGGGCGGAGGTCTCGGACGGGCGGCGCGGCCTCGCGAAGTTACGAGAGTCGATCGCGGACGGCTCGATTGAGAGTAACCCGCAGTTCGAAGGGCTACCGCTCTCTCAGCGCAGGGCCCAGGCGGAAATGCTGGCCTCCGAGTTTGCGGACCGGCTCGCGGCGATGGAGCGGCTGCTCGCGGTGGGCGACGATCGAGCGGTCGCCGCCGAGTGGAGCCGGCAGGAGCTCTCGGAATGGGAGTCGGAGCACGGGGTTCCGGAGAACGCCTTCCTGGATAAGGCGGACCCGGCGACGCGCGTCGTGATTCAGGTGCGCGGAGCGGCCGGCAAGTGCCTTCTTGCGCACGGCCGCGCGGCCGACGCGGCTCGAGTCCTCGCACCCTGCGTAGGAAACGACCGGAACTACCATGGCGACTGCGGAGAGCCCATCCTGGAGGCGGGCCGCGAGCTCGTGAGACAAGGACGCTATCGCGACGCCGGCGCGGTCTATGCCGCGACCATTCGGGTTCGCAACTTCTCGTCGCGTGCCGATGACCTCTATCGCGAGATCGAGAAAGCGGCCCCCGGCACGGTTCCTCGATTCGAGCCGACCCCCGCGCCCACCCCGCGTGTCACGCCGGTTCCACCGACCCGGCCCTAGCGCGGGACGAGCGCCGGGAGGACGTAGTCGGTCAGGAGCCGCTCGGTCAGCGGGTGCGCGTCCTTCTCGCGGTAGTTGACGGTCGTCACGACGACGACGGCTCGGAGATCGGGGAGCGCGAAGACCTTGTTGCCGCCGGTGCCGGTCATGAAGAACGTGCGCTGCGGCGCCCCGCCGTTGCCGGGCCTGAACGATTTCAGCCACCAGAGGTAGCCGTACTCGGTGTCCTCGTCGATCCGCGCGTGCGGACGCAGCGACTCGCGCACCCAGGCCTCGGGGACGACCTGCTTCCCCCGACCGTCGCGGCCGCCGTCGAGATAGAGCCGCGCGAGCGTCGCGAGGTCGCGCGTCGTGAGACCGAGTCCCCCGCCGGTCATCGCGGTGCCGAGCGGCGTGAACTGCCATTCCACCCGGTCGATGCCGAGCGGCGCGAAGAGCGCCTCGCGGGCGAAGTCCGGCACCGGCCTCTTCACGGCGCGCTCGAGGAGCGCACCGAGCGTCGCAACTCCCGCGGTGCAGTAGCTGAAGCTGCGGCCGTACGGCGAGTCGGCGGGCTTCGTGGTCCACGACGCGAAGCCCTTGATCGGGAGGTCCAGCGTGAACTTGACCCAGTCCTCGACCAGGTACATGCGCTCCTCGTTGCCGCGCGAGACGTCGTTCCAGTCGTCGCACTCGAGGAGCGAGCTCATCGTCAGGAAGTCCTCGACGGTGATCTTCGCCTTGCGCGGGTCGGGATTGGCGAGCGGCTCGCGGTCGCGGAAGAAGGGGAGGACGGGCGCGGCGACCGAGGGGAGGAAGCCGCGGTCGATCGCGAGACCGACGAGCATCCCCGTGATCGTCTTCGTCGCCGACCGCGTGTTGTGGAGCGTCGCCGCATCGGCGCCGTTGTAGTAGCCCTCGAAGAGCGTCTTCCCGCCGACCGCGACGAGGACGCTCCGGATCTTCTTGAACTCTCCGGCGCGGATCGCCGTGTCCATCGCCGCGAAGCGGCTCGCCTCCGGAGGGGCAGAGGCGGG
>JADMIO010647670.1_pt1 | contig 11052 bp, 17 predicted proteins | sample 8958161 | NCBI WGS metagenome assembly JADMIO01 (sample SAMN16585339, study PRJNA669376) | soil metagenome | isolation source: Crop rotation soil | place: USA: Cullars Rotation, Alabama | collected 2011 | reverse complement strand
ATACCCGCCATGCTGGTACCGTTCGGGGAAGAAGCGGCCTTCCTGTTGTTCTAGTTTGGCCTTCTCGTAGAATTCCCGAGCTTTGGTCTTGGTGGGAAAACTGCCAAACCGGCGTTCCCGGCCTTCGTGCCAGAGCCGCACATACCAAACCTTCTCCCCAGCGGCATTGATCCGACTTAATAGCCCTCTATCCTTCCGCCCCATTCGTGCCATGCTGCGCTCCTTTCAAGAGGACTAGCTCGGTCCACTCAGTTCAAGTACTGGCGGGCTTGATGCACCAGGCTGAAGGTTCGTTGCTCCTGGTGCGAGTTGCCACAGTCGATCGGCTTGCGCCTGTAAGGCACGGTCCACGGCTTTCGTATTGAGCCGGGCATAAATACTCGTCGGGGTCAGACTCCGATGGTTCAACACATTCTGAATCGTCGGCAGATTCTCTCCACTCATCGCCAGGTAACTGGCACAGCTTCTTCTCAAGTCGTGGAGCCGTACATCATCCAGCCCCCACCGCCGACGAACCGTCCCCCACATTTTCTCCACACTGGCACCAGACCAGGGCTTGCCCTCCATCCCAGGGAAAACCCACTCAGAGACACGTGGCAGGGCCTGAATCGCCTCCATGACCTGTATGGGGAGCGGGACCATGTGAGACATTCCATTTTTCGTTTTAGGTTTTCGCCACAGCCGTGTGGTCTCATCAAGATCGTCCCAGCGCATGAACAGAGCTTCTGATCGCCGGGCGCCCGTGAACAAGAGCACTAGCAAATAGGTTCGTGGCTTCGCGGGGAGATGGCCGAGTCCGGTCATGAACCGGTGCAGCTCCTCGACAGAGAGAAACCGCTCTCGCGAGGGTTGGGCAAACCGCCGGATCCGCCAGGCGGGATTCACTCCAGTGATTAGCTCCAAATCGATGGCCCAGTTGTAGAGGCTCCGCAGAAGCGTGAGCGCCTTGTTCGCAGCTCCCGGCGTCTCAGAAAGTTCCATGTACCAGGCCCGCACTTCCTTTCGAGGGAGACTGTCCATCGGACGGGTGGCCCATGTCTGCCAGAATTGTTGGTACATCCGTTCAAATTGCACCCGAGTAGGCCGCTTCTTGAGATGATGGGTCGCATAGAGACGGGCGGCTTCCCCGAGTGTGACCGGCTGGGCCGTGAGATCACGCAGCAAGACCGCACGTAGTTCACCATGTTCTGCCTCAGGGAAGACCGCCGTTCTTGGCATCACGGGCTTAGGCTTGGGCCGCACATCGCCGCGTTGAAACGCTCGATAGAGATACGCCTGCCGGGTTTCCCGTTGCCGCATCAATCGCGTGATGTCATCGGCGGACAGCCCCTGTGCTGCCAAACGCACGCCACACGTATGGCGCAAGTCCTTCCAGGCACACCAGGGAATGCCTGCTCGTCCCACAGCAGTAACCCAGCGGCCCGTATAGAATCGGTGAACGTTCGCCGCTCGATAGGGATCACGGACATCAGGGAACACCCACATGGAGGGCTGTTGCTGAGCCCGGAGCTGTCGCAAGATCGTAACGGCATCGGGCGAGAGGCGTAGCACCGTCGCGGCGCCGGTCGTGGTATGGGGAAGCAGGATCGTCGCTTTCTCCACGTCCACATCTCGCCAGCGCAGCGTGAATTGTTCCGACTGCTTGAGCCCGGTCAGAATCGCAAACTTGACCCAGAGTGAATACGGCGGGCCGAGCATGGCACAGAGCCGCTGTTCTTCTTCCACTGTGAGCACTCGCATGGCCGGCGTGCGTTCCTTGGGCAATGTCATACCGGCACAGGGATCTTGTACGAGGTAGCCCATGAGGGTGCCCCAGGCACAGACCCGGCGCAGATAGCGGAGATAGAACGCCACGGTGGAAGGACTCCGCCCGTACTGCCCAAGCTGTTCCAGCTTTGTGAGGATCGTCTCAAGGGAAAGGTCGGTCAGTTCTTCGTCGCCCATCCGCTCCCGCCACCAGCGAGCATGGCGAATGTCTTCCCGATTCTGGTGATGTTCACTTGCGGTATAGGCCAGGATGAGGGCCCGCACGGTGGTGGGTCGCTTTTCCAGTGCGCTCATGGTCTTCTCATGTTTCCTAGGGCGCGTTGTTCGATTTTCGGCAGCTCATGCTCAAGCGCTTCGATGAGGAGATGCAGAACCGGTACACGCAATCGCCGAGCCGCCTCATCGTAACGGGCCCGAACCTCCGGGTCCCTCCGGTACTCACGCAACAGCTTTTCTTCAATCGACAAGTGTGTGGTGATGTCTACGACATTGTCTTTCGCTGTGTGCATGCACCCTCCCTGTTCATTCATGCGGCCTTCTTCCCCTTGAAGTGCTGCTCCAAGAGATGTCGGATCAGGCCGGCTGCCGAGGTGCCGCGTTTCCGTTCGGCGTCCAGCTTGCGCTTGATATCGGATGGAAGCTGTATGTTGAGTCGCTCCATTTTCATTGTAGTCTCTCCTTACAGTGGACCAATGAGTACAATTGTAGTCTCTGTATCATATGGTGTCAAGTGGTGTTTGACTAAGGCCAGGAGAATGCGTACCCTGCCTCTCCATGAAGCCCGAACAAAAGGACGAAACGACGGTTTTGAATCTAAGGGACATGCCGAAGGAACTGATCGGCAAGCTGAAAGCAGCCGCTGCACTTGAGGGAACTTCGCTCAAGAACTATGTGACGGTTCTACTTGCCCACCACGTAACCGAGTTGGAGAAGAAGGGGCTGCTGCCGAAAGGTAAGTGACAGCTCTAGAGGCAGATCCGCCCCATTTATGCCCCAATGACGGATGTCAGAATAAACCCTATTCTTGACTGGCTGTCCCGACGCTATGTATGCTTTGACATGCTGGAAAATGAATTTAGATATTTCAAGGACCATCAGGACGAACTAGTTGCCAAGTTCATGGGGAAGTTTGTTGCCATAATTGGCACCGAAGTTTCTGGGCCATTTGAATCAGAATTGGACGCGTATCTCGCGATGAAGAAAGACCATGAGGTTGGCACGTTTCTGATTCAGCAATGTCTGCCAGGCACGAACAGCTATACCCAGACCTTTCACTCTCGTCTCATTCTCACCTAGATTCGGTGGGAAATCTTCAAAAATACAGCGGTAAAATCGTTAGGGCTTTGACGCTCAAGGCTTCTGCCGTCACTAACGTTCTTCAGACGCAAGTGCAGGTTTGTGAAGCATTTAATCCCCATACGAACCCTCCTCCTGGCACCATCCTCCAGTACGTAGCGATTTGGGACACCGGTGCGACGAATACTGTAATAACTTCCAAGGTAGTTAACGAGCTTGGCTTGAAGCCAAGTGGCAAAATCACCGTGCAAGGAGTTGGGGCTTCCGGCACACCAGCTCAGCACGTTTGCGATACATACCTAGTCAATATTCTATTGCCAAACCAAGTCGGGTTCTTTGGTGTCCGAGTTTCTGAAAACTCTATATCGGGCTGCGACGTATTGATCGGTATGGATCTGATTACGAGAGGTGACTTTGCGATTACGAACCATAATTCAAGGACAACGTTTACATTCCGAGTGCCGCCCTGCGATGAAATAGATTTTGTTCAGGAAGTCGATGAATACAACCGGCTAAACGCTCCGGGGGTTCAACAGCCTAACCCGGACCAGAAAAGACAACTTCGCAACAAGCGAAAGGCCACACGCAGGAAAACTCGGTAGTCTCGTCCATACGGTTCGCGCGGTGAGCCCAGCATAGAAACGGCTGGTGTTTGGACTAATGAGCACTGACCGTCCCAAACGGGAGTCCATGTCCATCGAAGAAGCGACGATCTCCAATATGTGGGAGATTGCGGCGCTCGTGGAAGTGCTGCAACGGAAGGGGCTCTGTACCAAGCAAGACCTGTTCGACATCATCGCCGAGTTCCGCCACAAGAATCCCCGCGCCAAGATTCCTGAAACGGCCTTCCCTGAGCCATATCTGCTCTCCCAAACTGAAGAAAAGATCATTGATGACTTGCTCGCCGTGCTCAATCAGCACGGACTGACCTCCCACCAGGCTACAGACCTACTTGAACGACTGGGCCGAATTATTGAGATCGGACAGCGGTTGGCGAAGGGGACGACCCACTAGACGTGAGGTTATTGGATGGCAGGTAAACAAATCAGGGCGGTATTGCTGGAAGTTGTCGATGAGCTGTCCCAAGTAAAAAACGCGGCCCTTCAGTCTCAATGGATTATTCAAGAAGTACGAAAGCGCATTAAACTGGGCGACAACATAGAAGATCAACGTGCCCTTCTGGCCCACTTTCATGACCTTTTCAGGATCGGATATCTGGCGTGGGGACACGACTTATTAAATTCCTCTCCGCCGTTTTGCCATGTGACTGAGCACGGAAGAAAGGCCCTGGCGAACGTAAGTCGAGATCCTGCGAATCCGGACGGTTACTTGCAATCTCTGAATGGACGGGTTGTCGTCAGCCCTATTGCAAAATCCTATGTTACCGAGGCTTTGTCTACCTACAATTCCGGATCATTCAAGGCTTCAGCAGTCATGATAGGGGTAGCTGCAGAAAGTATTGTGCTGGATCTGCGTGACACCCTGAGTGCCAAAATGGAATGCTTGGGACGACCCAAGCCCAATAAGCTTGCAGATTGGAAAATTAAGTCAGTCCTCGATGCAATAGAGGATCTCCTCATTCAGAAGAAAAAGGACATCCCTAAGGGGCTTTATGAACATTTCGAGTCCTACTGGTCTGCATTTACACAACAGATACGGACCGTGCGAAATGAATCGGGGCATCCGATAAGCATAGAGCCCGTGTCACAGGACATGGTCCATGCTTCTTTGCTCATTTTCCCCGAGCTTGCCGTCCTCGCCAAAGACCTTACGACTTGGATCAATGCAAGCTACACATGAGATCAAAGAGGCTGAGGACTTCTCGTCAATCGACAACACTGCTCCTGTTCCTATGCACTCCGGTGTGTTTGTTTTTGTCACAGTTAGGCCAATCCCACGCCGCCGACTTCTCCGGCCCCGTCGTTTCCGTCCTCGACGGCGACACTATCGAAGTCCTGCACAACCAACGACCGGAACGTATCCGCTTGCATGGCATCGACTGCCCTGAGAAGGGTCAAGCATTTGGCACCAAGGCGAAGCACCTGATGTCGGCTTTTATGTTCCGCAAGGAAGTGGCACTCAAAACCTACGGCATCGACAAGTACAGGCGCACCATTGCCGACGTGTTTTTGCAGGATGGCACCAACGTCAATCAGGAACTGGTCAAACATGGCTGGTGTTGGTGGTATCGGAAGTATGCACCACAGGATACGGAGTTAGAACGGCTGGAGCGAGAAGCGAGAGAGGCTAAGAAAGGACTATGGGCCGAGCCAGCGCCGGTGCCGCCGTGGGAGTGGCGAAAACGATAGCACTTAAAGGCCGTCCTCTCCGGCTTGTATTCCTCACGAGATTCGGATACAGTCCGCGCCGCTAACTAGACATAGCAATCCTCATAGACAGGAGACATCAGATGAACAATTTGATGGCAACGAGATCTAGGAAACGTGGTGTGATCACGTTCGTCCTTATCAGCCTGTTGCTCTCGAGTTGCGTCACCATCCTCGCACCGAAGGATAGAACACTCGTCCATACGCCTGTCGTGGCAAGTATCGATATCAGGTCACAATGTGGACCCCATCGCGTCACCTTGGATGGAACAGATGTCACCAATCTCTTTTCACCGCCACCATCACCCGCCAAATGGTCGTTACAGGGCACCCTCCCCATGGTCTCACCAGGTGCACATATACTTGAGGCGAGCGCGGATACGACGCAGTACTGGACCATGATTCCAACGTGCAATAAAAGCACGGCCTCGGCCTTCTTCAGCACCGCCGCCACCTCCGACAGTAGCCAGGACACAAATTATATGGCCCAATGCCGTGCAGCAGGCGTGCCGATTCCTCCACCCATAGTTGTCAGTACCTCGAACTACCCGACGTACTGGGAATACCTTGGGGACCTCGGCATAGAACCGGGCAGTAGAAATTTGGTAACTCCAGGCGCCAGTGCCAGAATTTATGCGTACAGTGACCCTGCAACCCGAGGGGCCTGTATGGCCATCTTACGATATGGCAACTTCCCTCAAATCGGCCTCATTTGCCAGGCCGCAGATGGAGGTAAGGCCTGTTTTTGGGATAACGAAACTGGAGTGCAGCCGCCCACGCCAATCATGCATCCAGGAGTTCATCCAGAAATCGCAATCACCAGCTTGCAGGATCCCATCGCTAACGGAGCTGGAGGCGGCATTCGAGGAGATGACTGTACAATCTGCCATCGCGGGAACAATGCTTTTATTCTGTTCCCCGATGACCCAGTATGGGCCAAGGCGCTCCGTGGACCGTTGGTGACAACCCCTGGGAGTACATTCACCACCCGCGTGGCTTCCTCGACGGATACCGACCATGCGGGACGACCTCGGTACATTCCGATCGGCATGACCAACCCTCTACCCGGACCGCCAAACCCTCAGAACATTAGTGGCTGTGCAAGCGGTTGTCATGAGCGGCCGGATACCCACGACAATTTCAGAAATTTGCTTGGAGCCACAGCAGGCACCTTTCCTGCGATACCCCCGTTGCTTAGTTCACCTCCCTCGACCATGCCACCGATGTGCGGAAATGCCTGTTACAAGTAAATGCCGCGACAGGTCCCTCGCCCCAGAGCGGCACTAGTTACATGGTAGCTAACTCCCTCTCGCGTCAAGGGAGGTCGTTGTCTTTCGTCTTAATCACCGGCAAATCGTAAAGGTCTGATTGCCTAAATGTTGGCTGGTACAGCTGTGGCCACCTGAGAAGGGGCAAGAGTAAGGGACCTACTGGTGTTCGGTGATCACTTTCACTTATTTGGTCCCGAACCGTCAGGCAAGAGCGAAAGCGAAATCTATAGCAGCATCCTCTAGCAAATCCACCGTGTTAACCCGCTTTCCTAAACAGGTCTGATCGTCCTTCCTTTTGGCTATACCTCGGATTGTTGATCTTAATCCAATCACGGCTAGTCGGATTCTGCTCATACGGACTCAGGGCCCGTTTGGCGACAATGCCCTCCAGATCCAGTTCAGACGCGAACTCGAACAACCGGCGGCCAGCTCCAACTGTATGATCCACGTATAGGACATGCGTCGAACGACTCGGCAGGATTTCCCGAAGCTTCTTCTTTCTGGCCACGAGTGGCATGGACCGGAGATCCTCGCCATTGAGGGACAGCAGATCGAACGCGAAATACCGAGCCAGTTTCCGGCGCTTCATCATGTCAGAGAAGATGGTTCGACCAAGATGGTCCGTGACTACCAGTTCGCCATCAAGCACGGCACTCTCGGCATTCACCTCGTGAACCAGGCCTTTTTTGAGGTCGCTGTACCCGGAGAGTTTGTGCTGCTTACGTGAGAAAAAGCGGCACTGACCGCGCTCAATCACTGCCAGCGCCCGGAAGCCGTCATGTTTGATCTCGAAAATCCAGTTCGGATCGTCAAACGGCTCGGCCTGCTGGACGAGGGGCATTGGCGATGGCGGAAACATTCAAAAGTCTATCAACCACACGGGCGGATTGACTAGAGGAAGTAAGCGTTGGTCGAAAACCGCATAGCATCTTAGGACGGCAAGCCCGGTTAGCACCCAAGCCGCTCCATGACAAACGCCCCTCATGAATCGGCTTTGACCTCAAACATCCATCCGCAGACAGTGCACCCATATTCCCCGGTCAAATAGCGACCTTCTTCGGTCATCAAGAGTTTCACTGTGTCATGCATGCATGCAGGACAATTTTGAGAGGCCCATTCCGCCTGCAATTGAGCTGCCTGTTGTTTCGTCATGATTCTTTTCACGGCGTGTGTTGCATGACACGAGTGTCAACATACGCACGCAGCCGTTGTTGATCCGCACACGGCATCGTGATGAACTCAATGCCGAACCGCTGTTGAACGAGCCATCGCACCGCGGCGAGGTCGACTATTAGTGGTGTGGTCGGATCTCGCTGATCCGGCAAATATAGGTGAAGCGACACATAATCGCCCTTGCCAACGCGAGCAGCACTCTCGACCGCGCACCCACCGCCGGATAGGTCATAGCACAGGCCGTCTCCCAGCCTCACGCCTTCCCTCCACAGAGCAATGGGACAGTGTAGGGCAAAGCGAGGGAACTTTCGTCGATTCTCAGATATGATCAAATTCTTCTTCCTTTCAATGTTTTCTTGAGCGTCAAGGAAGGCTTCGTTTGCCTGGCGCGGCGTAGAATGACCACAGAAAGCGTGTGAGTGTGCCGGCTTCAAGGTCCGGGACCTGGATGAAGGCCACGCCAAACATGCCGTCCTTCACCCACTGAACCGCCGCTTGAGGAATCAAAATAAACGTATGATTTTGTGGCCGAAGCTGGAGCTGCAAAAAGGATCCCGCTGAGGGCTGCCAGGCACTCACAATGCGACACCCTCCCTGGGATAAATCAAGGACGAGGCCATCCTCAATTCGTATCCCGTCGGGAGAAAACATGGTCTCTACTCTGACGGGCTGACGAGGATGCCGCCGCTGCTCCATGTGTAGGCCTTGTACTGCCATAGAGGCTCTCTTTGTTGCCTTTGACCTTTTCAAAGGTAGCAAATGATCCATGGGCGTCAATAGAACCATTTGCCCCTAAAAGGCCGGTAAGTACCAGTACAGTACTAGGTAGATCTACCAGAACCTGGTCTTTTAAAAGGCGGCAACACTCAAGACCGGCAAGGTAACTTTCAGGACTTGTCTTGTTTGTTCGAACCTAAAGAGGGGAAAGGTGGCTGACTGATCACGTATGCCGCCCGAGTGCGAGATTTAGGCTACGGCTGTGAAACAGGGGTAATGGGTCGTTTTGGTTGTCAGGCAACTAGTCCAAGGGCACCCCCGCCTAAATTTCTAATGACTTGTAATGCGATTCTGTGTCAAAAGCGAGACCTGCCTGCTGAATGGAAAGTCAAAACAATGAGTGAATTGATCCAACAGTTTCATGCTGCTCGTGGGAAGGCTATTAACTATTACGCGCAATATGAAGTCTCCCTTGGTCTCGTATTCGCAAAATTACTCGATGTACAGCCGGACTTCGCGGGTGTCCCATTTTTCAAGATCAACAATGCACCAGCCAGAATTCAGATAATTGAAAGATTGCTAAGAAAACGGCATGGCAGCACATATAATGCATTCTGGAATTCACTTACTGGCCCACTTAGAAGGCTTGATGAAGAGAGGAACCATGTTGTTCATTGGCTTATGGTGACTCGTCTAGATCTATCAAAACAACCGCAAATAACGGGTGCCATACTTACTCCGCCAAATATTTTCGACAGAACGGAAGGCACAAAAGATCTGACCATTAATGATATTAATGAATTCTCTGTTAAGTGTGAGTTCTACAATGCTGTAATTGGAATGTTTAATGCGCATCTCCTAATGGCTGAAAATATACCGCCTGCATGGCGCGATATATTTCAGCAACCAGTAGTCTATCCGCCTCCAAATACTCATCCGCTATTCCAGATGTGGAAAGAACGGCAAAGCCAGCCTGGATCATCTCATGACTGACTTGTATTTGCTGTGGACCTTCATTAACCATAAATCACCGCGTCCGAGTTTCCCCACCCACTCTTCACAAATCCCTGCTGAGACCGCCTGTTCCGCCCGTATAGAAGCTGCTGGCCATCTCCATGAACTTATCGGTGCCCATTCCTGAGGCCGTCATGAGTGCATCATCTTGGCGTATCGCGGTGCCTTGACCAATGATATTACGCCGGCTTATCGGATCGAGTGTTGCAAGGCTCGACCAAATTAAGCTTTTTTTCACGTCAGGCGCCTTCCCGGAGTTCTGTCATAAGACTATTCTTGGCTCCCTGAATGACCTGAGCCCAGATCCCAACATTGACGGTGCTTTTGTTTTTCAGCAGCCGTTCATGAGTGGCCACTTGCGAGAAGGCATACGCCCGATTGTTTAGACTGGCCTTTTGTATGGCGTCGGGGTCCACCAGTGAAGCAAGCAACTTCTCTTTCGCGCTTGTCAGAATGCTGACCTCGACTTCCTCAAAGGCTTGTACCGCTTCGGGGTCTGGCACGAGGGCCGTGAGGCGATGTAACGCCGCATGGACCGTGCTTTTCGGCACGTTGAGGGCCTTGGCAATTTCCGCATAACTCAGGCGGTTGACGACCCGTAGCTTATAGGCTTGCACAAGGTCGAGCGGCTTGCGTGGGTGGTCAAGGGTCCGTCCAGGTTCGTCCAGCGTGGGCATAGGTGTCTCCCGCTTAGGTTCCCGCAAGCATGGTTGGAGGTGAAATGCCGGTGTCGAGCCGGGCGCCTTGGCCGCTCAAGGTGCCAGTGCCTGCACTCGGTGTAATCGGCGTGTCTGAGACAGCCCCAGCTGTCCGAATTTCAATGGTCTGGCAGTAGGCCGGATCGGCGCTCGTATTCGTCCAGGCCCCAGGGGCATACGTACCGGCGGAGAGTCCGGTCTGATAGGCCACCTCAATCGCGGGCCATGAGCTTTCATGGTCATCCATGAACGTGGTGCCGGTCGGTTTGGTAATGGGTGCAATGCTCGCACTCCCTGCAAGCCAAAGCACCGCCATGTTACCGGTCTCTTGAATGGTAATGCTCTGCGGGGTGAGGTTGGCCCCGCCATTGATAGGAAAGTTATTGCCCACGTTCCCAATGGGAGTCGAAGCGTGTGCTCCGGTGATCCGGATGGAATAGGCCTTGGCATCGTACCAATTGCCCGAGCTGGGCGTGAAGGCGACAGAGGACTCTGAGCCTCCCGCCACCTTCCAAAAGGCTCGGGTACAGGTCCCTCCATCGGCATCCGTATAGCCCGCATCCACCGCAGCCCAACCACCTGGGGCATTCGGCATCCCGGCTCCCGCGTCGGAGTCCATTGAGACGATTACGAGCCACAAGTCCCCGGATGCCAGAGACGTGGGCACTGTGACAGTGATGGATTCATTCTGATCCGTGTCGATAATTTCCGTATGGTTCGCATAGTTCGCTGCCATTAGACCTGCTCCTTTCCATTGTTAGATTCCGATACCATGCGGGCATATTTCAG
>JADMIO010897429.1_pt1 | contig 11054 bp, 11 predicted proteins | sample 8958161 | NCBI WGS metagenome assembly JADMIO01 (sample SAMN16585339, study PRJNA669376) | soil metagenome | isolation source: Crop rotation soil | place: USA: Cullars Rotation, Alabama | collected 2011 | reverse complement strand
GCGACTTCAAGTCACGTGAATTCCAAGCTTCGGATCCCACTGTGCTGGAAAGCGATCCGGATCGTTTCCCACGAATCGGCGGACACCGCGGGCTTCAGCACCACCGTGGACCATTCGCGTTCGCGACAGAGATCCTCGAGTCGCGCCGCCTGATTCCGTTCGATGAACGCGGTGGGGACGGCGTGAACCCCCTTCGCGACGAGATCGTTCATGTATCTCTTGTTGGCGTTCCAGCGAACGACGTCGGGCGGATTGAGGACGCGGGTTTTCGATTCGACACTTTCGAGCCACCCGAGGAACTGGTCGAACCTCTTGTAGTAGTCCCACGGCGATCGCAGGAGCGCGATGTCCACCTTCGACCAGTCGAAATCCTCCTCGTCCCACGAAGCGGAGAGAACCATCGCGCCGCGTCGCGCGAGCGCTTCGGCGAGCGGATGATCGTCGTCCTCCATCTCATGGTGATGGGGATTCGTGACGAAGGCGATTTTCATGGCGGGGGAGCTTACGTGCGGCTCCCGGTTCGCCCGGTCCGTTCAGGCCGCGTCGTACGCCTTCTTCAGCCAGCCGACGAGCTGCTTGTCCACGTCCTTCGCTGATTCGAGACGAACGCGATGCGTCACCATCGCGCTGAAGCTTCCCGAGGCCTCGAGACGACCCGCCGGCGGCTCGCCCTTGAGGTTGATGCCGACGTCGAACCGCGAGGGCGTCGACGGCTGCAGAAGTGCGAACTGCTTCGATCGCCTCAGACTCACGTTCGCTTTCTTGGGAGAGATCTCGATGTCGTTTCCGAATTTCTTCACTTCGGCCACGATCGCGTCGTAGATGGGGCGCAGAGCCGCCTTCGGTCCCTTGTACTGTTCGCCGAGAGGGTCATCGCCATGGCTCGGGGCGCCGCCGCCCTTGACCGAATGCGCGATGAGATTCGCGTATCCGTGCCCGACACCATGCTTCGACTTGAGGAACGCGACGACCTCGCCGTGCTTCTCGAGCTTCGAAGCGCCGACGAGCTTCATCCACTGATCGATCGACTTCCCGGTCTTCTCGGGAAGATTCGCGATCATCTTGTCGATCGAGTCTTCGACCTTGCCCATCGCTATTTCTCCCTCGTGAGAGCGAAGAAATGGTTCGAGCCCTGGGGCTTGCCGCCGGACCACGCGTTCCAGTTGGCTTCGAGCTTCCCATCCGGGAGGAACGTGATCTCGCCGGAGTGGATGTGCATGTCCTTGTTCACGTCGAAGTTCGTTCCGCCGTCGAAATCGAAGACGATCCTGTCCGCGGTGGACGCGGCCTTCGACATCTTCATGTGAGGCTGGTTTCCCGCCGAACAGTAGTGGGTGAGGATCAGTTCACCCTTGTCGAGCGAGTACATGGAACGCATCTCGTGCGGCTGGCCGGGAAACAGGACTTCCATGACCACGCTCCCGCCCGAGACCACGTCGTAGCGGATGGCGCCTTTCGGACCATCCGCCTTGCCGATGGGACCGGTCCAGGTTCCCGCGAGGCTCTTGAGTTTCTCGAACGCGGCCTTGCCGTCGATCGCGGGCGTCGTCTGCGCGGACGCGGAAAGACTCAGACCGAGGAGCGCCGCGGCGCTCAGAAACGAACTCTTCCTCATGTCGACTCCTTGATCAGTGACTCTTCTTCTCGATGCGGGCGTGGATGGGCAGAACCTCGGGGAGGGCCGCCGTTCCGTACCAGCCGAAGAACTCGAAGCTCAGGAAGCCGCCGGCCACCGCGGGATCCGTGGCGACGAGTTCCTCCGCCTCCTTGATGGTCGGGACGTTGAAGATGAAGATGCCCTGGTATCCCTTGTCGTTCTTCATCATCGGACCGGCGAGCGCCAGCTTGTTCTCTTTCGCGAGACGCTGGATGTTCGCCATATGGCCGGCGAAGGCCTTCTGCTGCTCGGCCGCGGGCGCATCCGTCTTCGGACCCGTCTTCAGGATGACGAGGACGTAGCGCTTCATGCCGTACTCGTCCGCGCCGAGCTTCTGCGCGAGCGCCGCGTCGTACCCGGACGGCGGAACGGCTTCGGTCTTCTGCTGGGCGGCCGCGGTCGCGGCCAACCCGGCGATGACGATCGACGCGATCACGGTGCGCATCAGTTCTTCTCCTTGAGTTCCGGGATGTTCGAGCGCAGCGTTTCCTTCGGCGCCATGAAATCGAACGTCTTCATCGCCCACAACATCGCGCGGGTCTTGAACAGCACGTCGCCCGTCTCGACCACGTTCTTGATGTTGTTGAGGATGTCGACCCAGCTCGTGAGCACGGACTTGTGGGTTTCCTTCTGATCCACGAACTTCGAATGGACGACGGTCACGCGGGTTAGGCCGCCTTTGTCTTCGAGAGTCCATTCGACGAGGGTCGGCGTCTCCTTCAGATTGGTGAAGCGGAAGGTGTGGACGAAGCGTGTCGGCGGAACGAACTCCTTGACCTCGCCGAGAATGAAGACGCGCTTGCCGTCCTCGCTGCGGTAGAGCATGCGCGATCCCGGCTTGAAGTCGGTGTCGAGGACCGTCCCGAACATCGGCTTCTGGATCTGCCTGAGCTTCGTGATCTCCTCCCACACGTCAGCGACGGGGGCCTTGATCTCGACCACGTGGACCTGTCGTTCTTCCATTCCGGTTTCCTTTCGCTAGGCGCGTTTTTCGCGCCGCCCTTCGCCTTTCGCCGCCTTCGCTTCGACCGTCCGTTTCAGGCCCACCAGGGCGGAAGCCCAATCGCCCTGATATTTCCCCACCCATCGCTCGTAGATGTGCTGGATGGGAACCGGGTTCAGATGATTGATTCGTCTGCGCCCGTCGACCTCCACGGTCACGAGGTCCGCCTCACGAAGCAGATTGAGGTGCTGGATCACCAGGAACCGGTTCTCTCCGATCGCTTCCGCGATTTCTCCCGTCGTGCGCGCCTTGTCGCGGAGGACATCGAGGATGCGGCGTCGATGCGGGCTCGCGAGCGCTCTCCAGACGTGATCGAGTTCTTCGTGTGACATTCTCAATACGTAAAGACTATGTCACGTATTGAGGTTCGTCAAGCGCGTTTTTCACGCCGCGGTGCGGCCTGCCACGACGCCCATAGACTCGCGCCCCACGATGTCTGCTTCGGCCCGCGTCGACCCCGCGTCGACGACGACCCTCGATTCGCGTCCCCCGGGCTACCGCGCCGTCGCCGGGTTGTCGCGCTTCCTCCTGGATCTCTTCTATCCCCGGATCGAAGTCGTCGGAGCGGAGAACATTCCGCTCGACCGGCCGCTGATCGTCGCCGCGAACCATCACAACTCCCTGGTCGACGCGATGATGCTGGTCGCGGTCTTTCCTCGGCGCCTGCGCACTCTCGCCAACGCGCCGCTCTTCCGCAATCCGCTCATCGGCCCCTTCCTTCGCGTCATGGGCGGTCTTCCGGTGCATCGACGTCAGGAGGCCGGCAACGATCCGGCGAAGAACGCCGCTCTCTTCACGGCGACCACGACCGCGCTGCGAGCGGGCGGGGCGATCATGCTGTTTCCGGAAGGCCGCACGCAGCCGGAGCCGGTGTTGCTCGAGTTGAGAACCGGTGCCGCGCGCATGCTGCTCGCCGCCCATGCCGAGGGCTCCCTGAATCCGCCCGTCACCCTGCTTCCGGTGGGCCTCGTCTTCCACGACCCGGGTACGTTCCGTGAAGGTGACGCGCTCGTTCTCATCGGCGCGCCGATCGAAACCGCCGACTGCCTGAGCCTCGCCTCGACCGATCCCCAGCGGGCCGCGCACGCCCTCACGGACCGACTCGCATCCGCGATCCGAGGGCTGATCGTCGAGGCTGGTGACCGCGAATCGCTCGACCTGCTCCATCTCGCGAGGGAGCTGCATCAGACGTCCGCGCTTCCCAATCCCGATGGCCGCGCCCGGGTGGCATGGCTGCAGGAGGCCTTGCGCGTCTACCGAACCGTCGCGCGGGACGATCCCGGGCGCGCCGCGAACTTCCGCGAGCGCCTGTCGGCCTTCGCGCGCGACCTCGAGGTCGCGAAACTCACGCCCCGTCAGCTCGCCGACGACACCGCGCCGCCGACGAGCCCCGGCGATCTCACGCTCCTGCTCCTGCTCGCGCCCTTCGCCGCGGCCGGCATCATCATGCACGTCGTTCCCTACAAGCTCACCGGATCGATCGTCGCCCGCATCCTGAAAGACGAGGAAGAAGAAGCCACGGACAAGATCGCCGCGGGCTTCGTCTTCTTCCTCGTCAGCTGGGCGATCGAGGCCGCGCTCGTCTTCTACGCGGCCGGCCCGTGGGTTGCTCTCGCCTTCGTCGCGGCCCTGGTGCCTCTCGGCTTCGTCGCGATCTCCTGGCTCGAACGCCTTTCGAGCGTCACGCGGCGGCTCCGGGAGCGGAAACAAATGGAGGCGAACGCCGATCGCATCGCGAGCCTGCGCGCTCGCGGACGCGCGCTCGCCGATGAACTCTCCGAATTCGCGCGGGTCGCGGAGACGGCGGAGGCTCGCGCATGAACCTTCCCCTCTGGGCCCTGCGGAGCCTTCTCGTCGTCCTCAGCCTGGTCTTCTGGTTCTGGAGCCAGAAACTGATCGGTTCGCGCGAGTTTCCGGACGGGCGTATCGGCGACCGCCTGCTGGACCTCACGGCGCCGTGGCACCGCTTCCTGCTCGACAACCCGAAGTGGGCCGATCGTCTTCTGATTCTCTCGTCTCTGCTCATCGACGCCCTCGGCCTCTTCATCATCGGACTCGCCTTGTTCGGCTCCAGCGTCCGGCCCTTCATCGGAATGCTGACGGTCTTCATCCTGCGGCAGGTCTGTCAGGGCCTGGTGTCTCTGCCGTCACCGGAGAAGATGATCTGGCGCGATCCGGGCTTTCCGAGCCTCTTCGTCACATACGGCGTCGCGACCGATCTCTTCTTCTCCGGACACACCGCGATCGCGGTCTACGGATGCCTCGAGCTCGGGCGACTCCTCGGTCCGCCCGGTATCGTCGCGGGCGTGGTCATCGCGCTGATCGAGATGACCGCGGTCCTCGTGCTCCGCGCGCACTACACGATGGACGTCTTCACGGGTGCCGTCACGGCGCTCTGGATCTTCGCGGTGGCGGGTGAGATCGCGCCGTTCGTGGACCGCCTTCTCGCCCGTCTCGCTGGCTGATCAGTTCGCGTCGACCGGTCGGCGCAGTCCGTCCCACGTGAGACCGAATCGCGCGAGGTATTTCCGAAGGCGATCCGCGTCGTTGGTCATGGTCCGCCTCGCCCGCGATTGCGCATAGAGCCGTCGACCCGCTTCCGATAGAGATCGGCAGTCGCGCGTCGCGCGGATCACTGCGTCGAGCTGAAGCCGGTCGAAGAGGTCCATCGCCGCGAGAGTCTCGGCGGACACGAAATCCGCGAGGCCGCTCTCTCCGACCTCGGGCGCGCCCCACAACTCACGGAGCCGGGCGATTTCCTCCGCGACCACGTCCGTCGTGATCCGGCCGCCTGCGGCGATCGTGCCCATGCGCGTGACGGCGCCCCCGAGATCGCGGAAGTTGCGCGTCCAGACGGCCTCGCCGGAGACCGCGAAGCCAAGAAAGCGGTCGCGCGCCTCCTTGTTGAAAGAGATCCGCGTTCCAGTGGTGCGCGCGTACCGGTCGATCTCGTAGTCCAGGTTCGCCGCGATGTCCTCGCGGCGCTCACGCAGGGACGGAAGGCGAAACGTCCAGAGGTCAAGACGGGCGAGCAGGTCGTCCCGGAATCGGCCCTGGCGCGCGAGCCTACTGAGATCTCGATTCGTCCCCGCCACCAGCAGGAAGGCGCTCTTCGTCTCCTTGTCGCCCCCCATCGGCAGGAAGACCCTGTCCTCGATGGCACGGAGGAGCATCGCCTGCTCATCCAGGCCGAGTTCGCCGATCTCATCAAGGAAGAGAAGACCGCCGTCGGCCTTTCGCAGAAGACCCGGACGATCGTTCAGGGCGCCCGTGAACGCGCCCTTCACATGTCCGAAGAGCGTCGACATCGCCCCGTCGCCGCGCAGCGTCGCGCAGTTCACTTCGACGAACGCCCCGTCGATCTGACGGCGTTCCTTCTTCACCTCGAAGATCTGCCGCGCGAGTTGCGATTTTCCGGCGCCCGTTGGACCGGTGAGCAGGATTGGCGCCTTCGAATGCACCGAAACGTGCTCGACGCGTTCGATGAGACGGTTGAAAGCCTCGTTCTTCGTGTCGATGCCCGACTTGAGAATGGACGTCGCTTCCTGTTTCTCCTGAGCGAAGCGCCTGGCGATCGCGTCGTACCGGGAAAGATCGAGGTCGATGATCGACGCGCTCCCCGGCTCGCTCGCCCGTCGCGGCGGTGAGGTTTGGATCAAACGAGCGGGCAGGTGATGCGATTCGGTCAGCAGGAAGAGGCAGATCTGCGCGACGTGCGTCCCCGTGGTGATGTGAACCAGATAATCCTCGGCGTCCGTGTCGAACGGATAGGCGCGCGCGAAGCCGTGAAGCGAGGCGAACACGGACTCGAAGTCCCAGGGGTTCTCGATCTCGATCCACTGCGGGCGAACTTCGGTTTCCGGCGAGACGCTCTTGATGTCCTTGCGAAGCTCGTGGAAGAGCGATTCGAACGACCGGTCGACGAGAAGTTCGAGACGGTCGACCACCAGATCGTTCTGCCGGCAGAGCGAAATCGTCGGCCGCCACTTGCTCCACCGATCGTGCCTGGGCCCGCGATCCATGACGGTTCCGATGAAACCCATCGCGACGATCGGCTTGGCCATAAAGCGATTCTAACAGATAAGCACGCGATCATTAGATCGTTCATGCCCCGATGCCCTGAACGGACAGCCGGCGTAAGAGCCTCCGGGATATAGCCTTCCGCGATCGGCGCGCTGATCGACCCTTTTGGCACGCCGAATGCCTTGTCAGAGCTCGTACGAAGAGCAAAGAAAGTCTGAGGGAGGCGGACGCGAGTGCCGCCTCCCGTTTTCACCCCAATCCACGAAGGGTCAAGGTCATGAGCGAAACCAGCTACCTGCAGTTCGAGAAGTCCGAGAGCGCCCCGATCAAAGCCTGGGTGCGCGGTGTCGCGTTCGATGAAACCGCGAAGCGTCAGCTCGAGAACACGGCGAAGCTGCCGTTCATTTTCAAGTGGGTCGCCGCGATGCCCGACGTCCACGCGGGGATCGGCGCGACCGTTGGCAGCGTGGTGGCCACGAAGGGCGCGATCATCCCGGCTGCGGTCGGCGTGGACATCGGATGCGGAATGGCCGCCGTGCGCACGTCGCTTACCGCGTCCGACCTCCCGGACTCGCTGTCTCCCATGCGCGGCAGCATCGAGCGCAACGTTCCGCACGGATTCACCGCCGGACGCGGCAAGCGCGACTACGGTTCGTGGAAGGACGTTCCGGGTTCGGTGACCGACGCCTGGGAGGCGCTCGACGCGGGTTACCGCACGATCGTCGCGAAGCACCCGCAGATCAACCGCAGCTCGCATCCGACCGGACAGCTCGGAACGCTCGGATCCGGAAACCACTTCATCGAGGTCTGTCTCGACGAGGAGGAACGCGTCTGGTTGATGCTGCACAGCGGATCGCGCGGCGTCGGAAATCGTATCGGCAGCTACTTCATCGAGGAGGCGCGGGTCGACATGCGCGCTCACGAGATCAACCTTCCCGACCGTGACCTCGCGTACCTGAAGGAAGGCACGAAGCGCTTCGACGACTACGTGGAGGCGGTCGAATGGGCGCAGACGTACGCCCAGTTCAACCGGCGCACGATGATGGCGAATCTGGTCAAGGCGGTCGCTTCGACGCCGGGGATTCCCGCATTCACGCTCACGGACGAAGCAGTGAACTGTCATCACAACTACGTCGCACGTGAGAATCACTACGGCGAGTCCGTGCTCGTGACCCGCAAGGGTGCGGTGCGCGCGGGCGCAGGAGATCTCGGAATCATCCCGGGAAGCATGGGCGCGCGTTCGTTCATCGTGCGCGGCAAGGGCAACCCCGAGAGCTTCATGAGCTGCAGCCACGGGGCGGGACGCACGATGTCCCGTACCGAGGCGAAGCGCCGGTTCACCGTCGACGATCATGTGAAGGCGACGCGCCACGTCGAGTGCCGCAAGGACGAGGGTGTGATCGATGAAACTCCGGCGGCCTACAAGTCGATCGATCAGGTCATGGCGGCGCAGCAGGACCTCGTAGAGGTCGTGCATCAGCTTCGTCAGGTCGTCTGCGTGAAGGGATGACGCCATGACCATCGTCCTCGACGGCTCCGCCGGCGAGGGAGGGGGACAGATCCTGCGTTCGGCTCTGTCTCTCTCCGTTCTCACCAACCAGTCGTTCATCATCGAGAACATCCGCGCCGGGCGCGCGAAGCCCGGACTCCTTCGCCAGCACCTCACCGCCGTCCAGGCGGCAGCGAGAATTTCGGACGCCTCCGTTTCGGGCGCCGAACTCGGATCCACGACGCTGCGTTTCATCCCGGGGAAGGTGAAGGCGGGCGAGTACCGATTCGCCATTTCCACTGCCGGGAGCGCGATGCTCGTGGCCCAGACGGTTCTGCCGCCCCTTCTCATGGCGGATGGGCCGAGCCGTGTTCGCGTCGAGGGCGGAACGCACAATCCCCTCGCCCCGCCGTTCGAGTTCTTCGAGCAGGCGTTCCTTCGTGTTCTCGGCTCGATGGGCGCCTCGGTGTCGGCGTCGCTCGAGCGCTGGGGCTTCTATCCCGCCGGTGGTGGCGCGGTCGTCATCGACATTCGTCCCGCGGGACCGCTTCGTCCGATCGAGTTGGTCGCGCCGCCGACGATCACGTCGCGTCGTCCACGGGCCGTCGTAGCCGGCCTTTCGAAGTCGATCGCCGAGCGCGAACTCGCTCGCGTTCGCTCGCAGCTTGGGTACGACCGTCAAGCCGGTGACGTCGTGTCGTTGCCCGCGGAGTTCGGGCCGGGGAATCTGGTGTCCGTCAGCCTTGATGTGGAGACGCATGTCGAAGTGTTCACGGCGTTCGGGGAACGCAGCCGGACATCCGAAATGGTCGCGGACGACGTTGTCGATCAGGTGCGCGACTACCTGACCGCTGGTCAGCCGGTGAGCGAATGTCTTGCGGATCAGCTTCTCATCCCGCTGGCGCTCGCGGGAGGTGGTGCCTTTCGCACGGGACCGATCTCGCAGCACGCGCTCACGAACATCGACGTCATTCGCCGTTTCCTTCCGGCTGCCCTAGAGGCGCGCGAATTCGAGGACCGGCGATGGAGTGTCGAAGTGCGTGGTTGACGACGTGGACGGCGTTCTTCGATGAGCGCCGCCCGCTATCTTTCCTCGCTGACTTGGCGGGCCGCAGAGTGTTCAGCCCCCCAAAGCCCCCGCGCTTCGGCCGAAGTGAATTCGGCCTCCGCTATCCTCTATCGAGAACCGGAGGATCCTCTTGAAAGCTGTCGGAAATCGTTCGCTCGCTTCCCTCACCCTCGCAGCCCTCGTCGCCCTTGGATCGCCCGCATCCGCCGCGGACATCCCGACGCCCGAATCCGTCCTCGGATTCAAGGTCGGCGCCGAGAAAAAGCTCGCCGATTGGACGCAGATCGTCGACTACTTCCGCAAACTCGATGCGGCCGCGGAACGGGTCAAGATCGATGGCGAAGGGAAGACCACTCTCGGCAAGCCGTTCCTCTCGGTCGTCATTACCTCCGAGAAGAACATGGCGAACCTGGAAGCGATTCGTCAGGCCAATCTGCGTCTCGCCGACCCGCGAGGTCTCTCGGACGAAGAAGCGCAGCGCCTCATCGCGACGGGCAAGACGATCATCGCGCACAACCACGGGATCCACGCGACGGAAGTTGCGGCGCCCCAGACCTCGATGGAACTGGCCTACCTGCTCGCCACAAGTAACGATCCGCGCATTCTCGAAATCCTCGACAAGACCGTGATCGTGATGCTGCCCGGGCACAACCCCGACGGCACGCAGATGGTCGTCGACTGGTACAAAAAGAGTCTCGGCACCGCTTGGGAAGGCGAAGAAGTCCCATTCCTGTATCACCACTACAACGGCCACGACAACAATCGCGACTGGTACATGTTCACGCAGGCGGAGAGCCAGGCGACCGCGACCCAGCTCTACGATCGCTGGAAGCCGCAGATCGTCCACGATCTTCATCAGATGGGCGCGAACGCGGCCCGCATCTTCATGCCGCCCTACGTCGACCCGTTCGAACCGAGCGTTGATCCGTCTCTCATCACCGCCACCAACACCATCGGCACTTACATGGCGGCCCGTCTGACCGCGGAAGGCAAGAAGGGCGTCGTCGTGAACGCGATGTATGACGGCTTCTCGCCCGCGCGCCAGTACCCGGTCAATCACGGCGGCGTCCGCATCCTGACCGAGTGCGCGTCCGCGAAGATGGCGACGCCGATCGAACTGAAGTTCGAACAGCTCGGCATCGGCATCGGCTACGACGCGAAGAGGGCGGCCTGGAATTTCCCCGCGCCCTGGATGGGCGGCCGTTGGACGCTTCGGGACATCGTCGACTATCAGATCTCCGCGTCGCTGGCGCTCCTCGAGCACGGCGCCCGCAATCGCGACTACTGGCTCTCGAACTTCTACGGCGTCAACAAGCGCGCGGCGACCCGTACGGATCTCTACGCGGTGGTCGTGAACGCCGAGCAGAAGGATCCGGTCACCGCGGCGAAGCTGCTCGAGGTCATGAAGTGGAACGCGGTCGAGATCCAGCGCGCCAGAGCGCCGTTCACCGCGGAAGGCAAGTCCTATCCCGCGGGTTCTTTCGTCATCGCGATGCAGCAGCCCTCATCAGGAATCGTGAAGTCGCTGATGGAGCGGCAGAAGTATCCGGACCTTCGTCAGTATCCAGGCGGTCCGCCGCAGCGGCCCTACGACGTCACCGCGCACACGCTGCCACTCCTTCTCAACGTCGATGTCGCCGCGGTCAAGACGCCGTTCACCGCGGATCTCGAGAAGGTGACCGACATCCAGATCGCGAAGGGAAGTCTCACGGGTCAGGGAACGCACTACGCGTTCGGTCATCGCAACAGCGATCTGATGGCTGCGTATCGATTGATGAAGGCGGGCATCGCCGTGACGTGGGCGACCGACGCG
>JADMIO011814998.1_pt1 | contig 11058 bp, 5 predicted proteins | sample 8958161 | NCBI WGS metagenome assembly JADMIO01 (sample SAMN16585339, study PRJNA669376) | soil metagenome | isolation source: Crop rotation soil | place: USA: Cullars Rotation, Alabama | collected 2011 | reverse complement strand
CTTTCCCCGCGCCGTCGGTCGCGCCAGCGCCGTGCTGCTGCGGCGCCGCGGAATAGGCTGGCGCAGGCGCCGTGGCTGCCGCGGGCATCGGGCAGTCGGCGCGGCGCGACAGCGCCAGCGCCACCGTCTGGATGGCATCGTCCGAGCGATCGCTGGCACCCTGGCTCAGTTGCCATTGCCGATAGCCGATCCAGGCGACCGCGCAGGCCAGCGCCGGCAGCGCCAGCTCGACCCAGTAGAAGCGCCGCGGCGCGCCCGGCGTTCCGGAGGACCCGAGCGACAGCACCGCGGGCTCGGGTTCCTCGATGGGATCGACGTCGATGTCTTCGATGTCCTCGTCGAAGCCGAGAAATTCGATCGGCTCGAGCCCGAGCAAGCGTCTCGCCCGGTCGACGTGCAAGCAGGCCGTGGGCGGACCGAAGGGCAGCAACGCCTGCCCGAGTTCGGCCACATTGGAGTAGCGCCGTTCCTTATCCGGCGACAGGCAACGCTCGATGATGTCCCAGAGCTCGGGGTGCACACCAGCCACATCCACCCGGATCGACCGCGCCCCGACCTCCATCACCTGCCGACAGACCTGCGTCTGAGTGTCACCGGAGAACAGAGGCCGCCCGCAGAGCAGCTCGTACAACACGGCACCGAGCGACCAGATGTCCGTGCGCTCGTCCACGTCGGGCGCGTGGCGCAGCTGCTCCGGCGACATGTAGAGCGGCGTGCCCATCACCCAGTCCTGCTCGCTGATCGACAGATCGTCGCCGAACATCTGCCCGCGCAGGGCTGCCTTGGAGATGCCGAAGTCGAGCAGCTTGATCAGCTCGAGCCGACCCTGCCAGGCGAGGAACATGTTCTGCGGCTTGATGTCGCGATGGATGATGCCCTGAGCGTGCGCGGCGGCCAGGGCCTCGCAGGCCTCGAGCACGTATCGGACCGCCGTCTGGGAGTCGAACGCCCCCTGCGAATCCACCAGCTCCTCGAGATTGATGCCCTCGAGGTACTCCATGACGAAGAACGGCCCGATCGGATCGGCCACGCCGACGTCGAGCACGTTGACGGCGTGCTCGTTGCGGATGCGCACCGAAGCCTTGGCCTCGCGTGCGAAGCGCGACACGATACCCTCTTGCTGGCGCATCTCCGGGCGGATGAACTTGAGGGCGACCAGCTCGTCGAAGCCGAGATGGGTGGCTCGCACCACGACCCCCATGGATCCTCTGCCGATGACGCCCTCGATCAGGTACTTGCCGGCGACGACTTCGCCGATCGCGCAGTCCTCTGCCGTGAGAGGCTGCTCTTCCACCAGCTGCAGCGGAGACGGCCGCTCGGGTACCGAAACCACGTATCCGGCTCGTTCCACATGAAATGCGTCGCTTCCGTTCGGCGAACCTTTCGGTTCATACGATGATGAGTGTCGCATCTCCACTGTAGGCGAGGGTACGAATGAGTGTGCCCCGATGTAAAGCAGTCGGTGTCGAGATGAGGCATCGCGCCGCGTGGTCCGAAGCCCTGGTTTTCCGCTACGTGACAGCCACGTAGCCGCGACGGACGTTGGTTTCGTGTGCCACGGGCATGCTTACTCACTCGCATATATGAGCGCGTGCTGATGCAGTGAGGTGTTGCAGGGCTCGTCAGCGTGCCGCGTCGCCACGACGTCCGTCACCGTGCGTCAGCTCGCGTGTGTCAGCGCGAGCGGCGGGTGCTGATCGCGCTCGGCGCGGTGTCGGCTCAGCCGGCTCAGCTCGGCGTCGGCTCCGAGCGACGTGCGCTGCGACTCATCCAGAGCTCGCTCGGTGCCGGCGGAGCGCTGGAGATGCGCGTGGGCCGCCACTCGAAGACCACCGTTGCCAGTTGCATCGCGAACTCGTCGCTGGCGGATCGGCCGTCGTCGGCGTTTGCGTTTCGTGTCTCGTCGATGTTGGGCATGGCACGCCTCTGCTGAACGCCTGCTCGGACCTCTTGCCTGGGCGTTTTCGCGGTCACGCCCTCGCTCAAGCATGTGCCGTGCCACCCGTCACCCCTGGGCAACTCGGCGAAACTCCAGACATCTACGGCCAACGGCGTTCCGGTTTCCTGGCTCAGCGTGGCACACGGCACGGCCGCGCTGTGCCGTGCGCACCCGGTCGAAGCGGCACGTGCGTCAGTTTCTGGCGGCGAGCGCCGCTTCGCAGCGGGCCGGGTCGGGATGATTCTCCGAGATGAGCTGCAATCGACACAGGCTCGCTTCGAACACCGCGCTGAAGTCGTCGCGATCCATCGTCAGCCCGTTGAGGATGGCGAGCGCCGGGTCGAGCAAGTTGAGGTTGCGCCGCAGCTCATCGGGAGTGACCCCCAGCTCGCCCGCGGCTCCGGCCAGATCGAGGTCGAGGTTGAAGCGTACGTAGCTCGCGGCGATCGGATCGCTCCCGGTCGCGGGCAGGTTGGCTCGTCGCAGCGCCAGCAGATAATTTTGAGTATCCGACTCGATGATGCGCGCGAAGTCGGCAGCACTCGGATAATTTTCGGCGACCGCCTCCACGTCGTCGCGTTGCAAGCTCAGCCGGTTAGCCTGCACGTACGGGCCGACCTCGTCGACGGCGCCATTGAAGCCCTGCGCGTGGCAGTTCGAGCACGAGACCGACGTGCGGGCCACGAAGTCGTCCTGAAAGGTATCGAGCAGGATGTCGCTCTCGGTGACGATGGTGTCGTCCCGATTCGCGATGATGAAGCCGAGCAAGCCGTTCGGCAGCGTGAAGATGACCTCCGTGCCGCCCGGCTCGAAGCTGAACGGATTATTGAAGATACTCTGGCCAGCCGCGCCCGGGTCGAAGTCGAAGCTCTGCCAGAAGGCACCCTGGCGGACGCCGAGCTCGTGTCGCTCGAGCACGCGATCCTGACGGGTGATCTGCGAGCGCGTCGTTCCCGCTCGAACGGCGTCGCCGCTCTGGATGTCATCCAGCACGTCCACGCCCAGCCGATCGCGGATGAAGACGGACAGAGGCTGGTCCACGTCCACGCCGATCAGCGCGTAGTAGAGGTTGCCGAGGGCGGCGGCATCCAGCATGGCGTCGGCATTGAGGATGGGCACGTCCGTCAGCGTGTCGTCGCGCAGATCGTCGGCGCGATCACCGACGAACGGAACCGCGTACGGGCTCGCGGCGATGATCGCCTCCCAGGCGTCTGGGAAGTCACGACCGTCGACGCGGATCGTCCGGTCCCAATCGTAGTCGCGCAGATCGATGCGGTAGATGAGCTCTTGCCGATCGACTGCGACCGGCGAAGCCACGGTCGCGCGGGGCGACAGCATGTTGACGAGCTTGCCGATGGCGAAGCGCTCCCGATCGAGGGTATCGGCGCAGGCGCCCGCGTTGTAGCGGTTCGTCAGGGTGACGTAGCGCAGGAACGGGCGATCGTCGGACGCGGCTTGCCGCAGGTCGCTCTGCACGTCGGCGTACAGGTCATCGAAGGCAAACAGCTGCCCCGCGCAGCTCGCCGCCGGGCGGTAGTCGGGCCAGAACACGGGGTTGTCGATGAACTCGGCAACCTGGTCGATGTCCCGCGCGCTCGGACGGGGCCCGCTCGACCCGACGGGCGGCATGCTGCCGTCGCGCATGCGCTGCACGATGGGCGAATCCTCCGAAGCGAGCGGCGTCATCTTTCCGTTTGCGACCAGCTCGTCGACGTTGTCGATGTAGTTCATTCCGGCGCGCGCCGTGGCCGTCGTCAGCGCCGGGCCGTGGCATTGGCCGCAGTTCACCCGCAGCACGTTCTCCGCCGCTGCGCGCGCGAGCGCGAGCTCGCTCGCGGGTGGGACAGCCGCCGGGGGCGATGGGCCGGTGGGGTCCGTGGTGGGATCGGAGCCGGGGATTGGGCTCGTGGTCGCACATTCCGCGAGCAGAGGGTTGTCGGCGCACGTCTGCCGAACGATCGCCGGGGGTGGGACGACGTCGTCTTCGGCCGGCGTCTGGACGCCGCCGCAAGCCAGGACCAGCGGGCAGGCGAGTGCGGCCGATTTCCATCGATTCTTCAACGGTGTCTCCATGTGGGTCGCGCCAGCGCGTGCGCGCGGCGTGGCCGTTCGCCTGCGGGACGGGCGGGAGCGGCCGAATCGCCGTCGGTTGTCCCGGACAGCGGTTGCCGCCGTTGAGTTGCACGTCTCGCGCCAGCGGCAATACCCTGGAAAATCGCGCTGATTTCGACCCTGATCGAGGCCAAAGCCGAACACTCTTGGTCAAAAGAACCCAGCGTCGCGCCCGGCAAGTGTCAGCGCGATACGCTCTTTTTGCGGCCCGCGGACAGCGAGGCCCGGGCGCGGGCCGGTCGGCTCACGGCCAGCGAGCACGTTCCGTTAGCACTCAAGCCCGCGGAAAGCTGGACGTTCCGGTTCGAGGATGCCGAGCGTCGCAGGTGGGGGGAAGGTGCTCGTCGTGGATGACGACGAGCAGTACCTAAAGATGACGGCTCGCGTCCTGCGCCACGCCGGCTATGCCGTGGTGACCCGTTCGGATGTCATCGGGACGTCGTTCGCCGTCGCGTCGGAACGGCCGGACATGGTTCTGTTCGATCTGAACATGCCGCTCATCAACGGCGACCGGCTCGTGCCGCTCATCCAGCGTTCGCTCGCCGAGCCACCCTTCATCGTGCTCTATTCAGGCATCGACGAGAAAGAGCTCGAAAAGAAGGCGGTCGATTGCGGTGCGAATGGGTCCATTCCCAAGGGCCTCGATACGACGCAGTTCCTGGAGCGCGTCGCGCACTGGTTCGCGCGCGCCGCCGCGGCCCGCGCCCTTCGAGAAGGCGTCGAAGGCTGAGGCCAGCAGCTGCCCGCATCTCGGGGGCGTTACCGGAGCATGACGCGCCCGCGCCGAGCAGCGCGGAGTTCAGTCGCTAGCGCCGCCCGGCGCGAGGAAGAAGGCGATTTCGTGGATCGCGACGGGCCCATGTTCCGCGACGCGCGCCGCATCACAATTGTCAGCGCCGGCTCGGCGTGACTCGCAGCGCGTCACGGATTGCGATAGAGTCGCCGCCCTGACTCCTTTGGAGCCCCGCATGTCCAAAGGACGCGCTCCCGAATATGAAATCGTCGATATCGATCGCGATCACGTCAAGGCGGCGGCCTTCAACATGCTGTTCGTCGTCTGGCGGTTCCGCACGAACTACGCGCCGTTTCGGCGTTGCGTGCACTGGGGGCGGCTCCTGGCGCAGAAATATCCGCAGGGCATCGGCGTCATGCACCTGCTCGAACCGACGGCCGTAGCTCCCGACGCACCGACCCGCCGCGTCTTTCCGGAAGTCATTCGGCTCGAAGGCGTCCAGCACTACTCGGTCGTCTACACCGCATCGGGCTTTCGAGCGGCGTCGATCCGTGCGGTGCTCGTCGGGGCGATCGCGCTGGCGCGCCCGAACTGCGCTCATTCGGTCCACACCGATGTCGCCCGGGCGGCCCTCTGGCACGCCAGCGAGCAGGAACGAATCGGACGAACCGAGGGGCCCGAGCAGATCGAACGGGTGGTCGAAGCGCTGCGCCGGCTACACCGCGAACGCTACCCGGGTTGAACGCCGCTCGGGCGAGCCCGCACGCCCGTGCTTCAGCGCAACGCCTGCAGCTTCTGCCGGTGCTCGCTCTGCAACCGGTTGTAGTCCGCTTGATCGAGCCCGAGAGCGCGCGTCACCTGGCGCAGCGTGTTCACCTCGCTCTGGGTGATCGCGTCGTCCGTCGCGGCCAGCGACACCAGCATGCCCAGCACGTGCAGCCGCAGCTCGACCGTGCCGAGCTCGTTCAGGGTGCGGGCGAAGCGCACCGCGTGCACGCTCGCCAGCTCGACCCGGTTCTGCTCGAGCGCGCGCACGATCGGCGCCGAGCCACCTGCCCCGATGCCCTCGACCGAGGCGAGCAGCCGCTCGATCTCGCGGGCCTCGTCCGCCGAAAAATCGCGATCGGCGTAGGCGACGCCCGCGAGCAAGCCGGCGCACGCCGCAACGATCGAGACGGTATCCGGGTCCGCCTTGGGCAGCGCCCGGCTCACGACCTCGCGCAGGCGCTCATCTGCAGCCGTATTTTCCATAGATCCCATGATCTGTCGCCGCCGCCCCCGGGCGTCAAGCCTCGGGGATCATGCTCTCGCGGACCTGCAGCTCTTCCAGGAACACCTTGGCTTCCTGGTAGTCCGGCTCCGTGGTGATGGCGCGCTTGGCGAGCAGAGCGGATTTCTTGATGTCGCCGCGGTGCTTGGCGATGGCGGCCTGCCGCAGATAGGCCTCGGCGCGGCTCATTGGGCCCGGCGTCTTCAGCAGCGTCACCAGCTGCAACGCCTTGATGGCCACGTCGAATTCGCCCCGCGACATCGCCAGCGCGGCCAGTTCGGAAGCGACGGCGCCGTTCTGGCGATCGCTGTACAGCGCGGCCTCCAGCCAGGCGAATACCGCCTCCTCGTCACCCGCGGCGGTGGCCACCTTGGCCATGGCGTGTTGCAGCAGCGATAGCTCGGGCGAGCGGCGCTTGCCGTGGCTGCGGATCGCCTCATCCAGACGACTCGCCGCCTCCTCGATGTTTCCGAGCTGCACCTCCACGTCGACCAGCTTGACGATGGTCTTGGCGTCATCCTCCAGCGTGAGCGCCTCGGTGTAGACCTGCCGGGCCTCCTCGAGCGCGCCCTCCTCCGCCTGCCGATACAGATCGCCCGCGCTCACGAGCAGCTCGAACTTCTGGCGCTTGTCCGTCGCGCTCGCTGCCTCGGCCACGATCAGGTTCGCCCAGCCCTTGTAGGCCTTGGCGGCTTGATACATCTTGCGCAGCCGCTTGCGCACGCTCTCTTCCCCGGGGAACTGCGCGTGCGCGAGCTCGAGCGCGTCTTTGGCGGCCATCGGGTCACCGAGCTTCTCGCAGGCCTCGGCCAGCTTGGACACGACGGTCAGCTGCTCCTCGCCGCTCGTCAGCGGCACGAGCCCGCGGTAGGCTTCCGCGGCCGTCGCCCAGTCCTCGCGCTGCGCGGCCAGGTTGCCGAGCTCGAGCTGCGCGGCCTTGTCGTCCGGGTTTTGCGCCACCCAGCCGTTGATCAGGGCCACCGCGGCGTCCACCTGATCGAGGCTGCCGAGCACGCGCCCGAGCTCGAGCGTCGTGCGGCCGCGCTCCGCGCGCGACTCCTCCTCGGGCCGCGCCTCGAGCAGGGCGAGCTTTTCCGTCAGCGCGCGCGCCAGGTCGCGCCGAGCGCGCTCCGGGTTCAGCTGCGCCGCGCGGCTCAGATCGCCGAGCGCCAGGTCCAGGTTCTCGAGGTTCGACGGGTCGAGCTCCAGGCGCAGGCGGCCGCGCAGGAGAAACAGCGTGCCCAGCTCCGTGTCGTGGGCGGCGTACAGGTCGATCGCGTGCGTCAGGTGCGACAGCGCGCGGTTCGGCTCGTTCGCCGCCAACCAGTGCTGGGCGATCTTCGCGAGCAGCTCCGGATCGGGCGAGGCGGGGTCGGTGGCGCGCTCCAGCGTCTCGGCGGCGCGACGCGGATCGCCGAGCTCGCGCTCGTAGATCAGCGCAGCCTGCTCGATCTGCTCCTTCTGAAGTCGCGTGTTGTCGAGCTGCGCGGCGTGGTCGCAGAGCGCCTGCGCCAGCTTGTCCCAGGCGTTGTGCTGGCGGTACCACTGCACGCGCTCGGCGTGCAGCGCCTCGCTCTCCGGCGCGCGCGACAGGCCGCGCTCGAGCGCGCGCTCGACGCCTGCGAAATCGTCCTGCGCCTTGTGCAACGCGACCAGCTCCAGCGTGCGCGTGACAGCGCCCTGACCCGACTCGAGCGCCAGCAGCTGGTACAGACCGCGCGCGCGGTCTTCCGCGTAACGATCCGTGTCGCACAGCTCGAGAAAGGCCTCGAGCAGCTCGCGGTTGTCCCCGCCGATGGCCAGCGAGCCTCGGTACACGTCGAGCGCCGCATCGCGATCCGTCGCCGCCAGGATCTTGCCGAGCCGGATTGTCCCGGTCGTGACGCCCGCCTTGTCGCCGCGCTCGCGCGCCGACACCAGCCGCTGCTCGATCAGGCCGTGCAGCTCCGACAGCCGCCCCTGGCTCTCGAGCAGCTGCTCGAGCAGCTCGGACGCCTCCGCCGAGCTCGGCTCCTCATCGAGCAAGGCCCACAGCGCGCTCTCGGCCTCCGCCTTGCGATCGCTGTCGATCAGGATGCGCATGCGCTCGATGCGCAGCGAGTGCCGGAGCGCCGGGTCGTCCACGGCCTTCTCGATCGCCGAGATACGCTCCTCCAGCTTGTTGCTCGCCCCGCTCTTCCGATACACATCGAACAGCGGGCGCCACACGCGCACGTTCGTCGGCTCCTCCTCGAGCAGGCTCTCGTACACGGAGGCCGCCAGCCCGAGGTCACCGAGCTCGCCCTGAGCCAGGCCGCCGAGGCGCAGCCTGAGCTCGAATGCATCCTCGCTCTGCGCGTGCGCGATGCTGCGGCGAAGCAGGTCCGCGGCTGCGCGTCCGTCGCCGCTCTTCTCGAACACCGTCGCCAGCGCGGCCACCGCCCAGATGGCGTCGCCCACCTGGCTCGTGCTCTCTGCCAGCTGCACCGCCGACGTGAGCAGGCTCTTCTCCGTGGCCTCGTCACCCGCCTCGCGCGCCAGCTCGACCGCCTCGTGCAGGTCGCCGAGGTTCGCGCTGCCGAGCCGCGCCCCGTGCAGCAACGCCACCAGCAGCGCGCCACGGTCGTTCGCGTCGCGCGCCACGCGTTCCAATAACTCCACCACCTCCAGGGCGGGCGTGTTGACGCTGAGCGCCGAGCGCAGCAGCTCGAGCACGCGCAGCGAGTCCCCATCGCGCGCCAGCGCCACGTCGATGTGCTGCACGGCGTCGCTCGGACGGTTCTGGTAGAGGTCGAGCGTGCCGAGCCGGTACAGCACCTCCGTGTAGCGCTGCGGTGCCACGTCCGGGTCGGCGTGATCGACGAACGATGAAAGCGCACGCGCCAGGGCATCCGGATCGCCCCCGACGCCGGCGCGCTCGACCGCCTCCAGGCACTCGAGCGGATGCTGGCCGGTGGCCTGCGCGCGCAGGTAGTGCGCGGCCGCGCTGGCCGAATCGCCTGCCACCTCGCTCAGGCTGCCGAGCTCCAGCCACAGCTCGCAGCCGAGCCTGGGGTTTTCGCTGCTCACGCGCTCGGCGAGGATCGAGACCTCTTCCGTGACACGCGCCGTCTTGCCCACCGTCTCCGCCAGTAGCCACGCCTTCTGCACCAGCGCCGTCGTGGCCGGGTCCTTGTTCAGCGCGGCCAGGCGATCCTCCAGCGCGTCCGAGTGCCGTCCGAGGTTGACCAGCACGTCGGCGCGGCTCGACAGCACCTCGCTCACGGCGCTGGGCTCCTTCGTGTGACCGAGCCGCTGCGTGAGCGCACGCAAGAGCAGATCGTGATCGCCCGCTTCACGCAGCGCCTGCTCGAGGCGCTTGGCTTCCTCGCCGTCGTGCGCACCCGCCTCCAGCGCGGAGTCGAGCAGATCCTTGGCGCGCTCGGTCTGACCGAGCTGGCTGGCGATGCGATAGAGCTCGAACAGGATCGAGCTCTCGCCGATGTGCGAGCGCGCCTTGCTCTCGCCCGGGCGCGAGCGGCCGAGCAGCAAGAGCAGCGTGCGATAGGCGCGCTCGGCCTCCTCCAGCTGACCCTTCTCGCGAGCCACCTCGCCGAGCAACTCCAGCATCTCGATGTTGTCCCGATCGACCTTGCTGGCCAGATCGAGCTCCTTCAGCGCCACGTCCAGGTCGCCCGTGGCCCGCGCGATCTGCGCCAGCTGATAGTGCACCTTGGCGCGCTCCGGCGTGCGCCGGCGCCCGAACTCCTCCATCAACAGAGTCAGCAGCTGCCGAGCCTCGTCGTAGCGCTCGGCGTGCCGGTAGGCGTCCGCCAGCGTCAGCTTGAGATCGCGATCCTTCGTGTCGAGCCGCACCGCGCGCTCCAGCAGCGGAATGCTGAGCTCCAGCTGACCGAGCTCGACGCGTCGCACCCGGGCGGCGTCGCGCAGATAGTCGACCTGGCGCGCCGGGTCATCGGTGTGGTCCACGCCCTCCGTGAGCAGCGGCGCCAGCAGCTCGAAGTCGCGATGGCTGCGGTACGAGTCGGCCAGCAGCGAGCGCAGCTCCACCGCGGCGGGGTCCTGCTCCAGTCCCTCGCTCAGGTAGCCGCGAGCGCGATCCTCCTCGCCCGCAGCGCGCAGCGCCGTGGCCAGACCGAGCAGCGTACTGCGCCGCGCGGGCAGGTCGTCCGTCGCCGTCAGGCCCAGGCGCTGCTCGAGCCAACCCACCGCGGCCACGTGCTGCCCCTTCTGACTGCTCAGGCGCGCCAGCGCATCGAGCACCAGCGCGGTGGGCGCGAGCTCGACGCTCGACTCGTACGCCGACAGCGCTCGGGCGGGGTCGGCGAGCGGCCCCTCGCTGAGCTGACCGGCGCGCGCATACAGCTCGGCAGCGTGCTCGGCGTCGCCCGTCTCCGCCACCCTTTGCGCCTGCGTCACGAGCAGCTCGAACAACTCCGTGTGCGCGCCGCTCTCGCTCAGAATGCGCGTCAGCTCGTCCACCGACGCGATGTGCCCAGGGCTCTCCTCGACGTTCTGGCGCAGGGCGATGGCGCGCTCGGTGCCGCTGTCGCCGAGCAACGCCAGGATGCGCGCCTCGTCGAGGCGCAGAGCCAGCCGGCGCTCGAGGGGCGGCGCGAGCGCGAGCTCCTTCTGGCGCAGATCGAGTAGCTCGCGATAGCTCTCGTTGGTTTCGTAGATCGAACCGAGCAGCGCGATGGCCCCGGTGTGCGCCGGCGCCTTCTGCAGAATGCCGCGGCAGATCTTGGCGCCGAGCTCGTCATCATCGAGGTTCTCGACGGCGACGAGCGCGGCCCTGTAGCTCAGCCCGATGCAGCGCTCCGCGTCGAAGGGCAGGGCGGCGCCCTCGACGAGCAGACCGAGCGCCTCGTTGAAGCGGCCGCGGCTCGTGCTGAGCTTCACCAGCTCCTCGATCGACCACCACGCGACCCGGTCCGCCTCGCTGCCCAGCGCGGGCTCGTCGTCCGCCGCTTTCCAGCACAGTGGGATCCGAAGCTTGGAATTCACGTGACTTGAAGTCGCGGC
>JADMIO011227403.1_pt1 | contig 11058 bp, 10 predicted proteins | sample 8958161 | NCBI WGS metagenome assembly JADMIO01 (sample SAMN16585339, study PRJNA669376) | soil metagenome | isolation source: Crop rotation soil | place: USA: Cullars Rotation, Alabama | collected 2011 | reverse complement strand
GGCCTTTCCCGTGCCGGTGCCACTCGCGCTTACCAAACCGAAACCATCTGGATTGGGGGTGGTTCCGAACGCACGATAAACAATGCTTCCGCCGTCCCCATTACCACCGCTCGGACCATCAGCCAAAATGTTGGTAATGCCATTTCCAATTACTACTTGATCGACTTGGATTTGGATGTTGCCACCGTTACCAAGGGCGCCGCATGTGGCGGATAACCCCCCTCCTGTTCCGCCTGGGCAGCCACTCGCGTCAATTGTAAGATCGCCCGGATAGGTCAATCCAGGTGCGCCAGTATTCGTGCCGAGATAGGCGATGATGATGTCGTGGCTGGTAGACCCAAGTGAATTGATGGTGATGTGCTGCGTGTCGAACGTTATGCCGTGACCGGAGATAACGATTTTTTGATTAGCACCATTACTATTAATCCTAACGGAGCCAACTCCACTAAACGTCAGGGTCCCATCTTTGCTGGCTCCACTTGCATTGTCATCGGCGAGCTTGAAGTCCCATTCCAGGCTATTTACTTGGTTGTTGCTTGTTGGGTACATTGCAGACTGCGGAAGAATCTGCACGTTTGCCCTGTTAACAGCGTCGGCTCCATTCCCATTGTTGTTTATGACAACACCACTGTGATTGATCGTTTTGACCGAAATAGCAATCGTGTGAAAGCTACCTGGCGCGCTGAAACTCTGAGTCGCATCCAGCCGCATCCCTTCCCCAGTATCTTGAAGAGTTCGGGCGAACAGACCGATAGATCCTGCCATGAAGTCTCCGGTACCAGCCACACTAATCAATGATGGAGCGATCAGTGGTCCGTCTTGAGCATTCAGGATGAAAAACGCACTTTTGGACGCGGTATTCCCTACTTGAATGGCGCCGTCTGCAACGGTGATACCGCCCGTAGAAAATGGCAAACCATTTTTGCCATCGCTGCCATTTGTGATGAAAATCCCATCACTTAACTTGAGAGGGTCAGAGCCTCCTCCAGTAGCGCTGCGCGTATCAATGCCAAAGATGTAGTTACTGGTGACAGTCGGTGTCCCAACGTTCAGCACAGTATTCCCACCAGCTCGATTCGCATCGATTTGAACTCCAGCCGCCTTGCTGCCAGTTGGATTTTCACCATTGCCCAAAATCGTGTTCGGAATTGAAACGTTTCCTGCGGCTCGCACGAGAACGTTGCCATGCCCAGTTGATGAAGTGTTGTTGTAGTTGGCGACAAACTTTCCTCCGGAGTCAACGACGATATCTCCCGTGGTCGATCCGGTGATCATTTGAATTGAAGTGTGAGCGTAGACACCACGAACTGGTCCTAAAGGCGCTCCTTGAGTAATCTGATGGACTGGGTGAACCTTCACATAATTTGTGGCTGAGGTGAGTGAGACATCACCGCCGCTAGCGAGCAGCGTGTCTGTATCGATTGATCCTCCATTAGCCGTAAGAATTATGGAGCCACCGGCCTGAATCTTGTGGTTTGTCGCGTCTATCTTTCCAGTGGCGGTGATGATGACGTTGCCGTCCGCTTTGAGATCCCTTGGAAAAATGCAATCCCCGGTTTGGTTTATGACAACATCGCCATGAACGACCGCGACAGGGAAATTCGCTCCAGTGCAATCATACGCATGGGCTGTGCCCGCCAACCCTAACAGCGCGCAAGCTGCCAGGGCAATTGAGAAGAGTCTTCTCATACATTGTCCTCATTTCTGTTGATGGTTTAGTCACTCGCGCTAACTTCAGAGAAAGGCTACCTAAGCGGCTCTCCACGCACAGTCGAGGAACTGTGACGAGAAGTTCTGAGAAAGGATCAGAGATACCGAAAGGGTGCGCTGAGGTCGCCTGTGAAGTGAGCAGATAAGTGACTCACCCACCTTACGAGCTGCGTTGATGCCACATCCACTGCGCGCTTTGCACAACTTAACCCCTCCGGCAATATCCAAAGTCCGGCAAGCCATCTGCGACATACAATTCCGCCGTTTGAACTTCATGCGCAAGAATGAAAATTCGCGCGGATTCGCGTAGAAATTGACCTGGCGCGGCTTGCGATAAGACTCCATTGCGTAGAAATTTGAAGCCCTTTCACGCGAGTTCTCTGAAGCTGGCGCTAGCTGCCAGTGTTAGCGCAACCATCATTAAGAAAACTAGCAGCTCGGTTGAACGATTTGTTTACGGGTCCTTCTGAAACCGTTGCAATAACCGGTCTTCAAGATTGCCGAGCACTATCAATAAAATTGTGTTTCGAATTTTGCAAAAGACTTGAACCTCGCGATCAGCTTTCGAAGCCAATTTTTGAGATCCATTTCAGATCGTGTACTTCACCTGGATCTAACAAACGCGAAAAGCAGAGAGAATCACAACCATTAAACAGCTTATTAGAGGTCGATTCCTGCTCCTAGAAAATCATTTTCGAGACTTTCGGTACTTCCGTGCGCCTCAAACTATTTGAAGCTCTTCAGAGCGATTTGCGGTCGGCTAGTCCAAATCAGCAGGAAACAACTGATCCTATGCAACCCTGCGATCCAATTACTCAATTGCAAATAGGACCAATTCAACTTCGCTCAACTGCCCTTGAGTGGTTTGCGACGAGGACGTTTCTTCGTTGCCGGATCTGCTTTCAACACGTAGGGACCAAACTTAATTGAAACTTCCAAGGCGTTGGCGAGTTTGATCATTGTTGACAAAGTGACATCGCTGCCTTTCTCCAGTTTAGAAATGTGCGATGCGTCAGAGTCGATTTGCAGACCGAGATCAAGCAAACTGATCTGTTTGTCTTTGCGAATGCTCCTCAGGGCTTTCCTGAATGTATGCGTGGCCTTCTTTTGCATGCCAGCCACGTTAATTTCATTTGTAATGTGATACAACGTATTCGAATACAAACAAAATCGGAATCTATTGAGAAACAAGAGTGGAAGGAGCGATGATGAACCAGTTCAAAGATTCAAAATTGAGAATTTCAGCAGGCATTCTGGCTTTGGGCATAGGTGTCGTTTCTTTGACTCTTGGCATCTTTGTAATTCCACAGTTGTTTTCTCCTACGCAAGAAGCGGGTGAAGCAATGGCAACCGATTCCGAAGAATCAGGGGCGACGTCGCGTGCAGAAACAGTGGTCATCAACAAAGACTTAAAGAGACTCGGTGAAAACTTGTCGCTGACCTACCACATAGATCGCATGGAACTGAGTAAATGTCTTGGGAAATACAGTCCCCGTACTCCGTCTGAAGGTGCAACGTTTGTAGTCATCTACTACAGTGCGCGTAACGACGGGAAGAGACCCGTGGAGGAAAGCTCATGGAATGGAGATGGTGTACAGTTTTTCATTAGAACAGCCGATGACACCACTTTTGAAAGTGATCACAGGCAATCATCCTTTCTGGCATTAGACCTTGGCTTGGAAAGCAACTTTCAGATCCTGCAACCAGGAATCGAAAAACGATCCGTCGTCGTGTTCGAAGTACCGGATTCCGCTCTTCAATCCAAGCCAGAGTTGTTAATTACTCAACGAGGTTTCGGCTTTCCTCTGTACAGAATCGGGTTGTCGGATGGAAGCATTCTCGAAGATGCTTTTGCAACGAGCGCTTCAACTGTGCCCAGAGATAACCCCTCGGAAGAGCAGCTGGATGAATCAACGAACGACGAATCATCATCCGAGCGATCCAACGATGAGTAGTTTCGACGGTCCAAGCAAACTTCAAGTGAATCGAGATATCAATGTCCGTTGGAAGTTGTCTATTCATTCACCTGACGGTTATCTTCGAAATTCTTGTGGACCATCAATCTTGATGAAACGCATCTTTGAACTGACTGCACGTATCGAAAGTATTGAAGACGATGTTCAATTCATCAAGTCTTTCTTTCTCGCTAAGGAAGCCAAGAAACAACGTCGTCGCGAGAAGAAGTTGAGTGAGGCACTTGAAGCCGAAAGAGCAAAGAATGCGCGCAAAGCTCGTTCTGAATATGAATATCTCATCTGGGGATTGGGCTATCGACCGTGGGATGTCATGCCCTTCCCTAAATCTTCATTCTCGCCAAAAGAGCTGGCGATTGTGAAATTGCTCGCACAGGACAATCCGAAATCTGAGATCGCAAAATTGATAAATTTGAAAGAAAAGAGCATTGGACCTCGAATCTGTGAGATACAGAAACGGATTGGCGTTCACTCAGAAGCCGCAATAGTCGAAGTCTATCGCGACTACGTCTCAACCATTCGACAGCACATGCGACGACGATGTCTGATGATCCTTTCGTCTATCCTGTTCCCTCCAGAAGGTTTTATTCATCGCAGGAACCTCAAGGTTAGGTGGATACAGCGACTGGGAGTTGGCAACCAGTTTCGCCGAACGGAGTTCAAAGTACCAAGTAAATTTTTTGAAGAGGAATTGAAGCCATATCAACACAAGGTACTTTCAATGCTGAGCCAGGGTAAGAGTTACAGCGAGATAACTTCCGCGATCAAGATAAAGGAAAATACTGTTCGAAGTTATATGAGCGAGATTCGTTCCTGGTTGCACCTCTCGGTTGGAGTTGAAGTTCCAGAGGAACGATTGGTCCAGCAATACAAGAGCTGGAAGTGGCATCAGGCGAGAAGGAAAAGTTGATGGAATTGTCAATTATGTAGAAGTTGACTCTTCTCTTTGTCGCTCCAAAGTCATCTCTATTTGCTCAATACGGTCTGCGAGATTCAGTATGCATTGGGTTTGCAGCCTTGTATTGCCTTCGTGCTCTTCCAGTCTTTCAGACGTTTCTTTCAGGTGGTTATCCAGCACTGCAAGATCGATGCCAGAGAAACCGCGTTCTTTCTCAGCAATGTACAGACGAATCGCTTCGTTGATCGTGTGCGATTTCAGATTGTGAGGAAGAGAGTCATACCAGCTCGCCAGATCTGGATCGAGCAAGAAACTTACCGGTCTTTTCTTTAGTTTGTGCATAAACTTCTTTAGACTTCTTGAAGCTTCAGAGCTGGTTCGAAGCAGGACTCAGGGACTCTGTTCTCTTCATCCAAAAGCGTCACCTGCTCATGTCTCAGCTCATCAATCTTGTATGAGAGGTAATTGATTTCGCAGCTGATTTCGATTAGTGCGATTTGTCGTTCTGTCATTTTTCGATCTCCGCTTCAATTCCAGGGAAGTTAGATTTGACTCTCGCCGCTCGTTTTGCTGCTCTACCATTCCTGGCAAAATCATATCCACAGCCAACTCATCATAGTTGAGATTCTTTGATGCAGCGTTTTGCCACTCTCTAACTTGCTCACGATATCTTCGAATTCTTACTGATGTCAGTTCATCTTCCCTATCAGGAGATTCATTACCGACGATGATTTGAGTGACCCTTGCAAACCCACTTACGTTGTGTCGAAGAATCGCTTGTTCATCTTGGGGCATTGCATCTTTGGGATTTCGTCGATAAAGGACATGCGTGAGCACACGTTGTTCGAGAAACTCGTGATCGACGATTCCGCCATTCATCAGGTGCACCAGAGTGATGATCTCTGCTCGCCGTTGATCATCCGAACTTCCAAGTGCTTTCATTCCAATTTCTTCGCATCCGTTCCAGAGCAGGTACGCAAGAGCAAATGTGTCATCGTTCTCTCCGAGTAAACATTGAATACCATTCCTCAGGAATACTCGTTGACGCCTCATGTCAGCTTGAATCGATTCGTGAACGTCGTCGATAGTCATCGACAATACGTCATGAGCATTGTTGGGTCGCAGGTAATAGGAGCTGAGTTTGGATGCGGCCGCTTTCCAATCGTCGATGTGTTTCAATCGCAACTTGATCTGAGGAACAATCCGAGAGCAAAAGAAGTAGTCTGACTCTCCACTCAAGACAGCGTAAGCATCAGCGAGATAAGAACTAATGTGTTGACGCAAGCGTTCAATATTCTCAGGAGAGGATCTTTGCTTCTTGAGACTGCGATAGCAAACTTTCTCGACAATGAGCTTAAGTAATTCATCACTCATCTGGATACCGTTCGTCATCATGATCAGTCCGATGAATTCTGCTCTCGGTTGATTATCAGGTCCATACGGTTTGATTCCGATCTCGGGTAGTCCATGCCAGAATAGATAGCTCGTTGCGGCAATCGACTCAGGAAGGTCCTTGTTCGTTGGCAGTCCTTGCAAGAATTTCAAGGCGCAATTGATTGTTTCTTTCATCCATTCATTTTTTGAAAACATCATTTCGTCTCCTTCGTTTGGTTTGTGCGTTCTAGCTTTTCAATCCGTTCCTGCCACTGCTTGTTGGACTCTTGCAATTCTTGAAATTGCTCAACATGTTCTAAGAGTTCATGGATAACCGTATTCAAGTCGGAACCCTCGATCTCTTCGAACACATCCAATCCAGGAAGGTTCTCTTTCCATTCACGCAGATCATCAACTTGTATCTGTAGCTCTTCTAGATCCTGTGTGTCGATCTGCATTTGCGCAGGAGATTGGTTTCGTGGAGGAGTTTCATTGGTGTCGGTTGAGGTCTTCCTTCCTAAGGCTCTCAGCAGAAGATCATTCATGGCCTCTGATCGAGTTCCGGCCGCAAATGATTCCCACCATTCACGGAGCGATTCATCTAAGTAAAACGTCGCTTTAAATCGCGGCATGTTGTCCCCCTCTTGTCGACAAGTTTGTATACATCGCGTTCTTCAATTCCTCTAATCGCGTCCAGAGGGATTTCTTTTCTGTTGCAGCTGCTTTCTCGTGCCTGAGTTCTTCCTCTGGAAGCAGAGAATCAGCAACGAAGCCCCAGGAAGATAGGGGTTGTGGTTTTCCGTTGATCAGTCTTGGTGTCTTGTGACCACTGTGAGCCTTTGGTAGATACGTCCAATCATGAGTACCCTTACGAACTTCCCATGGTCCAACATGAGCCTTCAGCAAAGATGGGTCAACTCTTGATCCATCCTGATTTAGATAAGGAGAGAGTCCTGATTCGACTCCCACTTCATCCAGCACCTTATGCCAGATATCGCGTAAATCCGCTTGTTTCAAGCGGTCGACACAATGGGGCGGAATGTGCATCAAGCAATGCCAGTGAAGCAATCTTCTCTCTCCGATTTCCCAAACAAAGGCAAAATCAGTTTTCTGATTGAGTTGCTTATGAATCAATTCGACTACGCGTTTCTGAACCCTATCTGCGTGAGTCGCGACAGCGGTATACGCTTCATCAGAGGTAGCATCAACATCGCATCCCAGCATATAGAGATCATTCCGTTGGCGTTTGTCGAGTTCCCAGGAACCTTTCTCAAGCTGCTTTTGCAATGTAGATCCATTAAACTCTTCAATACCATTACCTTTACTATTACTAGAATCACATACAACTGTATATGCAGATTCAGAGTGCTTAGTCCCAGCACCGGTGAGAGTCCTAGAAACGTGTTCCAATGCGGCTTTTGCCTTATAAGTACCACACCTCTCTTTGTATGATCCACGCCTTAAAAGAAGCATCAATCGCCTGCGTGAAGGCAACTTGCCGTGCAATTGGAAAAAGGCGCGAATGAGTGCGCAGAGCCAGAACGGCGGTTGTTTTGACTTGCCAAGATTAAATTGGCTGGTACTAGCTTCGGTGGCATCTAACCTGACTGTCAACGGTGACATGGATGGAGACGTTGATGTCGACATCGGAAGGCTGATGCGATCAGTTGTTGAAATAGTCTTCTCAAACTGAGAATTGATAGCGTCGGTAGCTCTCTTCCAGCTAGCCTGAAGTCTTTCTCTTTCTAAATTGCGCTCTCTGTCTCGCCTGTTTTTTTCGTGTTGCTTCAGTCGCAGCTCTTGAACCAGCATGGCTCGATCCCGCGAATGTAGTGGCAATTGATTTACCAATCGACCAAGATCCGCTGACGCAGCAGACATGAATGATCGATACTCGTCGTCTGTTATGCCCCATAGTCGTTGAAACCTTTGCGGCTCGCTCTCGAAACTAATTGCAGAAGACCCATAAAACGACCTCTGCATCGACTCTGTTGTAAGATTTGAATACATTCTTATTTGCCTTCAATGAACCACCCTATCGATTTGCGTCCGAATTGGGTGGTTTGTGCTTTATACGTTGATTGAGCAAACCTCGCTGTTTGGAGGCAGCACCGTGTTGCGCTCTAGAAAGGAAGCGATATCACTCTCTCTGTACCGAACTGCCTTTCCTACCTTGATATAGGTTAGTTGCTGAGACCTTTCAGACCGCCAGTTCGCCAATGTCCCTTCAGTGACTGCTAGCTTTGAAGCTGCTTCTTTCGTCGTCATGAGTTTGTCATTCATTGGTGAAGTCATAACCGATTCTCCGTTTAGGTCATCCATCGAACATTACCTTCACCTATGAACGCGACCTGAAAATGCGTGGGACAAAGGCATCTAGAGTCCAATGATTTTTTGAGTGAGTTTGACAGTGTGTGATATCCTTCGCTGCTCGCGTCACCATATGTGGTGTTGAACAGTAGATTGCTCTCCTGTATAAAACTTGCATCCATGAGGGTCTTGCAGTATTGTCGAATTCAAACGACAACGTCGAGTGCAAGTACACTCGTACGAAACCAGTTTACTGTTTGAGCAATGCACAGATTAGAAGAACAATCTGCACGAATTCCCAGAGAGTACTTCACTCTTGCGGAAGCCGCTAGCTACCTGCGTATTGGTCGTACTCAGTTGCGAACTCTTGTGCGCGAGCTGAAGATCAAGTTCATCCCTTTAGGTAAACAATATCGATTCAGAAAAGTAGATCTAGATGAGTACATGGAATCACTCGTTGTCGATCCGTGCAACATAAGATCAGCAGTGGATCGATTGACAAAGCAAAGATCAATTTCCTGAATGATTTATCTGGAAAATTAATTTTCTGGATAAACTTTGTATTCGAATACAAACTTGTGCACAATAGAAACGGGATAAGGCGTATCTAAGAGCAGCATCGTGCCAAAGAAAAAGAAACAGCAGGCAGGAAATATTTGGAAGCGCGGGAACTCATACTACCTGCGCGTAAAAATAGATGGAAAGGATCAATATCAAAGTTTCGGTTCCGACAAGGTTAAAGCTGAGATTGCAGCCGCCGAGTACCGTAAGCGAGCGGCTCAGTCGAAGAGGACTAAGACTAGCGCAGAGGTTGAGAAACTCTTTGAGGTTCAACCTAAGATCACTTTCGGAGAAGCCGCTGAACAATACCTAGCGAGTCGTAGTACAAAGAAAGCTGCAACACTTCGAAATTACCGAAACTACCTAAAGAACTATCTTCAACCTGTGTTCGGAAACATACAGATCAGTTGCATCAAAGAGTCTGAAGTAGAGTATTTTCTCAATGAACTCTTCAAGACAGAAAGAATCATCAAGAAGAAAGAGAAGAATGGACACGTAACGGTCAGAACAGAGAAAATGACTGCAAAACATTGCAATGACATCGTCCGGTTTGCGAAGGCAGTCTGCAACGTTCAACTTAAGAGGGAGAACATAAGGCGCAATCCATTCACAGATGTTGAGTTGTTGCGAGAAACCGAGAGTCGGAAACGAGTTATTGATCCAATGAGAATGCCAGATATTGAGAAGGCTCTTGCAGCACTTCCAGTGCACTGGCGTCCACTCTTCACCATCTTGGCGCTCACGGGCATGAGGACCGGCGAGGCATTCGCATTGCGGTGGAAGGATATTGACTGGGAGCATCGTACACTCAGTATTTCCAGAAATCGCGTCAAGGGCATTGAAGATGACACGAAAACCAAAAGCAGTGCCAGAGATATTCTATTGACCCAAAGAGTTATGAACACGTTCAATGAATTGAAGAAGCGGAAGGTCTGCGGCCTCAATGACTACATATTCGTCAGGTTGAACGGAATGCCCTTTGATAGGTACGTTGACGACCCATGGCGTCGTGCCCTGAAGAAAGCAGGTATTCGTCACCGACCCAGCATTCAGCTACGACACAGTTACATTAGCAATTGCTTGGAAGCAGGTATCGACGTCGGATTTATTGCCAAGCAAGTAGGTCACAAGAACCAAAGAATGATATTCGAGGTCTACGGGAAGTACCTCTCTGAGCGGGACACCAGAAATCTGGGTTTGCTAACCGACCTCTTTGAGTATAAAGTCAAGAAGGTGACAGTCGAGGTGACACCTTAGATTTCGGGCTTTGAAAACACCCAAGATTTGGCTGATTTAATACCTTGGCACGGGACAGAATCGAACTGTCGACCTGGCGGTTATGAGTCGCCCGCTCTAACCTTCTGAGCTACCGTGCCGCGTAAAGGTAGATTATGCTTAGCTTTGCTTCTTACTGTCAAGTTTAAATCGAAATTATGATTCATGCTGCGCGCCGGGCGCCGCGGCTATGATGGGTATTACATTCAGTCACATTGGTAAACGTCATGGTTTTATACGAACTTGCAATCATCATCCTTTTGATCGCCATTGTGTACTTTTGCGCTCGTCCATTCGTTGAAGCCTACACTGAGAAAATGAAGACGCAGTACAAAGCTGTTGATTCCGAAAAAGCCGACAAGCTGGAGAAACGAATCAACGCTCTGGAAGGCGAGATTCTCGATCTGCGACAACAATTGAAGACCGTACAAGAGTCAGCAGACTTCGCCCTGAAAATCGTCCAGGAAGAGTCCGGAAAATCTCCTGGTGCCGATTCCGAAAAAATCGATTTGAAATTGAAAACCCCGTAGGCGGATCCGCAGCCCGGGAGCGCCGGCGACTCGCCGGCTCCTACTCCGGTTATTCAAGAGTTGCTTGAACTAATTGCCGTTCTTCAACATCGATAATCGATTTCAACTTGTGCTCTTTCACGAATAGCGACGCCCCAAGTCCAGCGAGATAAATCATCGCCACACACGACGCCGCGTGCCCATACGAGCCCCCGAAGAACGCAATAATCGGTCCACTCGCCAGTCCCGCGAGTGCCGCGAAAATTCTCCCAATACTCCAACAGATACCAGATGCGGTGCCGAGCAAATGCGTCTCGAACAGTTCCGGTATGTAAAAACATACAATCGTAAATGGAATACCGGAGAAAGCACCAACCATGAAAACAGCCGTCCTTTCCAGCACATTGGGATCCTAAGCTTAGAATTCCACGTGGACAAGTTGTCGCGG
>JADMIO012713300.1_pt1 | contig 11059 bp, 10 predicted proteins | sample 8958161 | NCBI WGS metagenome assembly JADMIO01 (sample SAMN16585339, study PRJNA669376) | soil metagenome | isolation source: Crop rotation soil | place: USA: Cullars Rotation, Alabama | collected 2011 | reverse complement strand
CTTTCCCGGCGGACGAGTTGAAACGCCTCGTCCACGAGCGCGGCGCGGACGATAACCTCACCGCCATCGTCGTCCAGGTGGGGCGCGCCAAACAGGGCGTCGTGCTGGCCATCGAAGACCCTTTCTCGTCGTCACGCGCCGGCGCGGCACGCAAAGCGCAAGTTGCCGAAGCGCAGCCGGGCGCGTCGCGCGGCAACCGCATCGAAGTCAACTTCGGCGGGCCGTCGCGCTCGGCGGCGAGCTTTGACGACCGCCCGCTCGAACGGCGCGCGCTGACGGACGCCGCGCCCGCCGTCGCCGCTCGCCCTCGGTCACACTGGCTGATCTGGTCGCTGGTGGTCTTGCTGCTCGTCGGCGGAGCGTTTTACGGCGGCCTGCGCGCGTCAGGTTGGAAGAAGCCGCCGCCGTCTGACCCGGCTCTGCTAAACGACCCGATGAGAGTGGGCCGCGCCGCCTTCGATCAAGGCAGCTACGCGGCGGCGGCGGCGCAGTTCGCGACGGCAGTCGAGCGCGACGCGCAGAACCCTGAAGCGCATTACTGGCTGGGCCGTGCGCTGCTTGAGACGGGCGATTACGCGAAGGCCGCCGCCAGCTTTGAAGCCGCTGCCGCGCGACGCCCGGCGCTTTTTGATGCATACACGCAGGCGGCGCAAGCGTATGAACTGGCAGGCGAGCGGGCGAAGGCCACGCAGGCGCTGGCGCACGGCGCTGAAGAACGGCGCAAGGCGATGGCTCCGGCAAGGGCCGAGAACGCTAACGCCTCGCCGCGCTGAAAGGCGCTGAAGTCGTGATGAGCGCAATTGAGAGTTTAGACAAACGTGCCTGAACTGAAACTCGAAAACAGCATCGTTGATGACCGCTATTACGTGACGCGCATGCTCGGTCGCGGCAGCTACGCCGAAGTGTTTGTGGCTTACGACCAGCAGCACGGCGACGAGTCGGTGATCATCAAGGCGCTCAATGTCACATTGCAAGGCACGCCCGACGCCGAGCTTGAACACACTCTGGTTGAGAACTTCCAGAACGAGGCCGTGGCGCTCGACAAGGTTCGCCACCCGAACATCATTCGCCGGCTCGGCCACGGCACGGCGGCTGACCTCGAAGGCACCGCCTTTCATTACCTCGTGCTCGAATACATGCCGGGCGGCGACCTGCTCGGCCTGTGCCGCCATCGCCCGCTCGGCCTCGACGAGGCGCTGCTCTACTTTCAACAGGTTTGCGAGGCGCTCGCCTTCGCGCACAGCCGGCAGGTGATTCACCGCGACCTGAAGCCGCAGAACCTGCTGCTCTCGGCTGACAAAAAAGTAATCAAGATCGCAGACTTCGGCGTCGCCAAGATGACGCCCGACAGCGCCGACGAGATCACTCGCGTCGGCACGAACGTCTACGCGCCGCCCGAACATCACCCCGACGCGCCCGACCAGCCGCGCGAACGGCTGACGCCATCGGCGGACATCTATTCGCTGGCGAAGACGGTTTACACGGTGATGACGGGCCGCGCGCCGCGCCGCTTTTCGCGCCAGCCCATCAGCGAGCTGCCGGCGGACTTGAAGGCCGAAGCGTGGGGCGCGGGCTTGCTCGCGCTGCTCGAACGCGCGACGCAGGATCGCCCCGCCGACCGTTACGCTTCGGTGCAAGAGTTCTGGGATGACTTCGCGCGGCTCAAGCTCGGCGAGGCCGCCGCCGCCGAAATAGACGACGAAGCCACCGTCGTGCGCCGCCGCCTCAGCGGCACGAGCACGGTCGAGCGCGCCGCGCCGCAGCCGAGCTTTCATGCCATCACCACGGGCACGCGCGAGGCGAGCCGCGCCCAGAAAGCGCGCATTGTAGTCAACATTCCATTACCGGAAAAGCCCGCGCCCGCCGGCAATGGCGTGTCGTCTGCGGAGGCGCGGGCGACCGCCGAGGCCGCGCGCCATTCACCTTACGCGGCGGTGAGAGAGCGCGCGGCGCAGGCCGATGTTATCGAGCCGGCGGAGGTCAAGCCGCGCGATGCCGACGCCCTGCGCACGCGGCGCATGAACGAGCACGCCGCGACTGGTGGCGGCTTCTTCGAAACGCTGCAAGCGGTGGTTCGCTCCGACTGGCTGCGCCGCGCCTTCACTATCCTGCTGGTCGCCGCGCTGATCGGCCTTGCCTCTTCGATTTATCATTATTACGCCGAGAAGCCTATCCCCGGCTTCGACAGTGGCAGCATCATCGGCAAAGACAGAATCGTGAGCGGGGCGGTCAACGTCAACTTGCGCAGCGAGCCAGGCGGCGCAGTGTTGATAGTATTACCAGGCAACTCGCGCGTGCGTATACTGGACGAGCGCGGCAGTTGGGTGCGCGTGCGCGTCTTGAGCTGGGAAGGCGGGACGCCCGCTAACGCGCCCGACAGCGGTTGGATCAATAAACAATTCATCAACACGGATTGAAAATAAGTTCCTGATTCGTAGTTCCTGGCGCAACGCTTCCGGCAGCATTCAGATAACCAAACGCCGGGAACCAGACACCGAAAACTTGAGGAAAGCCGATGAAATGGTTTGAGACGCTGCGTAAGTGGATTGACGGCGAAGAAGACCTGGACGAACAGGGGCAGCCGCGTCCGCGCTCGAAGTGGGACGACTTTCTAGTGACGGTGGCGCGCGAGATCGAAGAGGTCATGCGGCGCGAGATGTTCACGCCGCCGGGCGGGCCGACCTACGTGCCGCGTGAGTACATCGTCTTCCTGAGCACGGCGGACGACGCCGACTGGCAGGGCGAAAAGCGCGAAGGGCTGGAACGTGGTTTATATCACGTTTTGTCCGAGCGCGCTAAAGAGCTGGCCGGCGAGAACGAGTTTCAGACTCGCACGCTGGTCGTCGAGCTGCGCGTTGACCCGGCTCTCGAATCGGGCAAGTTCCGCGTCCAGCATGTCTGGGATGCCGAGGCCGAAAAAACTATGGTGACGCCGCGCAAGCCCGCGCGGCCCGCGCCTTCGCCCGCCGACACCATCGCCGAGCAGCCCGACGAAGAGGCTACCGTCGTGCGCCCGCGCAAGCCTGCGACGCCGGCCTTCTCCGTCCTCGTGCGCCGCAACGCGCCGAATGCCGACACCGCGCCGCCCGACGTGCGCCCGTTTTACAAAGACGAGATCACCATCGGGCGCGGCTCGCGTCAGGTGGCGGTGGACTTGCGGCTGGAAGGCGACCTCGAAGTGAGCCGCCAGCACGCGACCATTGCGAAGGGTGGCGACGGCGAATTCACGCTCACCTGCAAGGGCGCAAACTCGATCATGGTCAACGACGAGAAAGAGGTTTTCACCAACGACAGCGCCGCCGTCAAGCCCGGCGACAAGATCGCCATCTGTAGCTATGAGCTGGTGATTCAGTGAAAAGTGGGATTGATTACAAAACGCGGATTACCAGATTTCGCGCAAGTTCAGGGTGAACCCGGCGAGCACGCTCTCACCCGTAAGGCTTTCGGGCTGGTCTAAAGACTCGACCGGCTGGTCGGGACGGTAGATGAAAACGCGCTTGGCGATAGGGTCAATCAGCCAGCCGAGCTGCGCGCCGTTCTCGATATACTCGGCCATCTTCTCCTGCAACGTCGTCAACCGATCCGTGCGCGAACGCAGTTCAATCACAAAATCAGGGCAGATCGGCGCAAAACCTTCTTTCTGTTTTTCGGTGAGCTGGTCGTAACGCTCACGCTTGATCCACGACGCGTCGGGCGAACGCTTTGCGCCATTGGGCAGCGTGAACAAGGTTGATGAATCAAAGGCCAGCCCGGTGCTATCCTGTTCAGCCCATTCATCCAGCCGGCGGGTTAATCTGCTGTTGCGATTTCCGGTCGGCAATCCTGTTGGGGGCATAATGATCAACTCTCCATGGGCGGTGAGTTCGAGGCGCAGGTCGGGATTATCCTGGCACACCTGATCAAATTGCTCGTCAGTCAACTGGATAGACTTCAAGTTAATCGTCCAGCCAACAGGTGTGATTTCTATTACTGAAGTCGTCTGCGCCATAGCTTACTCCTTGTTGGCTTGATTGTAATCCGCGCGCGCGGTCACTTCAACGCAGCAAACAGCGAGTCGTTAATCACGCGAGCTTGCGGCTGGTGGCGGACTGACTATGGTTGCAGGGGCGGGCGCTTCTTGTGCCAGTCGGTCGCCTGCTGATACGCATTGGCAATCGCCAGCAACTTCGCTTCACTCCACGCCCGCCCGGTAAATTGAATGCCGGTCGGCAGGTGGTTTGCGCCAAATCCATTCGGCACAGAGATGGCCGGCTGGCCGGCGATGTTGCCCGCAGGGATCACCGGCGGCGGCGCTGGCGGCGGCGTTGTTCCCGTCGGGCGCGCGCTCAACTCTGGATAAGCTTTATCGAAGTCTACGCCTATCGGGTAAGCGACGGTGCCGCGCGACGGCGCTATCAGCGCGTCGTACTTCGCATAGAGCGCATCAAGCTCGCGCTTCATGCGACCGCGCACGCGCATGGCGTTCAGGTAATCAACCGCCAGCACCATCGAGCCGGCATAACCGCCCCAGCGGTCGTTGACCGCGCGCAGCTTCGTCGCCGCGCCCGTTGTAATCAAATCGCGAAAGGCGCTCGCGCCCTCGGCATTGACGATCAAGCTCACCACCGGCCCGAAGGGCAAGTCAGGGAACGCCACCGCTTCGTCAACGTCGCAGAACTCGCCAAGCACTTTCAACGACGCTTCAAAATTCGCCTTCACCTCAGGCTGCACGACGGAGGTCGAATGCTTGATGACGCCGACGCGAAAACGCTTGCCGCGCCCGCGCGTCGCGATGTCGGGGTAGGCGAACTTGCGGCGCGCGCTCGTCGGGTCGAGCCGGTCATAACCGGCTATGGCGGCAAGCACCAGCCCGCAGTCGTCCGCCGCGCGGCACATCGGGCCGAGCTTATCGAGCGTCCATGAAAGCGCCATCGCGCCGAAGCGGCTGACGCGCCCGTAAGTCGGGCGCAGACCCGACAGGCCGCAGTAAGCCGACGGCGTGATGATCGAGCCTGAAGTCTCCGAGCCGATGGCGAAGGCGACCAGCGCGGCGGCGGTCGCTGCGCCCGGCCCTGACGACGAGCCGCCCGACCAGTAATTCATGTTCCAAGGCGTGCGTCCCGGCCCTGTGAATGAGGCGTCGGCGTTGTTGTAACCGAAGCCGCCGGCCAGTTCGACCATCGCCAGCTTGGCGACGAGCACCGCGCCCGCTTCGCGCAATCGCTTGACGACCGTGGCGTCGTGGTTGAAGACCTGCTGCTTGAGCGGCTCCGCGCCCCAAGTCGTCGGCACGCCGGCGGTGGCCAGCAAATCTTTTGCGCCATAAGGTATCCCATGCAGCGGCCCACGATAGCGACCGGCGCGAATTTCTGATTCGGCCTGGCGCGCTTCTTTTAGGGCTTGCTCGCGCATCACCGTGACGACGGCTCCGAGCTTCGGGCCGAGCCGTTCGAGGCGGTCGAGATAGCCTTCCGTCAGCGCGACCGGCGAGAGCTGCCGCGTGCGCAACAGCGCGGCCAGCTCGCGCACGGATGAATAAAGAATCTCTTCAGTGATCTCTTTCGGCATAAGCGTATCGCTTGAATGTGGTCAAGACTACAATGATCAATTGCGGCGCGGCGGGCGCTTCTTCCCGCGCACGCGCTCCTGCTCGTCGTGCGTTTCACGGTCGGCATCGCTGGCGTTCGCCTTTTGTTCCGGCATGCCGGCGAACGCTTCCGGCGGGTCGGGGCTGAAGGCGAAGGCCGGCTCGTCAGCGTTCGTGAGGGCGAACTTTTGCAGCGCGTCGCCGCCGCGCAGGCTGCGTTCGATGCTGCGCTTGACGGCTTCGAACTGTTCGTCGTTGAGGTATTGCGAATAACGGCGGCGGACGACTTCGGTCAGGGCTTCGGCCTGCGGCGCGAAAGGGTTAGCCGCCGGCTGTGCCTGCTGAGCCGCCTGCGCGCTGGCGTCGAGCGTGCCGCCGGCTTTCGCGACCAGCGGCGTCGCCGCGACCGCCGCCAGCGATTTTGTAAACTCGCGCCGCGCCCGCTTGAATGATTGAGCTTTGCCTTTGGGCTTCGTCATTGGCCCGACCTCCTCTTGCGCACGCATGGTCGCGCGGCTGATGTGTAGGTTGCTGAGATGAGCGCAGCCGGACTTTAGCGAGCGCCGGCGCGACTTGTCAAATCGGCGCGGCGGCTAACGGGCCGCTGGCGCGCTTTTGCCGCTGGCTTTCCTTCTTGTAATGTTCCTTACAAAGCCGATAAGCCAGGCAGCGACCGCCACCCACGCCACCGCCGCGAAGACGAAAAGAAAATACTGCATCGGCAGCGTGTAACGAAACTCCATGTGCAGGGCCGACTGAAAGACGAAATAGTAGAGCGGCACGATGGCGATAAAGGCCGCCCTGCGCCAGCCGGCGATGAACGCGGCGAGCGCGCCGATCAGGATCATCGGCAGCATGGCTTCCTTCGTCAGTCGTTGCAGGGCGCGCACGGGCGGGCGCAGCCAGAAGAGGCGCTCGCCGGTGTGCGGGCCTGACGCTTGCGCGAACATCTCTTGCCACTCTGGCCTGACGTTGGCGGCGTTCACCGGCGCGGCGGCTTGATTGAGGCGAAAGACGAGTGGCGCGTGCGCCGCGTAGTTGACCATCTCCTTCATGCGGCTGAGCATCAGGCCGGCGTACCAGACCGGGTGCTGGCGGATGATGGCGAGGCTCTTTCTGACGCGCTCGCGGTCGCGCGTGAAGCCATCGGGCGTAGACCAACTGCCGCCGTAGCGCGGCTCGTTGTACAACTCGGCCTCTTGAAGCGCCACCTCGTCATCAGTCGCCACCGCGCCGAAGCGGTCGCCGCTGGCTTCGCCGATGCCTTCCCACAGGTTCAAGCCTGTGCCGAGGCTGATGGGCAGGAACTCATGATAGACGAGATAGTTTCGAATCGTGATGGGCGAGATGACCAGCAGCGCGACTGCCGCCGCCGTCAGCGCGTGCTTGATCGCGGGCCGGCGCGGCTTGCCGATCAGCGCCAGCATCACGACGAGAAAGGGGCCGAGCGCCATCGGCTGAGGCCGCAGCCATGCCGCCGCGCCGCACAACGCGCCGGCCAGCGCGTAAGCCAGATAAGCGTGCCGCGCGCGCCGCGCTCGGACTAATACGTACATCGCCGCCAGCACCGGCAGCGCGCACAAAGCGTCGGGCAGGATGAAATTCGAGACGTGCGCCAGATGATGCGAGAGCGCCGCAAGCAAACCCGCGACGATGCCGACGCGCCAGCCGAGCAGCCGCCCGGCGATCAGAAAGAGCAAGACAGGACCGAGCGCCGTCAGCGCGTTTTGCAGCAACTGCACGTTGAAAAAATCGCGGCCCGCCGTCGCGTAGACGGCGCTCAGAAAGATGGCGTAGCCCGGCGCTTCTGACAGCCACTGCGTCTGCCATGGCTTCCCGTAAGGCCCCAACAGCCCACCGCCTTCAATGATGCTCACGGCCCGCTGATCGTACATCGTCGTCAAGCCGTTGAAGGGCTGATTCGTCGTGTACATCACCGGCTTGAGATCAACCGCGTGCAGCGAGCGGACGGCGAAGGCGACGCAGAAAAGCAGCAGGCCGGCGATCAATTTCGCGCGCCTGCTGATCGGCGCGCGCGTGGCCAGCAACCGCACCAGCCGGCGGCGCAATCTCAGAGTGTAACGTTGCAGGCTCAAAAGGTGATGAATGCTACTTTTTGAACTCGGCTGATTTGATGAAAGCCATGAAGGCGTCGTCCCAGCGCGTCACGGTCTTCTCTGGCCCGACCAGCTTGATGTAATAATTCCCTTTCGGCGTCTCGATGACACCGGCGCGCATCCTTGAGTTCGGCTGCGGCGTCACCGTGCCGCCCATCATGTCGCCGCTGTAGGTGCCGCTGACATCGAGCAGCGTCACGGCCATGCCATTGACCGTGAGCGTTTCAGTCTTCGCCTTATCACGGGTCTGCTGCATCTGGCCGATCCAGCGATCAAAGTTGTCTTCGACCTTGCCGCCCTGGCCCTGACCGAAATAGTAAATAACAAGGCTGGCGTCGCCGCCTTCGCCCGGCAGTTTGTACTGTGCGACACGCATGGGGGAAGTCGGCGGCTCGCTCGTCCAGCCATCGGGCGCTTTGAAGCTGAGGTCGCCCGGCACATTCGAGGTCGGCGCAGGTATACCCGGCGCGGAAGCCTTCGGCGCGGCGTTGTTACTGTTGGCCGTTATAACGGTCGGCGCGGGCGCGTTACATGCCGCGCACAGGGCGGCGAGCGTCAGCAGAGCGAGTGCGTTGAAGGTCGAACGAATCATGAATGAGTCCCTCGCGGTAAGATAAGAACGGCTATGAAACTGGCGGGCGACATAATCATCGCCCGCCTACCTCCTGACGGATCAAGCGCGGACTGCCATTGTAATTGAAATCTCAAGCGCCCTGCGCGTGCTCGCGGCGCGGCGCGGCAAACAGGCGCTCGATCATCGGCTCGAAGTGCGCCAGCGGCAGCGTGTCGTAGGCCGGGTCGAAGGCCGCCTGATCCCATTCGTCTGTGAACTTGCAAGCCATCGCGTACCACGGCTCACCCTCATACTGGCGGCGCGCTTCCGGGTCTTTGCCGATCAGCGCGTAATAGTGGCGGCCCTGAAAGTCCTGGTGCGTGCGGACAATCTCGTAGGTCTCGCGCGACACGTAAGGCTTTAATATCTCTGCGGCGATGGCCGGATGGTTTTCGACCGAGATGACCTTGCCGATGTCGTGGCAGAGCGCCGCGACGATCATCTCTTCGTCCGCGCCTTCGCGCTCGGCGCGCGTCGCCGTCTGCAAGCCGTGGACGAGTTGATTGACGGCGAAGCCATCAACCTGCGCTTCGAGTTGCAGGAGCATGGTTTTGATGACCTGCGGCATGGTCGCCTGCCGCTGGCCGACGGCCTGACCGATCACCTTCCAGTCTTCGATTTTGCCCTGATCCATTCTGGTGAACGACATAATGTTTGTCTCCAAAAGCGAGGATGTGATTGACCACAAGAATATAAACATTCGCGCCGGCCTTGATCAATCGAAGTTTGCGGGTCGCGGCAGACCGCTACTCGCAAGGCCCGCCGCGCTCGCGGTTGAGCAGGACAGCGATGGCTCGCGGGAGGACAAATTGTCTCATCAGCAGAGCGTCTCTGCCGCCTGAGTAAATGGTGACGGTGCGCCGCGCCCGTTATCACGATTGCGCGCGCGGCAAGGCTGCGGGCGGCGCAGCGGGCTGGCATCCGGTTTGCGTTTTCAAAGATGAAAGACTCGTGTGCCACGACATCAGCGCGCGGGCATGGGTGCGTCTTTCGAGACTCCGCTGATCGCGGCAAGAGTCCTACGCTGATTTTCCAAAAGGAGGTAATAGGAATGGCGAGAGATTATGAGCGCGACCGCTGGGGGCGGCGCTACGACGACGACGTGGAACGCTATGATCGCGATGACCGCCGGCGCATGCGAGGCGATGACGATTATGGCCGCGCGCGCGGGTTGACGCGCGGCGATGATCGCTATCGCGCCGACGAAGACTATGGCCGCGCGCGCGACTATGGCGATTATGATGTAGGTTACAGAGGGAACTATGGGCCGGGGCGCGGCGAGGATCGCGGTCAGGGCTACAGCGGGCGCGGCGGCCATGATCGCGAGCGCGATTATGGCCGCGATTACGAGCGCGACACCGGCGTCCGCTCCGACCGTGGCCGCGAAGACGAGCGCCTGCGTTACCGGGGCGACGACCGCGAGATGGGCCGCAATCGTTATGACCGCGACGCCACGCGACGCCGCACGCGACGCACCGCTAATGAAGATGATTGGGCGGCGCGGGTGCCTGATCATTATCAGCGGCGCGGACCATACGAAGACTACGGCTGGGAGGCCGGCGAGTCGGTGCTGCCGGAGTTCCGCGATCCGTCCGTGCACCGCGCCGATTACGAGCGCCGCCGCCCGGATCGCAACGACCGTAGCTGGTGGGAGCGCACGCGTGACGGCGTCGCCTCATGGTTCGGCGGCGGCCAGAACACCGAGGGCGAGCCCGACGAAGAGGTGCGCGGCGGTTATCGCGGACGCGGCCCGCGCGGTTACAGGCGCGGCGACGACCGCATCCTCGAAGAGGTCAATGACCGCCTGACTGACGACGACTTTCTCGACGCCTCGCAGATCGTCGCCAGCGTGCAGAACGGCGAGATCGTCCTCGCCGGTTACGTCTACAACCGCACGTCGAAGCGCCGTGCGGAACGCCTTGCCGAAAGCGTCGCCGGCGTAACCAACGTCGAGAATCGCCTGCGCGTCATCCCTTACGGCGCGACCGCCGCCAACAATTGGGACATGCGGCAGGATGCCGGCTCCGGCGAAACCGGCGAGACGGCTGACGAGACGAATGCCGCCAACCCGTCGGCCAACGCCGCCAGCGGCAACCGCTCCAGCTAGAGCGGTAATCATTTGGGTATGGTTGTAGGGGCAGCCACAAGGGTTGTCCCTACAAGCCAATCTCATTTGAACATCGCTCCAGGTTTTGTAGCCCCGACTACAAAACCGCAAAGGGAGTTGCGGAAGTGGTGCCGGATGCATGCCGGCAGGCGTCGGCCCTGCGTTCAGTTGGCGCAGGCAGATGGGCTGATCTCGTCGGCTGCTTCAACGGGCGAGTCGTCCGGGTTGATCAGCCCGGCGAGTTCGCACCGGTCTGGAATCGCAAAGGTGAAGCAACGCATCTTCGGCGCTTTGTCGCTTGCAAGTTGCGCGTCGCCGTCGAGATAAAAGTACCCTTCGAGCCGTCCGGCGAGCGGCAGGTCGCTGATCGCTGCAAATCGGATGATCGGCTGCTCACGCTCACGCTCAATCAGGCGCGCGCGAACCTCGGCGCTGCTCGCCCAGCCGTCGGTCGTGAAGCGATAGCGCAGCCGGCGTAGCCGTGCTCTGCTCAAGCCGCCGAGTTCGGGCAGCGAAGTCATATAACGACTGCCTTCACGTTCAGCCATCAGGCTGACCTCTAGTTGCGGCGGTTGTCGTTCGTCAACCGGCAGGCTGAGGCTATAATTCACCCCGGCAATCGTCCGCGTCGCGGCCACAAATCCGCCACGGGAAAG
>JADMIO010983942.1_pt1 | contig 11060 bp, 7 predicted proteins | sample 8958161 | NCBI WGS metagenome assembly JADMIO01 (sample SAMN16585339, study PRJNA669376) | soil metagenome | isolation source: Crop rotation soil | place: USA: Cullars Rotation, Alabama | collected 2011 | reverse complement strand
CGCGACAACTTGTCCACGTGGAATTCTAAGCTTAGGATCCCAATGTGCTGGAAAGTTTCAAGCACGGGGTTGAACATCAAGAGCACGTCGCGGTGAACGTTAAATAGACCTGAGATCCTGCTTACCACGGATCTGGCATCGTCCACGGTGAACACTCCGGTTTGAGAACTGCCAACACTGGCTCCGGTCGGCAAGATAACTCTCAGCTCGAAACTCGATGCTGTCATCTGAGCGATCTGCGTTATGCCATCGACCAGAATTGGTGCGGCACCAGACGTCGTCGGGAAAAGGCGCTCGCCAACCACGTGGGCTTGATAGTGCGGTGCAGTTTGAAACCCTGCACTTGCGGTAGCCACGGTCGTAGAAACACCAAGCGGCGCCTTGTCATTCGGCCAAAGCTGCCAGGTTGTATTTCCAACCTCAGTCCGATTCGCCACGACGTAGGGTTGTTGAGGCGCAACCGCCTCACGACGCTCCGTTGCAGAAACATCCTCAGCCAGTTGGCAATTCAGAACACGGATCGCACCGAGCACCACATCCAATCCAGGGCGATATTTGCTACTGGAGTCGGAGTCGTTAGGATCCTGCCAACGAACGAGCGGCATCTCTTGTCTCCGCACAGCACCCCTGGTTTCGCATTCTCCGGCTCGCGTAACAGGCGGCAGCAGGGCGTCTTCGGCATATGAGATCGTGAGGTAATAGGTCACGGCCTTTCCATTGTTGTCACTCGCGACAGCCGGAATGGGCATTTCGTGCAGATCATCCAGAATTAAGTCGCGGCCAAGGCAATCGATCGCATATCCGGACTGGACCTTCACCGATCGACTACCGCGAGGACCGAAAAGAATAAAGCCGAAGGCGACTCCCCACCGATGCAAACTGCGATTGTGCAGCCAGCGCAATTCGCGATTGTAGGTTTGGGCAGCGGTCAGATCATTGGCCGTCAGCCGCTGGTTGTGGAAGAACGACGGTCGCTCAAGTAAAGGTATGTCGTCTGCGTTGCTCACGATCACTCTCCCGGCAAGTCTGTTAACTCACGAAAAAAAGCGGCCGATGCTGAGTGCGGTAAATAAACGAAACAGCGTTTTCGGCGGTGGACAACCACCGTTTGGTTCCACACCTATCCAGTTCACTGAAACAGGCAGCATGAATCCTGCATTACGATGTAGGTCGAATGGCAACGCTTGGAATTCACTCTTGCTGATGGCTGACGTGCGGACTTCCAATACAAAACCGGTCTTTGCGATCGCATCGATTCTCAGGAGAGGTGCGATCAAATGAGCTTTTTGTGTCTCGCTAAGCCCGAACGTTAGGCCGGCAAAGCCGGAAGTCGAACCCAGTAGAGGATTCTCTGCGAGTGTCGCAAAGTAGAAAGGACTGAAGCTGTTGAAGCCTGCGGACGAAGTATCGATTCGTGCCCTCCAGTGTAAAGGCGAGCCTTCGATCGGAATCGTCCCCCCTTTGACCTGGCCCGAAGCAATGTGGGGTCTTGCCAGGCTGCGTGCGACGCGACGTACGGTGAGGTCCAAGTCCGTCCATGTCCCTTTGTCAGTCACTCTAACTCGCGCCACGGGAATTTCCTCGCCCAGCCGTACATCATCGGCAAAGCCGGTGGCCTTAATAGAAGGAGTTGGAGCATCCCCCGCGTACGACCAACGCCAGGCGGGACGTTCCGCAATGCCTGTGTCGCACGTATCGTTACAACCGTTCCGCCTCTGTGATTCAGTAAGCTCGAAGTCATAACGGATTAGGAGGTCGAACCACCCTGCGGTGCTGCCTGCAGGAGGCCTTTCCATCGTGATCTGCATAGTGTCGGGCATGATGATTTCTCGACCTGCGCAGTCATAAGCCATGCCCTGAGTTACAAATAAAGATCCAGGGTCGCCCGTTCGGAGCACTTCATAACCCAGTGCAATACCCCACACGCCATGTAACGCACGTACGTGAAGTCCTCTCATGCGAGCGTCACGATTGACGTCGTCCTGCAGGTCGCGCGCAGTCAGCAACTGGCCCGTGTGATGACTCAGTCTTTGGTTCTGTTTAATAGATCGCATGGTCTATTGATTTCGTGATCGAATGCTCTTGATCTCGTGTGGTCCAGAAGTAACCAGCATGAGTGGTCCAACGCAAAGATTGCCACACTGGGGTTCACTCGATCCTCCGATCAGCTCCAGATCTTCAACGTGATCGACTCCGGGAGTCTTATCGATGACTTCGAGTATTTCCGAACGATAGACATCTCTGCCGAACGGCCATCCGTTACCGGTTGGGCCACCCAGTAAGGGATTGAGAAACTGATCGAGAGCTAAACCGACGTCTTCGATAACCCGTTCAGCTCGACTCCCTGTCCTTGTGGCAATCGTTGCACGCACCGAAACTTCAAGGTAACTCGGTCCAGTAGTCAGCAGACGCGTACCAACCAGGCGGCGACGATCGAGGTAACGTTTGACAGCTGCCAGCAATTGAGGACTGGGTTGAGGTCGATCAGCCGGCAGCCAGGGAATGACTGTTACCACAACCGTGCCAGGCGCTTTCACACAAGGGAGATAGGCATCGAGGCCGGACCAGGCACGAGCGCGAGCAACCGGCGCTCCTGGCACGTCTAACGCGAGTCGTTCATAGTCCAGGAGAGTCGTCGCTCGTTGAGGTGCAGCGCGCTGAAATACAAGCTCAGAATCGACTCCGTCAAGAGTTTGGGAAACGGCTGCTGGACAGAGCTCGAGTAATCGCTCGTGCGACCATAAGAGCTCCGCAGCGCGCCCGGCTGCGTGGTCCAAATCTTCTTCGTCCAGGCCACCCGTGGCCGGCCGGTAGTTCCGAATAGCCTCCATGTTCTCGGTGATGTCCTGAACGTCCAGCCCGATTGTTTTCAGAACCGCTTGATTGGTTGATTGATCTGCGTTGCCAAGCTGCCACGAGGCATTGGCCGCTACATTGCCGGCACCAGCCAAGCAGTAGTCGTAACTCACAACGATCGCGGAATCCTCGGTGACCACTCGACCCCGTTCGCCATCGCCAAATTTGATTTCGCTGGTGGTTGCGTTAACGGTGAAATGAGCGTCCGATCGTCCCGACGCATCGAAATCAGGTTTTTGGATCCACTCCTCGGCGATTCCTTTGGTGATGGTCCACAACTTAACGATCCCGTTGGCGACCGGTGAGTTTTGCAATGCGAGGCTCTGACCCGGCAGCCCCGACCCAAAACCATAGAATTCGAGTGTAAGCGTCAGAGATCCTGGTATTGATGGTTTTGCCTCTTGGTATGCGAGGATGCGGGCAGCGGGTAGGGCATCAGCTGAGGTGAAAGCGAGCTTTGTGATGGTCCCCTTGTCGTCGAAATTGAGATCGATGTGTCCGAAGGCTCCCACGACGGGTGTTTGTCCGCCAGGTGGCTTTACACCTGGTTGGATTTGGAAAACACCTTCTGCCGAGGCTACTTGTTCAGCCGATACGGCATTGAGATCGATGTCGAGAATCGTTGGAGAAAAGTCGAGTGGACCTTTCTCAAGCCGGCATCGGATGTAGAAGAACCGCTTTTGCTTACCCAGCTGATCGGTAATGACGCCAAATGCTGGCGGCTTCTTCATCGTCTTTGGAAGCTTAAGCGTGACTGGTCCATCCAATGTAAATCCACGTGTCTCATCAACGACCTGTGCGTTCTCTTCTTTGAGCGGCCGCCAATCTGATCCGTCAAAGTAATCCCAGGCGGTCCGAACACTGTGATGTCGCAGAACTGAATCCTTGCTCTCGATCTCGTTTTGAATTCGCTGCCGCTCTTCTTCACCTGATCTCGAGCCGGCAAAATGAAACCAGAGCGTGACATTACTGTTAATCGGAAACTCTCGCTTGAAACCCAGATACAGCGCCGGTTGTTTCTCGGGCTCAGGATCCGGAGTCAAAGGCGGTTCGACTCCCCAGGCGGCAAAACCAAAACCACCCTGTTCTGCGCGTGTCTGATCTATAAAGGTCTCGCCGTCCGAAGTGGACTGCACAGCCACGAGCGCTGAATCGATCACGAGAAGGTCGGCACGGGTGCGAAAAGGAACTCGCGATGAACCGACACTAGCTCTGAAGGTAATCCCTTTGGGCAACATCAGCGTTGATGGAAGGCCTGATTCCAATACGAAGCTGAGCACTGCGCGCGCGGGTCGCGGTGGTCGTGGAGGAAAACCAATCAATCGCAGGAATTTGAGCCTGCTTCGTTGCGAGATGTGATTGGTTCGATAGATATCGGTCTCGATCAACCAGGCGAATAGTTCAATTAACGTGATGCCAGGATCGTGGACATTGTGATCTGTCCAGCGCGCTGCGTAGCGCGGAATCAGCGCGCGCCCCTCTTCTACAAGGTCGGCCCAACTGCGGGTATCCAAATTTGGTAATGGTAGTGGCATACTTAACTTTCGTCTCCGACAAAAGTGACGCGCAATGGCCCGGCAACCACGATTCGATCATCTGGTATCTGGACAACTTCGCCGTGCGGTGTTCCACCGAGTGTCAACTCCAACGTAGCGATGTAATCAACTCCTGCTATCGCTTCTACAATCGCCGCCACATCCGACAAATACACGTCGCGTCCAAATGGCCAGCCTTTGCCATCTGGACCACCGCTTAACGGATTCAGGAAGCTTTGCAGCGTCATCGTGACCTCCTGCAGGACCAGAGCTGCGCTTTCCATACTTTTTGGCGCCACTACTGCAACTGCGCCCACTTCCACGTAATGGGGACCAACTACCGAGAGTTGACCAGCAATACTCGCGGGCATTCGGGCCGAAACAAAGTTGTAAACGAAGCGTCGGAGTTGGAATGACGGTTGCGGCTGCGGGTCGTGACTGTGAGGCATTACGACCAGCTTCACCCAACCTGGTGCGTGCCGGCCCGTCGGATGAGTAGCCGGCAAAGCACGAGCTACTGCTATTGCCGGTGAAGCTTCTCGCGCGATCGCTTCATAGTCATCAAGCGTGAGCGCCTGTACCCGATTCCGAACGAGCAGTGGTCCACGATCTAATACTGCCTCAGGTACTTCACCGTCCGCACCGCCTTCAGCCGGACGAGGATTGGTAACACTTTTCGCCATCACACCGGCAAGAATTTGATTGATGGCGCCGGCGCTTACATTACTGATCAGTCCACCTCCGGCGCGGTAATACTTTGCGATGATGCCGTCGGGACTGATCGGGGGAATGCGACCATGCAGATTGTCGCCAAAGCCTATTCGCCCCCTGCTGCGCTCAATTACGTAATGGCGATCGCCCGGGCCTGAGAAGAAAAAATTCGGACGCTCTTGCCAGCGTACCCAGACTTGACTGACTTCACCCGTGCGACGATCAGTCACCGTACGAACGTCCGCCTCTGACATTCCGTGCGCTTCAAGGTCCTGGATGAGCAGGGGTAGTTCGATCCGCGCACGCGGACCTTCCAACTCGCGTACCTCGATCCCCTGGCCAGGCAACACTGGTGTATTTCTCATAAACTGCACCTGTTTGAGTTGCCCGTTGCTCGATCCAAGGATTTCATTTTCAAAGGTCTGAACCTGACTCGCCCAAACAGCATTCATGTAAATGCCATTGAATCGCACCGCGCGCGGATCGCCATCCTCTTGTAACCGGGCGCGCACCCACGTACGCGGCGTTCCGAATCGCGCCAACTTTGCTCGCGACAGTTGTCCATTGGAGTAATCCTGGGATAAGGGTGTTTTAGTGGTTAGCCTTCCTGAAGCAGAAGCAGCAACAGTGAGCAATTCCCCTTTTCCATCCTGCTCAATGAACAGTTGATCGCCGACATAAAAACGAAGGGCTTCTCGAGGATCAGTAAGCTGTATTTCCTTGCCGCTGGCTTTTGAGACGGTTGCTGGCGATGGGCCTGGAACTCCGGGCCACAAGATTGAGACCATTCCTGGAAGTGCGAGATCCTGGGTCTCCTCCTTGACCGTTAATGGCAACCACGCAGTGTCGTTGTCGTCCCAATACTCCCAACGAAGCGCGGGACCCCGAACTTCCCCAGGGACTTCCTCGATGTCGAGAAAGAGGCTGATGAGGTCTGCTGGAAGGGATTGGTCGAAGCCGAAGTAAAGTGTTGGCGTGCGATCGTCTACCGGAGTGAAAGGTTCAAAAGCCGCACCTTGCCTGCGAGCGTCATCGGTACGATCCTGCCATTGAAAATAGTTGTGTGTTAAAGAGACTTGTGGAGCTTCCCACGGTGAGGCGTAGTCGTAGCCGATCCGCAACTGTTCGATAGGCTGGGGCCGGTATTCAATGACGTTAATTTCAGAGGTGTCGATTTTGATAGGCTGCGAGATTGCAAATCCACCCGAAGTTATGCGAACACGTAGCCAGTAACCCTCTTCGTCGTTGATTTTCGTCTTTGCGAGTTGTGCCGGTAAATCAAACTCGAGCATGTTGACCATCTTCAGGCTAAACAAGTTCACCAGGCCCCACCTCGATGCATTTACATCTTGCCAACGATCACCGTTCCACGTTTCAGCCATCAGAATTACTCGATCGCCGCTTAAAGTGCCCTGTGGTGTAGCTACACCTTGCGCAACCAGGCTTATGTGGGCTCCCGGTTTCGAGAAGGCTTCATCGCTCCTTAAATAGAAACAGTTACCGGCTTGCGCCTGTTGTGGAAATGGATAGAAGGCTTTTGTGAGATCCAGCTTCTGGCCCTCGGAATATGCCGCATCGGCTTCGATCCCACTCTTGTCGATCACCTGATCGAAAAATAATTCGACACCCTTGCTCGACGGTAGATCGAAAGTGAAGTCAAGTGGGATGAATCCAGGTCCAGTCAGCAGTAAATGATATTTGCCTGCATCCAAATCATCCCATTCGGCTGCTGTTTCAGATCGCAACGTCGTGCGAATATCTGAGAAGTTAGGGCCATGTAACTCCGATTTTCCATTGGGTTGCCGGAACGCCGAACCGCGGACTGCTACCTTACCCGTCGCCTGCGATTCTTGCTTCGTGAAACTAAACCTCCACAACGGTTGAGCAATTACGCTTCGGGCGCTGACACGATCCACACGTGGCCAAACTCGGCCCGGCTGATCTGCTATCGGCTTTTCGGTGCGCACACGTATCCAAAATGACTCGAATCCATTGACTACCCGCTTCTTCGAGTCGGCACATTCAGCTACCAATCGAATGATGCCACTGCGAGTGAACCCTTTGGTTCCATCCAGACTATCGTTTGAGCGAGCTTCGATGGTTGACTTAAATGGCTTGAAGGCTCGCCACATTTCTCCCTCCCAGAACTCCCAAACCAGCGGAAGCGACTCGGAACCAACCGACGAAAGTTCGATCCGTATTTCGAGCGTCGCAAAGCCCGCAATGGCAAAGAGGGTCTCATGGGCCATGTAGAACTCGTGAGGAATCGGTTTGAGCGGCGTGAATAACGTAAACGGCTGACCACCAATTACTGCTGAGCTGTGATCCGCAAAGCTGTCAATACCTGGCCAGAGCGCTTCGACCTCGGCAAGGCGTGCGCTTGCTAACGCGATATCGGTTTCCGTCTCGAAGATGAGAGGGTCCGTGCGTCCCGGCACCTTCGCGCCGAGCCGGCTGTGCGCCGGAACTCGAGCATCTCCTGGAAGCATTGGTGTGAAAGCTACGGGAGCACGTCCCGCCTGTGAGGGCAAAAGGTTTACGCCTAACATCTCCAGGAAAGCGAGCTTGTTGCGGTCCGGGGCCTGATTAAGCCGTTCAATCAGAACCTGATTGTACCGGCCAAATATCTGTAGGATTGCCTCGCTTGCGCTGCTGGACGTGGGTAGCCAGTTCGGAACGTAGCCTCGCAATTTTGCGCGCAACTCCTGCACAATCGCCTGCTGGTCGCGCGAGTCGATTCGGTACGCGGTACTCACGGTTGCTTGCCCTCCAAGAGATAAAAAGGATAGACAAGGTTGTAGAACGTGTTGGTAGCGCGCACTCGATAGCGAATGTCAATCATCAAGCGCCCAATGGTTGCTTCAGCTGAGACTTGCACGCCAATGTTGTCAATGCGCGGCTCCCAGAGAATCAACGCTTCCTCCACTCGATGCTTCGCAAGTGCCATGGTGGTTGTGTTGATTGGTTCAAACGCCAACGCATGCAGTCCCGCACCGAAGTCGGGCCGCATCACGCGCTCGCCCGGATTGGTACCAAGGATTATCCGTATCGCCTCACGAATATCTTGCTCGTAGGCAGACTGGGCCACGCCTCCCATAGCGTCGAAGGCAATGGGAAAGCTCCAACCGATGCCCAGAAATGCTTTGTCCTCTCCGTTATCCATGATCTTTCGCGAGCGTCTTAGTTAGAGTCCAATCCAAACCGTTGGCCAACCGGGTGGTGCAATTGCGCCTGGTGGACCAACACATTGCGTTACATCGCCTACGCGTGCTGCTGGTCGGCCACCGATAAAAACAGAGGGACAGCCCTTTGTGATGATCCCGCCCCCATGCGGCTTCAATGCGTCAACAAGCGGGCATACCTGCAGGTCGGTAGCACACGCGGCAGCTAGTACGCCGATCCGCACGGTCTGACAGCCGGGTCCGGCAATAACTCCGCCATGCACTGTGAAGTCACCTACGCGTGCTGCTGCTGGCATCTTCTTTTCTCCTGGTTATCCCGCGGGATTAATAAGAACGCTAGGCATCTTGCCGGGCGCGCCCTGGATTAAGATCCCGGCTGGTGACAGGCTTATGACGTTGCCGCCGGCCTGCAACATGATGCTGCCGGGTGTCATTGAGATCATGGTGCCTGGTCCGACCATCAACGTGATCGATGTCAGCGATGTAATGATTGCACCTGCCGACGACAGGTTAATTGTGGTTGGACCAGGCGAAGGGACGGGCGGGGCTGGTCCTGCCTGGATCGTGAGCGACGGTGGAACCTCAGTAAATATGATCTGATTTCCCGATGGTGTGCGAATCATTCGAACCTGAGCTTCAGGTAATGGCAATGGTGGAGGAGTCTTTCCATTCCACAATGAACCGATAACGTATGGCGCGTGAATGTCACCATTTTCAAAGGCGACCAAAACTTCCGTACCCGGCATCGGTATGAAGTAAGTTCCATGAAGAATACCCGCCATCGGCACGGCAACTCGCGCCCATGTTTCAATTGGCTCGAGCGGATCAATTGTCGATAACTTCACTTTGACACGTCCCTGGAAGAGTCCTATAGGAGGTACATCAGGCAAGGGCGGCATAACTTCTCCGGTATAAACTCCAAAGAGTTGCTTCGGACCGTTCTCTTCTAAGTCGTTTAGCTTGTCTGCAAGAAAACTTACGGACGATTCCTTCATGGAATGATCTCCTTCCGAACTTTGAATGCGGTTCGATATCCATTGTTGTCGATGGTGTGAGTGGCGCTTGTTACACGGTAAATTCCACTGAAGTCTGGTCCCAATCCTTCAAGCTTGATGACAGCTCCCGCGCGAATGCGAGGATCGCCAACCGCCGTACCACTGCCGGTAAGCCGGTTATTGATTTTGTTTCGGAGCGTTCGCACAAGCGTCATTGCTGCCCTGGCAATATCCGCAGGCTTGTCGAGCTTGCAGTTGAGTAGAGTCATTAATGGACCACCCAGAGCACTCTTGATCGCTCCCGCGATAGCTCCAGGAACAATGCGGACGTTAATACTCTCGCGCTCAAAGTCCCATCCGACTGCCATGACAAAATCGAGAGGGATCATTGGGATTGTGAACTTCACAGCGACACCGATCACTTGACCTATGGTAGTGACGCGAGGTGAATACGACAGGAGCGACTGACCCCAGGTGAGGGTTAATCGCGGCTCAAACTCCTTGCCGATGAATCGCGATAGGTACAACACGTCTCCGTCTACCCAGAAGTCTGCGTCGTAGGCTTCGGCAATCTCCCGCAAAAGATCGAGATCGCTGCCGCGCTGCTTGCGACCACCGTGTTCGAACAGCATGTTGAGAACGGTCATTGCTGTCGATTGCGCACCGACAACGGGGTCGATTAGTGGAATTAGCAAATTTTCAGCGCTGAGAATTGCGGCAATTATCCAGTCAGGCAAGAACATGCCGAAACCGCGTGCATACTTTCCATCAGCCAAGCGATGCAGATAGTCATGGGCCACAATCCGCATGGTTGGAATCCCACCCGCCGGGAATTCAGCTTCTACGCCGGTGATCTCACCAAGAAACACATCCTTTAATTTTCCAGGAGCGTAGCCCAGCGACAATGAAAGTTTGTTGTCGATATCAAACAAACCGTCAGGGTTATCTTCAGCGAGGACTTGCTGCACTACGCCTGGAACGACGCCGAAAGCGAGCGCAGAAGCATTCTTCACACGTGCTGGTCCAATCTTGAGATCGGTTGGGAACGGCTGAAACCCCAGGCCACGAATGTGTTTTTGCAGCCAGCGCAGATCCATATTCGCAAAATCGACCTCGACGCGATCCGCAGCATCCATACCACCCTCGTCAATCTCTTTCGTCATCGAAGGGACACCATCCTCGAGACGAACGCTGGTGATGGCAGCGCGCAACGATGCAGGGATCGACTCGCCGTTGATCTCGATGGAATACTCGGGTGCGTAACTTGGATAGACTGCGGTCATGCCATCATCTCGCCAGTTTCCGGATTGCGAAACGGCAACGCGGGAATGCTCAAACGTCTTCCCGCCTGAAGCTCGAGCGGGTCATCGATTTGATTGACTATCGCAATGGGCCGCCACAGAGCCGGATTGTCATAGACACGTGTTGCGACATGGCTAAGTGTCTCGCTCTGGCCCACGATGTAGACTTTGCTGTAGTCAGCGGTCTCGCGTTTCGTCTCTTTCGGTTCTACATTCGAATTCGTGTATTCACTGAAGGTCACTTGAAGCCGGGCACGCACCGGAATTCCGCTTGGCAAGAACATGATGAAGCGTTGAGTCACCTTAGCTAGCACGCAGGCAAAGCTGAGCGAACCCCAAACGAACAACAAGACAGGTGGCGCATGTAAGTCCGGCTGAATATCCATGAGATGAGTAAGTCTGAGCGTCAACTCACGAACGTCGGCCTTCAATTCGTAAGTGTCGAGAAACAACTCCATCTCGAGCGTCTTCAAATTGCCG
>JADMIO011124246.1_pt1 | contig 11062 bp, 11 predicted proteins | sample 8958161 | NCBI WGS metagenome assembly JADMIO01 (sample SAMN16585339, study PRJNA669376) | soil metagenome | isolation source: Crop rotation soil | place: USA: Cullars Rotation, Alabama | collected 2011 | reverse complement strand
GCACCGCTCGAGCAGGCCGAAGGTTATACCGAGCTGATCCAAAGGTTGGAGACGATGCTGGCGGAGATAACCGGATTCGCCGCGGTTTCGCTTCAGCCGAATGCTGGCTCTCAGGGCGAATATGCAGGCCTTCTGATCATACGCCACTATCAGATCGATCGCGGGCAGGGCCACCGCAACGTCTGCCTCATTCCGCAGTCGGCGCACGGCACGAATCCCGCATCCGCGGCGATGTGCGGAATGAAGATCGTGGTGGTTAAGACAGATGCCTCCGGCAATGTAGATGTGGCGGACCTTCGCACGCGAGCGGAGGAGCACTCAGCGAACCTGGCAGCCTTGATGATCACGTACCCATCGACTCACGGTGTGTTCGAGGAATCGATCCGGGAGATTTGCGATATCGTCCACCGTCATGGCGGCCAGGTCTACATGGACGGCGCCAATATGAATGCGCAGGTTGGGCTCTGCCGGCCGGGTGAATTCGGTCCGGACGTGTGCCATCTCAATCTCCATAAGACGTTCTGTATCCCGCACGGGGGTGGGGGACCTGGGGTAGGACCGATCTGCGTTGCCCCCCACCTGGCTCCTTATCTCCCAGGGCATCCCGTTGTACACACCGGCGGCGATAAGGCGATCGGGCCGGTATCTGCCGCGCCGTGGGGCAGTCCTAGCATCCTGCCGATCAGCTATTCCTATATCAAGCTGATGGGGGAGGAGGGGCTGCGGCTGGCCAGCATCGTGTCGATACTGAACGCCAACTATATTGCTCGGCGTCTCGATCCTCACTTCCCGGTGCTTTATAAAGGCGCGCATGGGTTGGTTGCGCACGAATGCATCGTGGACGTGCGCCCGCTGAAAGCTAAGACCGGTGTTGAAGTTGAGGATGTGGCCAAGCGGCTTATGGATTACGGATTCCATGCGCCCACTGTCTCGTTTCCGGTACCCGGAACTTTGATGATCGAGCCTACGGAAAGTGAATCGAAAGAAGAGCTGGATCAATTCTGCGAAGCGATTATCTCGATCCGCGGCGAAATAGCGGAGATTGAAGAGGGCAGTGCGGACCGCGAGAACAACCTGCTCAAGAATGCGCCGCATACCGCAGATCGCGTCTCCGCCAACGAGTGGCCATTCCCATATTCTAGAGAACGGGCAGCCTATCCAGCCGAACGCTGCCGCGACAACAAGTGGTGGCCGCCGGTCGCCCGAATCGACAACGTTTACGGTGAGCGCAATCTCGTCTGTACCTGCCTTCCGCTCGATGAATACGACTGATTAACCTTTGAAGTGGCGACTTGTAATCGACGGTCAATGCGAGCCGGTATGGAATATGGCGGCCGATGAGGCGATCCTCGATTCCGTTGTCGCGGGAACATCGCCGGCGACCATCCGCCTGTATCGCTGGAACAAAACATCGATCAGCGTCGGGCGGCATCAGGATATTGCCCGAGGATTGGACTTGGAACAGTGTCGTCAGCTCGATGTCCCGCTCGTGAGAAGACCCACCGGGGGGCGCGCGGTACTGCATGGATCGGATCAAACCGTGTCGGCAGCCATACGCATTGCCGATCTGGGACGTGACGAATCCGGCGTTGTCGAGTCGTATCGGTTTCTATCCGGTGCCTATGAGCTGGCGCTTCAAGAGCTTGGCTCGGCTCCGACCTTCGGTGGGTGCGAGAAGGCGGACGAGTTTACCGGGGATTGCTTCGCGGTGCGGGCGCGCGTGGATATGCTGACCGTGGATGGCGAGAAGATAGTGGGCAGCGCGCAGTGCCGGCGGGGTGGGGCGATATTGCAGCAATCATCGATCAAGCACCGCGTTCCGGCGGTCGATCCGGCAATCCTTTTCAGGGGCCCGGTGGCGGAAGGAATCTATCCATTGAAGGACGTACCTACCGCCGACCTCGAAGGTGCGCTCATCGGTGGATTCGAGCGGCTGTTCGGTGAGCCGCCCATCGAGAGCGGTCTGAGCGATAGTGAGCGTCAGCGGGCTGCCGCTCTGATTGACAGCCGTTCGGCCTTGTGATATACTCGGGTCAGGTATCAGGCTCAAACACCTGAACACCTGAACACCTGAACACCCGATACGAATTCGAGATTCTGCGTATCCCCAAGGTCGGGATACGTGAAGGGAGATAGAAGCTACAATGCCCAAGAAGATCCTGGCCGTGGATGACGAGCGGCACATCGTCCGGCTGGTTCAGGTAAACCTGGAGCGGGACGGCTACAACGTAGTCACCGCATATGACGGCAAAGAGGCTCTGGAGAAGGTGGATTCCGAGCGCCCCGACCTCATCGTGCTGGACGTGATGATGCCGTACATGGACGGTTTCGAGGTCCTGCAGAATCTCAAGAAGAATCCCGAGACCCGCGACATCCCGGTGATCATGCTAACCGCCAAGGCGCAGGACGCCGACGTGTTCCGCGGCTGGCAGTCCGGCGTGGATTGCTACCTCACCAAGCCGTTCAACCCGATGGAGCTTAAGGCCTTCGTCAAGCGCATCTTCAAGTCGCTTCAGGACGAGGATGGCGACAACCGGTACAACCTTTAGGGCATTGTATTCGTCTGTTTTCGCAGGAGGAAGTTCCGACGTTGGAGGATGGAAGCAAGAAGCTGGGTCTTGTACTTGGAACGATCGCAGCCGTGGCCGGAATTGCGATCGCTTCCTACATGGTTTTGAGCCACCTCCAAAAAGAGGAAGAGGAGTCGAATCCATCCAAGAGCCTGCCCGAGGTTCTCACCGAGGCCCAGTCCAAGATTCGCGAGATCCAGCAGCTTCTCTCCGACCTGCACCCCGGCCCACTCCAATCGCCATCCGGCGCTTAGTAGCAGTAAACCTGCGCCGGCCACGAACCCGTCATTCCCGCGAAGGCGGGAATCCAGAAGTTTATGTTCTCAAGCCCGCAACCGTGCAAACGGCGCTGCGGGCTTTTCGATTCCGGCAGGACATCGCGCTCGATTCTCGAATGCTAAGACAGCAACTGTTCGGAGGCTACCGTGTCTGAAGTTTCGAGACGATCTTTCATTGCAATGACGGGAGCAGCAGTCATGCTCACAACGGAATCCATAGCAAAGCCCAAGAGCTTGCCGGCGGGATTGGAGCTGTATTCGGTCCGCGACGAGCTGGCAAAGGACTTGATGGGGACAGTCCGCGCGGTCGCGAAGATGGGCTACGAAGTCGTCGAGTTCTACTCGCCCTACTTCGCCTGGACGCCGGATTATGCCCGTGACGTCCGCAAGCTTCTGGACGAGCTTAGCATCAAGTGCCAATCGACGCACAATGGCCGGAATGCGCTGGAGGGCGACGGACTCAAGAAGTCGATCGAGCTGAACCAGATCATCGGCTCGAAGACGATCGTCATGGCAAGCGCCGGCCGGGTCGAAACGCAGGACGACTGGAAGAAGGTTGCGGAGACGCTGACGGCTGCATCCGAGGCTTTGAAGCCCCTCAAGATGCGCGCCGGCTACCACAACCACCAGCTGGAGTTTACGGAAAAAGACGGCTACCGTCCGATCCAGATACTGGCCGCCAACACGCCGAAAGACGTGACTCTCCAGTTCGACGTCGGCACGTGCATGGAAGTCGGCTACGATCCGGTTGCCTGGGTGCAATCGAATCCCGGCCGAATCCGCTCGCTACATCTTAAGGATTGGGGCGCAGGCGCAGACCGAGGCTACAAAGTCCTCTTCGGCGAAGGAGATACACCCTGGCAGAAGCTCCTTGATGCGGCCGAGAAGACCGGCGGAGCGGAATACTATCTGATCGAGCAGGAAGGCAGCCGCTATCCGTCATTGCATACAGCCGAAATGTGTCTGGCTAACTTCCGCAAGGTTCGGCCGAAGGACTGATCGCTTGTGTTATGCAGTCTTCCTGTCTACTACCAGCAGCGAAGATCTTTCAACGTTGCCGACGGACCAATTTCGATTCGAAGCGCCGGACAGCAAGGAAGACGATAACGCGCTTCGTTTGCTCAGATACCCGCACAAGTGGTATCTGGCTTGCCGATACGGCGGTTGCAGTTGTCACTACCGGCACTTATCGTCGGACCCAGCATCCAGCGAGCCGTGGTTCGACCCGCCTGAAGATTGGTTGCCGGAAGATGGAGATGATGTCGAATCAACGATGGCCCTATACGACGAGCTAACACGGATCGTAAATGAGGGCCACAGGGTCGACGTACTGGACAGCTGGAATTGTGAAGGGCTGGAATCAGTCCACGATCTAAGCGTCTCGGTTGCTGAGGTCCCACGGGAATGCTTCCGATTCTTCCAGAACGTCCGCTTCGATCTCGCGCCATAACGTCCGATAATCACCATTATGTTACTTCTTGCACGCTTGGAGGATCCATGAAGCTCCTATCGCTGTGTCTTGCTGTGACCACCGTCCTCGCACTGCCGACCAATGCAGCGCCTGACCAGAAGGAATCATGTCGCAAGTTCGTGGGGGAATTCTACGTTTGGTACCTGAAGCATTCGAATGGTGGTCCGCTGGATAAGGCAGTCAAGCTGAAGAAGGCAAACTTCAGCCCGCAATTACTCCGTGCGCTGGAAGAGGACAGGCGAGCGGCTGAGAAATCACCGCATGAGATCGTCGGCCTCGAGTTTGATCCCGTATTAAACAGCCAGGACTTCGCCGAGAAGTACATTCCCGGAAAAGTCACACAGAAAGGCGGCCGATTCCTGGTCGAGGTACACAGTGTCTACGACGGCAAGAAGAGCGAAGTCCCGGCCGTCACGCCAGAGCTGCGCCACGAAGGCAGCCGCTGGGTCTTCATCAACTTCCACTACAAGTACGAAAACAAGTCCGACGACCTGCTGAGCATGCTGAAGCAGCTGAAGGCCGACCGGGCGAAGCACAAGTAGCTAGAGTTTTTGTTCGATGGAGTCGATGACGGATTCGGACATGTAGATGGGGGCGCGGAAGCGGAGGGCGATGTTTACGGCGTCGCTGGGGCGGCAGTCGATGTCCTGTGTCTCTTCGCCTTTGGAGATGGTGACCTTGGCGTAGAAGATGTCCTGCCAGAGGTCGTCGATGACGATTCGGTCGACGGTGGCGCCGAGGCGCTGGATGAGGATCTTGATGAGGTCGTAGGTCATGGGGCGGTCGATCTCTTCGCCTTCCATGGCCATGGAGATGGCATAGGCCTCGAATTTGCCGACGAAGATGGGGACGCGGCGGCCCATGTTGTCCTGGAAGAGGATGAAGGTGCTGCCCCCTACCCCGAGATTCGGGTCGGCGGCCTCGTAGACGCCGAGGACGCGCACTTCCTTTTCCGGAATCGTGCGCGGGATGCGATTCTCCGGCTCGGAGAATAGCGGGTCGTCGTCCGGCGGGCGTCCCTCCGGGAAGAGATCTTTAAATTCGTTGGCCAAACTTGCTCTCCAACGCATTTGGGTATTCAGGTGTTCAGGTATTCAGGTATTAGCCCCAATTACCCGATACCCAGTACCCAATACCTATTCGGACGTCTTCATCGTCCTATCTACCATCTTCAGGAACTCTTTGTTGCTCTTCGTGTGACGCAGCCGGTCGATTAGCAGCTCGGTGGATTCCTGGCCGCTGAGGCCGGCTAGCAGCCTTCTCAGCTGGGTTATTCTCTTCAGGCTTTCTTCGTCGTAGAGCAGCTCGTCGTGACGCGTGCCGGACTTAATGATGTCGATCGACGGGAAGATCCGGCGGTCGGCCAAGCCTCGGTCCAGGTCCAACTCCATGTTGCCGGTGCCTTTGAACTCCTCGAAGATGTGGTCGTCCATGCGGCTGCCGGTCTCTACGAGCGCGGTGGCCAGAATGGTCAGGCTGCCGCCCTCTTCTATGTTACGCGCGGCCCCAAAGAAACGTTTCGGGCGGTAGAGGGCCGCCGGATCGAGACCTCCGGAGAGGGTTCGCCCGCTGGGATTCACGGTCAGGTTGGATGCCCTCGTATAGCGCGTCAGGCTGTCCATCAGGACGACGACGTCTTTTCTGGATTCTACCAGTCTTTTGGCCTGTTCGAGCACCATATCGGCGACGCGCATGTGGTTTTCGGGCGTCTCGTCGAAGGTGGAGCTGATGACCTCGCCATTGACGGACCGGCGGATGTCGGTTACCTCTTCCGGGCGCTCGTCGATGAGGAGGACGAGCAGGACCATGTCCGGATGGTTGGCGGTGATGGCGTTGGCGACGGTCTTGAGCAGGGTGGTCTTACCGGCCTTTGGCGGCGAGACGATGGTGCCGCGCTGGCCCTTGCCGACCGGCGCGATGAGGTCGATGAAGCGGCCTGAAATCTCGTTCGGGTCGGTCTCGAAGACGATGCGGTCGTTCGGGTAGATGGGCGTCAGGTCGTCGAAATTGACGCGGCTGCGGGCGACTTCGGGATCGAGGCCGTTAACCTGCTCGACGCGGAGGAGGCCGAAGAACTTTTCGGAATCCTTGGGCGGGCGGACCTGGCCGAGGACGGAATCACCGGTGCGCAGGGAGAAGCGCTTGATCTGCGTCTGGGAGACGTAGATGTCTTCGCCGCTGGGCGAGAAGTTGTTTCGGCGGAGGAAGCCCCAGCCATCCGGCAGGATCTCGAGGACTCCCTGAGCGGAGATGACGTTTTCGCGGTCCTGGCGGAGGTCGTCGCGGTCCCGATCGCGATCGCGGTCTCTGCGGCCGAAGCGGACCTGTGGCTGGTCGCCATTGAATTCGCGGGGCGGCGGGCCCTGGTTGGGCGCTTCCTCCCGAGGCTCAGCGGATGCGGCGCGGTCTCGCTCGTAATTCTGGCTCATGCGGCTGTCTACGTCGGAGATCGGGGCGTCCTGGTCGCCGACGGGCTCGGTACCTCTCGTTGTGTAGCGGCGGGTGCGGCGGACGGTGGATGATGGATTGTTGGTTCGCATTGGCTTAGGGTTTAGGGTTTAGGGTTCAGGGTATAGGGTGGGATTGGGTGTTCGGTGTTATGGGTATTGGGTGGTCAGGGATTTAGAATGGCTATGTGGGGGAGGTTGCGATGGAAGCCTGCGGCGTCCAGGCCGTAACCGACCACAAATTGGTCTTCGATTTGGAATCCTGTATATTTGACTTCGACTTCGACCTGGCGTCTCGATGGTTTATCGAGCAGGGCGCAGCTGGCCAGGGTTGCCGGACAGCGGGTTTGCAGCAGCTCCATTAGATACCGGAGTGTGAGGCCGGTATCGACGATATCCTCTACGAGCAGAACGTGCTTGCCTTCGATGGGGTGGCTCAGGTCCTTGAGAAGGCGCACTTCGCCTGAAGTGCTTGTGGCCCGACCATAAGACGCCGCAGCAACGAAATCGAGTTCCAGTGGAATATCGATATGGCGGATGAGATCGGCCAGGAATGTGACGGCCCCGGTGAGCACGCCGACCAGCACCAGCTCTTTGCCCGCGTAGTCCGCGGCGATCCCTGCGCCCAGCTCCCCCACCCTCTTCCGGATGGTGCGGGCGGAGAGCAGAACTTGCGATGGGTTTTCGGGTCGTTGGGTCGTCGGGTCGTTGGGCAATTCGAACCAACTAGACTGACGGCAGGTCTACTCCCATTCTACGTTCGCAGGCGTCTTAAGGTTGCCACTTCTTGCGACGGGTGAATGCACGCTCTGGTGTCCCGAAATCGAAGCCAATGAATCCGCGTTTCTGCCGGATGAAATCGCATGTGGACCGGAACGGGAAGGGCAAAGAGCGAACGAAGGGACGTGCAATCACGCGGGAGATACTTCATTATACTCGCAGCCGGGCCGTCTTGTCAACCAATTTCGTTGATTTTGGATTTTGGATTGTGGATTTGAATTGATGCGGTTTCCACCGTGGCGGCGAAGGCTCTCATAGATCATCATTCGCACGGGGGCGGTGTCTGATCGCCTCGGCTGCGAAGGCTCTCGAAAGCTCTCATATTACGGACGGAGTGGTGTCCGTTGGCGGCACGCAGTTGCGTTGGGATGTGGTGCTTTTTCAAATCAGTTCATATACCCGAAAGGATCATGCGAGCTTCGCTCGCAAGATCATCCCGCCTTATGCGCCGTGCCGTCTCCAGGCTACACGCGGCAAGTTCGCAGGCCTCGGACGTCTTCCCCTCGTACATCATTCGGCGAGCACGAATAAGGTCGAGTTCGACCGCCAGATTGCGGTTTTGCCAGTTGTAATAGGGCATCATAAGTAGCATGTTCCGATCGGCCCGATCTAGATACTCCACAGCTTTAGCCAAATCGCCAGCGTCTGCCGCGGCGCGGGCGGCATCTGTATAGGCGTACGCTGCACCGCTATATTCATACTTCCTTAGGCGGTGTGCAGCGGCGAGTTCTAGTTTGACCATTGCTTGTTTAGGATGACCACTCAATCGCTTTATCCGCCCGATCCCCCAAAGCGCGTATCCTATCCCACCATTGTCACCAACACGTTGCGCTCGGTCAAGGTGCTCTTTGAACAACGGGAGCGCGCGCTTATAGTCACCGACTGCAAAGTGTGCCTCGCTCAATGATCCCAAGCAATGGCGTATTAGAAACTCATTCTTGAACTGCTTGGCTCGCTCTAGAGCATCAGCGCCCTTCCGAATCCATTCGTGGATCTGCCCCATATTGCGCAGAGCATGTGAGATTCCAAGCAGGGCCTCTATGCGCTCGCGGTCGGCTCGACCCCGCATCGATTCGGGAAATCTACTGGCGAGGTCATACCTGACGTCGTGAATGCGCTTCATTTCCTCCCACTGCGAGTCAAACGCTATGAGTGTCGACAACTGCCTCAGGCAGTTCATTCGTTCAATTGGGTCCTCGGCTTGATTCGTGATAGTCCAGCACTGCGATATAACTTCGTCCACTCGAGCAGTTGGGTCGTGTTCAGCTGTCACACGTGCGTGTACGGTTCGAAGTATCAGCTGCCCAGGCAGGTCGATCTGATCCGCGAAGCGCTCGATCACGGACTCCAGAAGTGGAAGCACTTCTTGCGGTTGGCCCTCCAATCTGAGCAACCGCACTTTCCACCAGCCAGTCACTTCGCATATTCGTTGTGGCTCGGAGATCTTATCAGCTTGAGCGCTCCAAGCCTCAACGACATTTCTCAGTTCGTGCCGGTTACCACGCATATGGTGAATATTGGCCAGTCCCATGTACGATTGCCAAAACGGTTCGCCCACATCAGGCCCCAATTCCACGCACCTGGCATAGTGGTCAAGGGCTGTATCTAGCTGGCCCACCTGCTCCACTCTCTCTGCGAATTCACACAAGAGCTTAGCGAAACGGACAGGATCCTCACGGTTCCATGACGCCTGCTCGGCGTGATGAAGCGACTCCCTTAGGCATAGCGTGCCGATCGCGCCTCGCCGACGAGCATATTTGAGAAGAGTTGTCGCGGCAAAATCGTGCAGGTGAACTTCAAAGCCGACCGAAGCTCCTCGAATCTCCGATCGGCAGTCGTCTTTGTAGCGGTCGTGCATCCCAATCAGTCCGTCGTAGAGTTCTTCCAGAATGCAAAGCGACTTAAGTTCTTTAAGCTGATTACGATAGCTCCTCGGCGAATGCACTTGCGCTAGGTCCGCTATAAACTCGGGTGGGAATGGTATGCGAAGGATCGATAGGGCTACCCAGAGTCTTCGAGCATCCGTAGACACATCTCTCGCAGCCGGGATAAGAAATTGCAATTCGGCGTTGAGCGCGTGGTCGATTCCACGCTCTTTGCTCAGGTTAGCAAACTGGATAAGCGGCCACGTTTGTCCGTCGCACTTTGCGTGTATCGCTTTGAGCTGGTCCGAGGTTAGGTCTAGAGATGGATCCCGAGCGCGTAGAATGAGTGAAGCCCAATGCTCGTCATGATGACCCCGAACCTGGATGCGCCTGATTCCAGTAACACCCAGATCATCCAGACGTTCGTGACTCGTCAAGACCAGCTTCACATGTGAGCAGTGTTGGCGGCCAATGTCGCGAATCACGTCATCTACACTGGAATCGCAAAGATTCTGATAGTCGTCAAGACATGCCACAACTGTTGGATGTCGATCTAGGAGTGAGAGGAACTCAGGGACCTTATTGGATTCGGCCGTCGAAACTGCAAGGTACTTCTTGTTGATCCCCTTGAAACTTGCTACAAGGTCGTCCACTCGAAATCTATCAGTTATGGGTATTGGACGCGGTATGCGCTTGAAGCCCCGGCGCTTGGCATGCAACAAGAGCAGTCGAGCGAGAACTGTCTTTCCAATCCCACTTGGTCCCCACAGGACAAGGATCCGGACTTCATCCTCGTCTAACTGGCTAGCGGCGTCGTGGAATTGCGGAGTTTCCACGTAGGTGTCTGGCTCCAGATACCGGGTGGCGCGCCTATTTTGAATGCTATCCGTCACTCTCGTAATCTCAGGGCCCCCGGTTTCGATGGATCTAACACGATCACCTTTGCCCTCACTCGATGGGTTTTCTGGCAGCGTGTTGTCTCGACCACTCGCTTGACGCCGGCGAGCAGTGACTTCTTGGATCGCCTGTCGGTGAGCGGCTATTAGCTTTCCCTCTACTTCCTCGCTGAGCAGCGCCCTATGGTGTATGAGCCTGCTATACGTGTCGGGGCTTATGCCTGCCCGTCGTGCGAAGTCGCCCTTGCGTAACTTGAGCACTTGTCGCGCATCCTCCAGGATGGACATCTTCCTGTGAGTTAGCTCCTGGTTATAGAGCTGTATTTTTGGCATCGCGCGTGCTTGAAACGGTACCGGCCTCACGACGGGTTTCGACGTGATCCGACCGGATATGACGAGACCAGCCTTGTTCTGGAGCAACCCATCCGAAAGTGGGATATTGATTTCACCGCTGCAAACTCAGTCTCCTTGCAGCGCAATCGAGCAGAAGGAGGAAGAAATGAAGCGGTTCTTTAGGTTAGTTGCGCTGTTGGGCGCAACGCTTGTCCTCGCGGGAACTGCCGCGAATGCATCAGGCGAGCACATCGCGACAGTCGGCTCCTCGCCCTGGACGCAATGGGTTGCCCGTGCTGCTGTCTGGGGAATCCGCATGGCTAACGGCGGTATGAGTCGAACCCACGTTCACGAAAACTGGGTGACCCTCGGCGGTGCGCACTACGTGGCATCGTTTGAGGTTGATCGCAACTGACCGCGGT
>JADMIO010846096.1_pt1 | contig 11062 bp, 8 predicted proteins | sample 8958161 | NCBI WGS metagenome assembly JADMIO01 (sample SAMN16585339, study PRJNA669376) | soil metagenome | isolation source: Crop rotation soil | place: USA: Cullars Rotation, Alabama | collected 2011 | reverse complement strand
CTTTCCCATTTTCTCCACCGCCTGCCGGATAATGCGCACCGACTGCCGCATCTCCTGCATGCGCACGATGTACCGGTCGTAGGTGTCGCCGTTCTGCGCCGTGGGGATGTCGAAATCGTACTGCTCGTATCCCGAATAAGGCTGGGCCTTGCGCAGGTCCCATTTCACGCCCGCCGCGCGCAGCACGGGGCCGGTGACGCCGTATTCCTTGCACTCCTCAGCGTTCAGGATGCCCACGCCCTTCAGCCGGCTCACCCAGATACGATTCGAAGTGAGCAGTTCCTCGTACTCGTCCACCTTGGGCAGGAACATCTCGCAGAAAGCCTTGCATTCCTGCTCGAAGCCGTCGTACAGCTCGTACTGCAGGCCGCCGATGCGGAAAGCGTGTGTCGTCAGCCGCGCGCCGCAGTAATTCTCGAAAATTTTAAGGATCTCTTCGCGCTCGCGGAAGCAGTAGAAAACGGGTGTGATGGCGCCGATGTCGAGCGCGTGCGTGCCCAGCCACAGCAGGTGGCTGGCGATGCGGTTCAGCTCGGTGAGGATGACGCGCGTGACCTGCGCGCGCGGCGGAGCCTCCACGTTGAGCAGCTTCTCGACAGCCAGACAATAGCCGAGCCCGTTCGAGACCGCGGCCACGTAATCCATGCGGTCGACGTACGGGTTGAACTGCTGGTACGTGCGATTTTCCGCGATTTTTTCCACGCCGCGATGCAGATAGCCGATCACGCAATCGGTCCCCAGCACCTTCTCGCCGTCGAGTTTGACGATGACGCGCAGCACGCCGTGCGTGGAGGGATGCTGCGGTCCCATGTTGAGGACCAGTTCTGTGGAATCTAAAAATGTGGCGTCAGCCATTCGTTTCCCATCGAGTGCTATTGGCCGCTTTCAATGCCCAGGTTCTCCTGCACCCAGCGCTGATCCTGCTGCAGAATCGAATAATCTTTGCGCAGGGGGTGCCCTTCCCACTCCTCCGGCAGCAGGATGCGGCGCATATCGGGATGCCCTTCAAATTGAATGCCGAACATATCGAAGACTTCGCGCTCCAGCCAGTTGGCGGTGAGGTGCACGCCGCAAGCCGTGGCCGGACGCGCGCCTTCGGCGATCATGGCCTTCACGCGAATGCGCTCGTTGCGTGGGAAGCTGTACAAGATGTAAACGAGGTCGAAGCGCTCGGCGCGTTTCGGATAGTCGACCGCGGTCAGGTCGACCAGGTAGTCGAAGTCCTGCTCCAGTTTCAGAAACTCGAGAATCGGGATCACCGCGGCGGGCTTCGCCACCAGGAAATTTTGCCCGAGGTACGTGGAGAATTCGCTGATCGCGTCGCCGAACTGTTCCTTGAGGCTCGCGGTGAGAGCGCTTTCCCACGGCGTCGTGGCCATGGGCGCCGGAGGTTTGGGAGCGGCATGCGCGGCGGGAGCGGCAGGCTTGGCAGCGGGCGCGGCGGGCTTGGCCGCTGCGGGAGCAGGAGGTTTAGCGGCCGCCGGTTCGGCCGGTTTCGCAGCCGGTGGCGAGGGTGGCTTTTCCCCCTCCCCAGGCTGATCAGGTCCGGCAGGCGCACCTTCCGGCTTTTGCTCGTCCGGCATGAATTCTCCGTGAAGAACACTACATCTATCATTGGCGAGATTGCGGTGTCAAATTCGCGCGCACGAACGTTGACGCAATGGTTGCGGTCGCCTGCGCCCCCGCTCATATTGCGCGTCGTCTGACACGATTCACACACAGCTTATTCATCCCGTGGCAGGCGTCCGGCGGCCCGACAGTGATGCGCGGAAGCAGTTGCGAAAGGTCACGGGGAATCGCGCCGGGCAGTGGTGCAGGCAGCGATCAGTGCAAAACAGAACGCTTGGCGTACGCTAGCACGGCAGCACGGATGCAAGACTCACTTTTACATGGTGAGCAGCCGTACGTTTCCCGCCGCAGAAAGTTATATCCTGTATCTCATTGAAATTACGTTCCGAGCTAAGTCGCCTCACATGCAAGAAATACGGCCATCCGATTGCAAGGCGTTGGTTTGGTGGGACATGGGGCCTGACAGCTCGAAGACTGATCTTTCATGTGCTCCCGCAGCGCTTCTGATCGCGGATCCCGCGGGGAATTGCACGCAAGTGAGTCCCCAGTGGACTGAAATCACCGGCCTCGATCCCGTCTTGAGCGCGGGTGAAGGTTGGCTCGACCTGGCGCATGCCGAGGATCGCGAACAACTGCGCTCCCAGTGGCAGGCGTGCGTGGCGGGCGAAACGGATTTCGCCGCACGCGTGCGGCTGCAGTCGACCGGGGCGCCTGTGGAACTGCGCGCCACGAAAATGCCTGTGGGGTTCGTCGTCACCGTGGAAGACGCGGCTGCGCGGGAACGCCACGATACCGAACAGTTGCACGTACGCAAGATGGAAGCCGTGGGACGGCTCGCCACCGGCCTCGCACATGACTTTGCTAACCTGCTCACCCTGATTTCGGGTTACAGCGAGATTCTCTTGGGGCGCATCGGTCCGAGCGATCCTTCGCGTCCGGAGCTGGACGAGATTCGCAAGGCCGCCAATCGCGGCTCCGGTCTCACCTCACAACTGCTGGCATTCTGCCGGCGCAATGCCGTCGAGCCGCAGGTGCTCGATCTCAATGCGCTCGTCCTGGACATGCAAAACATGCTGCGGCGCATGATAGGCGAGCATATCGACCTGATGACGCAGCTTGGCGGCGACTTGGATCGCGTCATGGCCGATCCGGGGCAGATCGGGCAGGTGATCATGAACCTGGCGATCAACGCGCGCGACGCCATGCCGCGCGGCGGCAAGATTCTGATCCGCACGGGCAATATCGACCTCGTCCCCGGCCACGAGCGCGTGCAACTCGGGATGCAGCCGGGCGCGTACGTGATGCTGCAGGTCACCGACACCGGCCACGGCATGGACGCCGAAACACTCGCGCACCTGTTCGAGCCGTTCTTCACCACGAAGGCGAAGGGCAAGGGTACAGGGCTCGGCTTGGCGACGGTTTACGGCGTTATCAAGCAGGCCGGCGGCGATGTGGCCGTCCAGAGCGAACCTGGCAAGGGAACAACATTCACGATTTATCTGCCGCGCGCGGCCGGCAAGGAGCGCGTGGCCGAACGCGAAGCATCTCCGCGCGGCGCTTCGCCCTGCACCGAGACCATCCTGCTGGTGGAAGACGAGGAAGGCGTGCGCCGGCTGCTCAAGCACGTGCTGGCGAAGGAAGGCTACAACGTGCTGGAAGCCGCCGGCGGGCCCGAGGCGCTGGGCGTCTACCAGCAGTTCCGCCGGCCGGTGGATCTGCTGCTGACCGATATCGTGATGCCGCGCATGAGCGGCCGCGAACTGGCCGAGCGCATGGTAGCCCTGCAGCCCGGGCTCAAGGTGATCTTCATGTCCGGGTACACGGATGAGGCGATGGCGGGAGCGGGCAGCGTAGCCGCCCTGTTCCTCTCCAAGCCGCTGCGGCCCGACACGCTGGCCGCGCGCGTGCGCGAGGTCCTCGACCGCCAAAAGGCGGAGTGCGCGCCGTCGGGAATGTAAGGCGCACCGGTTTTACACTTCTCTTCCCTAACACTTTTTTGGCGTCGTCCATCGGATGAAGCGATCGAGGCTTCCTCCTATGATTCTCCGCCGCACGTCGTGTGCGCTCATAGTGTGTCTGGCCTGCATTGCAGCCCTGGCGCGGATAGCAAGTGTACGCGGCCGTTTCACCGAGGCTGCCCGGCTTTATCGGACGGCACTGCCGGCTGAAAATCCATCCTGCCGCCCGAAGCTTACGTCATCAGGCTGCGCGAACTGGCCGAGGTCTATCGCGCCGGCGGCCGGCCGCGGGACGCCGTCGAGTTGGAGGAGAACGCTCGCCAGCTCCTGGCCAACGCTTTTTTGCCAGCGCAATGAGCTAAATTTTCGAAAGATTTCCGCGTTGCTTATTAGAGGGATGCGAAAGCCGGGGACAGCCTGCAATGCGGGACTGACGAGACATTTCCGCGCCGTCTTTGCGCGGAAATGTTCCGTCTATCCTCGTGTTGCCCGGAGGCACCGGGCCTTTATCCCGCGGTTTTTCGCCCTTGGAGGAGACAAAAGATGAATCGTATATTGAAAGCACTTTCACTGGCCGCCGGCGCCGCGGCTGTCCTGGGCACGGGCGCGCTTCAGGCGGCCGGACACAGGTCCGACCCGCTCGAAATCCCGTTCGCCTTTACCGTGCAAGGCAAGCAACTGCCGGCCGGCACGTACCGCCTGCAGCGCGCGGACACAAACCGCATCGAAGCGCTGGTCAACGTGCGGACCGGCGAACAGGTGCAGATCCTGCGCTCGCTGGGCAACAATGGGCCCAAGATAAAGCTGATGTTCGAGCGGCAGGGCGATCGCTACGTGCTGCGCAAGCTGTCCTGAAGCGCGCGCAGTCTCTCACCACTTCCTGTACGGCAGAAACTTCCCGTTATAGGTGACTTTCACCCGGTCTCCGTGTGGATCTTCCACACGCTCGATCTCCATGGTGAAGTCGATGGCGCTCATGATGCCGTCGCCGAACATTTCGTGGATGAGCGCCTTGATGGTCGTGCCGTAGACCTGCGTGATCTCGTGGAAACGATAGATCAGCGGGTCGACGGGCACGGCCGAATTGAGTGACCCCTTCATGGGCGGCTGCTGCAGCGCCTCCGCCACATCCTCTTCGAGACCGAGGCACTCGATGACGCGCTGGCTCTCGTCGTGGTTCATGGTCGCCTGCCCCATGAGGGCGGCGGTAGTCCATACCTTGTGCCGCCCCACGGCTGCCGCAATCTGCTCAAAACTCAGGCCGTGGTGCTGTTTGGCTTCCAGGATCTGGCGGGTGGCTTCCGATCGGGTCATGGGCTCCACTATAACGTGTCCGCCGAAAGACCAGCCACAGCACGGCGCCGAGGATCAGAATCAGCAACACCCAGCGCAGCGCGGCCGCCAGGAACGCGGCGCTCAGCGCGGGCCACTCGAAGCGGTACTGGCGCAGGCGGTCCCATCGTTCCGTCATCCAATGCCAGCCGGTGTGCGCCACCAGCGCGGAGAGGATGATCGTGCCCATCCGCTCTTTCACGGCATAGCGGAACAGCGCATTGAGGATTGGGATCAGCAGCAAGAGCACCAGCAGTTGCCCGAGCTCAACGCCGAGATTGAATGCCACGAGCGATGCCAGCAGGTGCGATCCGGCGAACTGCAGCGTCTGGCGCAGCGCGAAAGAAAATCCAAAGCCGTGCACCAGGCCGAAGGCGAAGGCGATGACCCAGCGACGCTCGGCCACCGCGCTGCCCGCGATATTTTCCAGCGCCATGTAGACGATCGACGCGGCGATGAGCGTTTCGATCAGCGGCGGAAACCAGAGCGCATCCGGCCCGAGACCGTACGCCGAGGCGGCCAGCGTACACGAGTGCGCCACGGTGAACGCGGTCACCAGCAGCACGAGCGGGCGCAAACGGCGGAAGGGAATCACGAGACAGAGCAGGAACAGCAGGTGATCGGTGCCGTCCAGAATGTGCCGGAAGCCGAGTTCGACGAAGCGGCCGGCCGCCTGCCACCAGCGCGGATCGAGGGGGACGATCCCGGGGTCGCCCGTAAACTCGTAGGCGCGCACCGCACCGCCGGGCGGCACAAACCGCAGCACCGTGACCACGCGCGCGGCCAGTCTTTCGAGGCCTGGGCGGATCGAGAATGCGGACCGCTCGGAGCGTATCGGATATTCGAGCAGGACGTCGAACATCACCTGGTTCCAGAAAACGCCGGCGGCGCTGGACAGCCTGGGTCCGGTGACGTGCGCCCGCGCTTCGTCGAAGGAAACGAACGATCGGTCGGAAGCGAGCGATAGTTGCGTGGCCGCAATCGACGGCCTCGCCAGCGGCCGGCCGTCTTCGTACAGCTCCACGAACTGCGCGATCCAGAGCTTGGCGGCGTCGGCCAGTTGCGGATAGAGCGCCTCGGTATCGAGGTAGCCGCCGGGCCGCTCGCGAAACTCCACGTCGCGGATGGCGCCCAGCGGCACGCGCACCAGTAACTGCAGCCGATCGCTCAAAGGTTCGAGGTAAACCTGCGCGGTGACGTCGGCAGGGATGTCATGTCCGAAAGCTGCCGCAACCAGCACCGCGCCGAACACGAGGCGAAAAATGCGCGGACAGACGAATCTGTCCGGAGCGGCCGTCTTTGCCCGGCGTGGACAGATCCGTCTGTTCCGATGCGCCGGTTTGGCGCACGGAACTACATGAAAATCCGCTCGTGCCGGACTCGTGGTGGCCCGCACGAAAACCGGGGACAGACGGATCTGTCCACGCGGCCCAACCGCTGGGCCTTGGGACAGAATCGTCAGTCCCCCGTTTTCGCACGGGCGGCGATGGTTTTCCAGAGTGTCCCCGTTTTTTTCGGCTCCTGTCACGTTGTTCCCTCGGAATCGAATCGTGTATCATAGCGTACGCCATTCCGGAGGGAACAATGAAGCGGACACACAAAATCGGCGCGGCTTTCCTGGCACTATTGCTGGCCCTGGCTCTAGGCTCCTGGCTGCTCGAACGGCGCGCGGTGGTCGAGGCGTCGGGCACGCAGGCGCCGCGATTCGAGGTCGATCCGCTGTGGCCCAAGCCGCTGCCGAACCACTGGGTGATCGGCTCGACGATTGGGGTGGCGGTCGACGCGAGCGATCATATCTGGATCATCCATCGCGCCGGTGCGCTGGAACCGAAGGAACAATACCTCACGATGAAGCCGCGCAATGCCGATTGCTGCGCCGCCGCGCCTCCGATTCTGGAGTTCAACGAGGCGGGCGACCTCATCGGCCATTGGGGCGGACCGGGCGAGGGCTACGACTGGCCGGCGTCGAACCACGGCATCGACGTCGACTACAAGGGCAATGTCTGGATCGGCGGCAACGGCCGCGGCGCCCAGCCCGCCAAAATGCCCACCGACGAGAGCCGCATGGGCGCCGGCTCCGTGCACGACAGTATGGTCCTGAAGTTCACGCAGAGCGGCAAGTTTCTCATGCAGATCGGCAAGCCGAATCGCGGCACCGGCAGCAACGATCCCGAGAACCTGAAACTGCCTGCCAAAACGCTGGTAGACCCGAAGACCAACGAACTGTACGTGGCCGACGGCTACGGCAATCGGCGCGTGATCGTGTTCGATGCCGATACCGGCAAGTACAAACGGCACTGGGGCGCCTACGGTCACAAACCGGACGACAAGCAAATGCCTCCGTACAACCCGAGCGATCCGCCGGCGCAGCAGTTCCGCACGCCCGTGCACGCCGTGGCGCTGTCGAACGACCGCCTGGTCTACGTCTGCGATCGCACCAACGATCGGATCCAGGTGTTCAAGACCGACGGCACGTTCGTCAAGGAAACCTTCATCGAGAAGGACACACTCGGCGACGGCTCGACATTCGACGTAGCGCTGTCGCGCGATCCGCAGCAGAAGTATCTGTACGTGGCCGACGGTTCGAACATGAAGGTGCACATCCTGCTGCGCGACACTCTCGAAGAGCTGACCAGTTTCGGCGACGGCGGCCGCCAGCCGGGCGAGTTCTACGCGGTGCACAGCATCGCGACCGATTCGAAGGGCAACATCTTCACTACCGAAACGTATCGCGGCCAGCGCGTGCAGAAGTTCCTCTATCGCGGTCTGGCGCCGGTCACGAAGAAGGATCAGGGCGTCGTGTGGCCGAAGACTAAGAGTTAGGCAAGTCCCGCCGCAGCGGATAATCCACGATGATGGCGCGGCCGTCGGTCAGCGCCCGGGCGGAATGCCGGATATTACCGGGCACGATTCCGACCACGCCGGGCCGCACGATCTCCGGCACGCCTGCAATCGTAATCTCCACCTCGCCTTCGATCACTTCCCACACCTCTTCCTGCGCATGGAAGTGCTCATGAATGGACGCCCCACGCACGAAATCGTAGTGCGCGAAGATCATGCTGGGAGAGTGGAAATAGCGGCCGGTCCAGCCGGGCAAACGTTCCACGGTGCGCAGGCTGGTGGTATCGACAATCGGCATCCCGAACTCCTCCTGGAATGCTATCACGGCGAGACAAACCCGTTCGGCCGCACCAGCACTGGCGCGCACGGCGAGCCAATTGTAGGGTAGGCTTACTCGACGACGCGGGTCGTCCAGCTTCCGCTGAGCGGCGGATTCCCGGCCTTCAGCAGGATGCGATACAGCCGATCGCCCCACGACCCGCGGAGCCGGCTGTCCTCCAGCTTGACCTCCTCCACTACAGGGGTGAACGCCGCCGCGTCGTACAGCACCTTCACGCGGCCGGCGAGCGATAGCCTGCCCGCGCCATCCTGCGTCACCTTGCACGGCGTCATCAGCGTCAGTGTGATCACCTTCGCCGCCTTGTCCAGCGCGTACTCGTCGGTGACCGCCACTTCATTGCGGCCGCGATCGAGTCGCAGCGTGCGCCGCCAGCTTTTCAAGCCCGCTTCCTTCGGATATGCCGCCGCCAGGTTCAGTTGGAACTCCGCAATCTTATCGTCGGCATGATAGCCGATGGCGGTGGCGCGGTACTCGCGGCCCGCCGCCTGCATCACGCCGTCGATGGTCGGGCAGTTGTGATACGCCGATTGCATCGTCCAGATCTCGTAGCGCTTCGAGCTGAAAGTCTTCGCGCTGTAGGTCTCGACGCCCACATCGACGATCGCCGGCTGCCCGCCGGCATACACGAGAAAATTGCCGACATCGTTATGATTGTGGCTCTCGGCATTGTGCCCGCCCTGCGCGGCGAGATATAGCCCGCGGGGCGACGCCTCCTCGCATCGGGCCGCCATAACCTGGATGCCCGGCAGCCAGACGTCGCGCAACAGGGCCTGCGCGCGCGGAGCCTCGCGGAAGTCCGCCAGGTGGAAGAGCGCGGGCAACTGGCGCCCGAGACTGTCGCCGGGAATTCCGCCGGGATCGCGGTAGAAGGCCGCGAACGCGCCGTGGCGCATCATCGTTTCATCGCCCACACGGCGGCCGAAGCGATAGATGAGATCGCCGTCGGGGTGCACGCGCGCCGGAGCGTCCGCGAAGTTCGTGTACCACTCGTTATGGATGTGCGCGCGGCAGATGTAGAGGCCGATCTGGCGCACGAGCGGCAATGAAAATCCATCGAGCGCGCCGCCCGACGCCAGATGCAGAAGCTCCAGGCAGTCGAACAGCGAAGCGCCGGCGCGGCCCCAATAGCCCGGACCTTCGTCGCAGCCGCCGTCGTCGTGGTAGCCGTTCAGAAAGTTGTCCAGACAGCGCAGAATCTTGTACACGGCCGCGGCGCGCCGCTGTTCGTCGGGCTCCACAAGCAGTGCCGAGGTCAACCAGTTCGACGAGATCCACGGATTCCAGTTGTTGGGCGTGCCGCCACGGAAACCCATCCAGCCGAAATCCTCGCGCGCGAGGCCGGGTGTCAGGATGCGGCGGTCCGCTTCCAGCCGGATGCGCTGCGGGATCAGCTTGGAGACGGCCGCCAGCTTCGGGCCGAGCAGGTAATCGGTCCAGGCGAGCAGCATGGAGGTTTCGGCGGCGAACAGATCGATAATCGGCTCGCTCACGTCGGGAAGGCCGGTGCCGGCCTTCTGCGCGCCCAGGTGCGCCGGGTATCCCCAAAACGTTTCTTCGCAGGTGAGCCAAACGCCGTTGGCGATCTCGTCGGTGAAGCGGCCCTTGTTCTCGATGCACTCGGCGACGACAAGCTGTTCGAGCTTGTTACGGCGGCGGCTGCGCACGTGCTCGTAGTGCGACCGGTTGCCGATGCGTTTGTATTCGAGGAACAGCGTGGCGGGCAGCACGTCCCACGGCTCCTTCAACTGCTCTTCGCCTCTGGCGACGAGGGCGGCGCGCGCGTCGGCGGGTAAAGCGTCCCAGCCGGCGCGCTCGGCGGCGGTCGGGAAGGGATGAAATTGCGCCCGCGGCGTGAGCGCCGAGGCGACTTTCTCGAGGGTCCACCCCGAAGTCAGCAGGTTGCGCTTGCGCTCGGGCTGCGCGGCCGCGGGCAGAGGCGCCGCGGATACTGCGGAGGCAGCTAGAAAAGTGCGTCGGGTAAATCGCGACATCTATCTACGGTTCTAGCAGGCTGCGCGCGCGCCTGCGGACCGTCGCACCCCCTCTGGTCCGCCCCCCTCAGACCTTCTTCGGCGTGGCCCAATGCTGCCGGTACTGGCGGCGCAGCAAGCGGCTTGCCTCGGCATCGCCCGCGATCGTCTCCGCCGCGGGATCGAACTTTACGTTCCGCCTCGTACGCACGACGATGTTCGCCAGGTGCGTATGGATCGTCGAGATATGTCCGCCCTCGATCTCCGCGTTCGGCTTCTGGCGCGACTTCACGCAGTCGATGAAATTGCGCGCGTGCGCGTCGCCGTGCGGATCGTCCTTCGGTTCCTCTTCCTTCGAGACCAGCTTGCCCTTGCTGTCGAAAACCTTGTATCCCCAGGCGCGCTCCCAGCGGCCGATGTGCACCATCCCCTCGGTGCCGTAGACGGCGACGCCGTTCTCCTGGCCGTCCATGCCGTACGGACACCAGATGCGCATTTCAAAAATCATCATGCGGTCGCCCGGATAACGGTAGGTCACATTAATCGTATCCGGCGTCTGCTGATCGTCGTCGAAATAGATCTTCCCACCCGATCCGCTCACCTCCACCGGGGCATCGACGCCGAGCGCCCAACGCGCCATGTCCAACTGGTGGATGCCGTCATTGCCCGCATCGCCCGTGCCGTAATTCCAGTGCCAGTGCCAGTTGTAGTGAAAACGATTCTCGTTGAAGGGCAGCGCGGGCGCGGCGCCGATCCACGTATCGTAATCCACACCCGCCGGCGCGGGACTGTCCGGCTTGTGTCCGATATTCTCGCGCCGCTGCACGTTCCACGCCTTGCTGGCGAGCACCTTCCCGATCTTGCCGGAGCGGACGTACTCGATCGCAGCCTGTGTGCTGGCGCGGCTGCGCGACTGTGTGCCGAGCTGGACAATGCGATGGTTACGCCGCGCCGCTTCGATCATCAGCCGTCCCTCGCGCAGATTGTGCGAGGCGGGCTTCTCCACGTAGACGTCCTTGCCGGCGTCGCACGCCAGAATCGTGGCGGGAAAG
>JADMIO010361864.1_pt1 | contig 11062 bp, 6 predicted proteins | sample 8958161 | NCBI WGS metagenome assembly JADMIO01 (sample SAMN16585339, study PRJNA669376) | soil metagenome | isolation source: Crop rotation soil | place: USA: Cullars Rotation, Alabama | collected 2011 | reverse complement strand
GGCGCACGCAGTTGCGAACGGCTACTTCGTCGGGGCGATCAATCGCATCGGACACGAGCAGCCGTGGGACATCGGCGAGTTTTACGGGCAGAGCTACTTCTGCGATCCGCGCGGGCAGTTTGTGGCCGAAGCGCCGCGCGATAAAGACGCGCTGGTCGTCGCCGATCTCGATCTCGACAAGATTCGCGAAGTGCGCAACACGTGGCAATTCTTCCGCGACCGCCGTCCCGATACCTACGTCTCACTCGTCGCCGACTAAAACCATCCACAGATTACACATATATTTTTTCTGTGTAATCTGCGTAATCTGTGGACCAAGGAGTTTATTCATGGATCTATCCATCACCGTCAACGGCATGAAGTTTCCCAATCCGTTCGTCCTCGGTTCGGGGCCGCCGGGAACAAACGCGCGCGTGCTTGCGAAGTCGTTTGACGCGGGCTGGGGCGGCGCGGTCGCGAAGACTGTCAGCCTCGAATCGGCGAAGGTCGTGAATGTTGTGCCGCGTTATGGGAAGCTTCGCTCGAGATCCACGGGTGAGGTGATCGGGTTCGAGAACATCGAGCTGATCTCCGATCGCCCGATCGACGTCTGGCTCGACGAGTTTCGACAGGTCAAGAAAGAGTATCCAAACAACATCCTGATCGCGTCGATCATGGAGGAATATGACAAGAGCCGCTGGCAGGAGCTGACGCGCATGGTCCAGGAGACGGGCGTCGACGGTTTCGAGCTCAACTTCTCGTGCCCGCACGGCATGACCGAACGCAAGATGGGCTCGGAGATGGGTGAGCATGCGGATCTCACCGAGGAGGTGACGAGCTGGGTAACTGAGGTGGCGAAGGTGCCGGTGTGGGCCAAGATGACGCCGAACATTACGAACATTCGCGAACCCGCGCTGGCGGCGGTGCGTGGCGGGGCTAACGGCATCTCGGCGATCAATACGATACTGTCAGTGATCGGTGTCGACCTCGACACGTTGCGGCCGATGCCGACTGTTGAAGGTCACTGTGTGCCGGGTGGTTACTCGGCGCAGGCGGTGCGGCCGATTGCTTTGCGAATGGTGAGCCAGCTCGCGCTCGCGATTCCCGAGGGAGTTTCGATCAGCGGCATCGGCGGCATCGAGACGTCGCACGACGCGCTCGAATTTATGCTGCTCGGATCGTCGACGGTGCAGATCTGCACGGGCGTGATGCTGCAGGGCGTGAAGATGATCGACGAGTTGAAAGCGGGAGTTGAGAAGTTCATGGTCGATAAAGGCTTCAACTCGATCGAGGAGATCGTCGGAAAGAGCCTGCCCTATTTCTCGACCCACATGGAACTCGTCCAACGCATGAAGGCCGCGAAGCGATCGAAGGCCGGCGAAACGAGTCGCGATAACGAGTGGGCGCAGAAAGACATCACCGAGAAGACCGCCGAGTTGACATCAAACTAGAACGCGGATTTACGCGGATAAACGCAGACAGCGTTAATCCGCTTAAATCCGCGGCTAAGAAATTTCCGCGAGGACGGGGGCGTGATCGGAGGGCTTTTCCCACTTCCTCGGCTCAATATCAATCCACGTACGCACGCTTCTCGCAATTAGCGGCTCAGTGATCCAGACGTGATCGATCCGCAAACCTAAATTGCGTCGGAAGGCGCCCGCGCGGTAATCCCACCAAGTGAAATGTCCACCATCTTCAGTATGCAGACGGAACGCGTCAGTGAAGCCCCAGTCTTTGATATTCTGTAGCGCGGCGTGCTCGCCTTCGCTGAACATGATGCGTCCATTCCAGAGTCGCACGTCGTGTACATCGCGTTCGTCAGGCGCGACGTTGAAGTCACCACACAACAAAACCGGCGTCTTCGGATCGTAATGGTTCGCGAAGAAATCGCGCAGCCGCTGCATCCACGCGAGCTTGAACGCATACTTCTCCGATCCCACTGCCTGCCCGTTCGGAATGTAGACGTTGACGATGTCGATGCCGTTGACGTTGGTCGTGATCAGTCGCGACTGCGCCGTCTCGTCGTCATCAGGATAACCGCGAAACTTCGTGTCGCAGGTACAACGCGTGAGGATCGCGACCCCGTTGTATGATGCTTGTCCGAACAGTTGGCACTGGTAGCCGCGCTCCTGAAAAAGCAGCCTCGGAAATTTATCATCCGTGCACTTTGTTTCCTGCATGCAGATGACGTCGGGTTGTACGGAGTCGAGCCAGCGCATGACGTGCGGCAGGCGCGCGAGGATTGAGTTTACGTTCCAGGTTGCGATTAACATCTTAAATCGACATCAGGAGGCCGCCGATGAGCGCGCCGCGACGCGCAATATCGCCGGCTTCGATGTGTTCGTGCACGGCGTGTGCGCCGTCGCCGCTGATGCCGAGACCGTCGAGCACCGGAATCCCCATCGCGGCGAGGAAGTTTCCGTCAGACGCGCCGCCGACTTGCGCTTCACCAAGATCGAAATCGAGATCGGCGGCAATCGCGCGCGCCTTTTCAAACAGCTCGACAACTGCGGCAGTGCGTTCCATCGGCGGCCGGTTGATGCTGCCGGAGACAAACACTTTCGTCCGCTCGTCGATGGGCTTGAGACTGGAAAGTATGCGCTCGATCTCGTGCGACTCGGCTTCAGTTGAAAAGCGCACGTCGATCTCGCCCTGTGCTTCGGCGGCGACGACATTCGATCGCGTGCCTCCATGCACAACGCCGACATTCAGCGTGATGCCCGATCCGGAGAGATTGATCGCGTGTAGTTGTTCGGTCTGGCGGGCGAGTTCGAGAATGGCGCTCGCGCCTTTTTCCGGCTCGAGTCCGGCGTGCGCGGCTTTTCCTTCAACCTTGATCGCGAAGATGCCGGTTCCCTTCCGGCTGGTCTTCACTCGACCACCGGAGGCGGGCGGCTCCATCACAAACGCGCAACGGGCAGGCTTTTCTTTCGCCACCTTCTCGATCAACGGCCAGCCATTCAAACTCCCGACTTCTTCGTCGCACGTCAGAACGATCGTCACTCCGTAAGCGGGCGTCGCCTGTAACTCGACTAGCGTACGCAGCACTTCAATCGCGAGCGCGCAGTTTGCCTTCATGTCGAAGATGCCTGGCCCATAAATCTTCCCTGCTTCGCGACGCCACGGACGCTCACTCAGCGAGCCCAGCGAATGAACCGTATCGGTGTGCCCGACCATGAGGATCTGCTGTTGGCTCCCTTTTTGAAACGCCTTGACGACGAGATGCTGGCCGAAGTCAGGCACGTCTACTCGCTCGATTGCATCAACACACGCGAGCCCGCTCGCCGCCTGGACCAGCAGATCGACAACGCCGCGACTGCCTTCCGCATCCCCGGACGGCGACTCGATTTCAACCAGCGATCGGATGAACGCTTCAACCTCTGCCTGCCGCGCCTGCAACGCATTGAAAACCTGACTTGGAATCATTTAATTGTCTCTTTGCGAACCGTCAGCGCCTCGATGCGCGGCAGGTTGATCTTGAACCCGATGCCCGGCGCTTCCGGCGCTTTGATCGTGCCGCGTTCGCTGACCGTCACCGGCGGCTCGACGATGTCTTCTTCCCAGTAACGCGCACTGGCCGAGACGTCGCCGGGTAAAGTAAAGCCTGCCAGCGTCGACATCGCGATGTTATGCGCGCGCCCGATTCCCGACTCGAGCATCCCGCCGCACCAAACCGGAATCTCGTTGTCGCGCGCTACCTGCTCGACGCGTTTCGCCTCCGCGTGCCCGCCGACACGCCCGAGCTTGATGTTGATTATCCGGCACGACTCGAGCTGGATCGCATGACACGCATCTTCCGCCGAGCAGATCGACTCGTCCAAACAAACAGGAGTCTGAATCTGACGCTGCAACACTGCGTGATCGAAGATGTCGTCGTGCGCAAGCGGCTGCTCGAACATCATGAGATTAAACTGGTCCAACTGCTGGAAGAGCGGCACGTCGGCGAGTTTGTAAGCGGAGTTGGCATCGCCCATCAGGCGAATGTCGGGAAACTCTTTGCGCACGCGCTCGACGATCTTCAGGTCCCAACCGGGTTTGATCTTGATCTTGATGCGCTGGTAGCCGGCGTCAACTTCCTTGCGAATCTTCTCGATCAGCGCGTCGGGCGTGTCCTGGATGCCGATTGAAACACCGCACGCGATTTCAGAACGAATGCCGCCGAGATGCTTCCACAAAGGCACGCCCGCATTCTTTGCTTCGAGATCCCAGCACGCCGTCTCGAGCGTCGCCTTCGCCATGCGATGCCCGCGCACGGGCTTCATCAAGTTGAATACATGAGCCGCGCTCTCGAACTCTTTACGCAACATCATTGGACCCAGAAACTCGACGAGGGTCGCCCACGCAGTTTCCGTCCATTCGTTGCTATAAAACGGTCCTTCACCAGCCGTACACTCACCCCACCCTTCGGCGCCGTTCGCGTCAGTGACACGTGCGAGGATGATGCGCCGTTCAGTAGTCCGACCAAAGCTTGTTTCGAAAAAGTGGACGAGAGGCAGGCGAATCTCGCGCAGTTCAATCGACTGTATCAGCAAAGTAAGAAGCGATTCCTCCGTGACACGCATTATGCATTTCTGCGCGCAGTATTAACAACTCACGTGGCTCGGGCTTTCGAACATACAACTGTAGGGGCGGCCCTCCGTGGCCGCCCGTCGCTCCATTCTGAAAACGGGTGGCCACGGAGGGCCACCCCTACAGTTGTTGTTAACGGTTCGTGAATTTATCAGATCCACGCGCCCCGAAACGCCCCGTCGCCTTGACCCGCAAATACAGAACTGATAAAAGGCTCACACATTTAAGCCTGCCGGCCTCACTGTTCTCCGGTGTCCTCGCATAATGTGTGGAGATAATTAACTTTTTGACTCTAAGAGGAAGATAAGTATGCGCTTGATTAGCCCCCTTCACCCGACACGCCAGTCCCGTGTGTTCGCAGCATCCGCAATCGTGTTACTCGCGATTTTCGCTTTCACCGTTTTCCTGAGTTTCTCATCCCGAGTCCAGGCAATTTCTTCAAATATCGTCATCAGCGAGTTTCGCGTGCGCGGCCCGAATGGCGGAAATGACGAATTCGTCGAGTTATACAATCTTTCCGGGGCTCCAGTTGCCATCGGCGGCTGGGCTATTAGAGGTTCAAATAATGCGGCAGGTGTATCAGTCAGGGCGACGATAACTGCCGGTACTACCCTCCAACCCGGATGCCACTACCTTCTTACCAACTCCGCCGCAAGCGGTTACAGTGGCGCCGTTGCAGGGAACCAAACGTATACAGTCGGCATTACCGACGACGGTGGCATCGCACTAACGCTACCGGACGGCACCATCGTAGACGCGGTCGGGATGAGCACCGGCTCAGCCTACAAAGAAGGTACGGTACTGCCGAGTCTCGGCGCCACCACTGCGAGCAATTTGAATCGCGGCTACGAGCGTAAACCTGGTGGCGCTTCCGGAAGCGGCACTGACACCGACAACAACCTGAACGATTTCCAGCTAATTACGCCGAGCGATCCGCAGAATACGTCTATGTGCGTGGGACCAACTCCGACGCCGACGCCCACGCCGACACCAACGCCAACCCCGACTCCGACTCCGACTCCAACTCCGACGCCAACCCCGAGTCCGACACCGATTCCGGGATCAGTCGTGATCAGTCAGGTGTACGGCGGCGGCGGCAATACCGGCGCGACGTTGAAGAACGACTTCGTCGAGATCATCAACCACACCGGCGCGCCCATCGATCTGACTGGTTGGTCCGTCCAGATCGCTTCGGCAGGCCAGGCAAATTGGCAAAAGACAAACCTTACCAATTTTGTGCTGCAGCCAGGACAGTACTACCTGGTACAGCAGTCTCAGGGCGCCGGAGGCACTGATAATCTACCTACGCCTGACGCAATCGGCACCGGCCTGGTGAGCTCGACATCAGGGAAGGTGGCATTAGTCAGCAACCAAACTACCTTGACGGGCAACTGCCCGGTCGGCGGCGGAATTGTCGACTTTGTCGGTTACGGCACGGAAACCTGCGCCGAGAGCTCGCCGGCCCCGGTGCTTACCAACACGACCGCTAACTTGCGAAAGAACAACGGCTGCTTCGATACCGACAACAATGCTGTCGACTTTGCCACCGGAGCTCCCAATCCGCGCAACAGCTCATCGCTAACAAACAGTTGTACCGGCCTCTTCGCCATCGGGTCTGCGCAACCGAGCACTGTGCAAACCGGAAACAGCACCACGCTAACCGTGACTGTTTCTCCGGCCCAAAATCCCACCAGTACGGGAATAAGTGTTACCGCTGACCTGTCGTCAATCGGCGGATCTGCGACACAGGCCTTTTCTGGCGCCGGAAACACGTTTACGTTCGTCGCCAGTGTTCCTGTCAACAATACGCCGGGACCGAAATCTCTTCCGGTGTCGGTTACGGATGCTCAGGCTCGCAGCACTACCGCGACGATCTTCCTGACCGTGCAGGAACCACACGTCACGATCAGTCAGATTTACGGTGGTGGTGGAAACACCGGCGCCACGTTTAATCACGACTTCGTCGAGCTCTTTAACCCCACGGCCAACACGGTCGATTTAACAGGTTGGTCGTTGCAGTACACGTCCGCAGCCGGCGACAGTTGGGATTTCACCTCGCAGCCGATCGGCGGCTTCATCGAGCCCGGTCAGTACTACCTGATCGCGCTCGCCGGCGGCGCTACCGGAGCGAACTTGCCGGCCGCAAACATCAACGGCGACATCAATATGAGCGCCACCACCGGCAAGGTCGCCCTCGTGAATGACTTTGATCCGCTCGAAGGTCAATGCCCGCTGGGTGACGTCCACATTGTGGATTTTGTCGGTTATGGCACGGGTGCTACCTGTGCGGAAACGGCAAACGCACCGGCGCCCAGCAATACCTCCGCGATCTTCCGGCAAAACGGCGGAGCCACCGATAACGACAACAACCAGGCCGACTTCGCTGCGGCCGCTCCGAATCCACGGCGCACTGCACCGATCGTCGAGATTGGTCCGGCCGTATTCCGTAGCGATCCGCGCAAAAACGGCGTCAACGTGCCGCGCGATGGAAGTGTCACGCTCACGTTCACTGAAGCGGTCAACGTAGATAGCTCGTTCTACAACATCAACTGCGTCTCTACGGGACTTCACAACGATGCCACCGTTGCCGGTGCCGACAAGATTTGGGTCATCACTCCTAATGTGAACTTCCTGGCCGGCGAGCAGTGCACCTTCACGATCTTCAAAGACAAGATCCACGATGTTGACACTGACGACGTTGGTCCAAATGACGACAACCTGATCGCCGATTACGTCGCGACGTTTACGGTCGCGACCGGCACTGCGCCGCCGGAACCGCCGAGTGTTCACACGACCTTCGGTAATCCGAACGGCGCCACGGCTGACGTCAACCAGCCAAACAACTACCTGATGGAGAAGCCTGAATTCACGCTCTCCTACAACCGGGATATGGGCCGGCCAAACTGGGTAAGCTGGCACCTCTCCGATGAATGGATCGGAACTCTTGCTCGCGTTGATACCTTCAGGCCCGATCCCGCGGTGCTGCCGACGTGGTATCGCGTGCAAGCCACTGATTTCTCGAACACTGGCTTCGATCGCGGTCACATGACGCCTAACGCGGATCGTGATAAAGAGACGTCGATCCCGATCAACCAGGCGACGTTCCTGATGTCGAACATGGTCGCGCAGTCTCCTGATAACAATCAGGGACCATGGGCGGCTCTCGAAAACTTCCTGCGCACGCTTACTCCGGCGAACGAGCTTTACATCGTCGCTGGTCCAGCGGGCGTCGGCGGCACCGGCAGCAACGGTGGTGTTACTACCACGGTCGCTAACGGTCACGTGACCGTTCCCTCGTCGACGTGGAAAGTCGTGCTCGTTATTCCGAAGGGCGATAACGACATCTCGCGCGTGACCGCGGCGACCAGAACTATCGCCGTGATCATGCCGAACGTTCAGGGCATTCGAAACGACGATTGGCAGAACTACCTGACCACCGTCGATGCAGTCGAAAACCTGACGGGTTACGACTTCTTCGCTAACGTTCCCGATGCAGTCGAGAACGCGATCGAAGCAGGAACGAATGGTAATAACCCGCCGGGAACCGAAGGCCAGGCGGTAACGACGGCTGAGGACACGGCTCGCTCGATCACGCTTTCCGCGGTGAGCCCGATTCCGAACGCCTCGTTCTCGTTTACGATTGTCACGCCGCCGGCGCACGGTCAGTTGACCGGCACGGGAGCCAATCGCTCGTATCAACCGGATCCGGATTTCAACGGCGCCGACAGCTTCACGTTCAAGGCCAATGACGGCGCGAAGGACTCGAACACGTCGACCGTCAGCATCACGGTTACCGAGGTGAACGATGCGCCAACGGCGGCTGACGACACGGCCAGCACCGATGAAGACACGGCAGTCGAAATCCCGGCGTCGAATTTGACGTCGAACGACAACGCCGGTCCGGCGAATGAAAACGTGCAGGTGCTGACGGTGACGAGTGTGTCTGCAACTGCGGACACACACGGAACTGTTTCGTTGTCGAGTGGGACCATCACCTACTCGCCCGATCAGAACTACAACGGTCCGGCGAGTTTCACTTACCAGTTTTGCGATAACGGAACCACGAACGGCGCGCCTGATTCGCAGTGCGCCACCGGAACCGTGAACGTTACCGTAAGCCCGGTGAACGATGCGCCGACGCTCAACGCGATCGCGAATCAAAACACGCTCGTCGGCGCCACCTTGAGCTTTACGGCAGTTGGCTCCGATATCGATCTGCCGCCGCAAACGCTCAGCTACAGTCTCGTCGGCGCGCCGAGTGGAGCGACGATCAATTCAGCTTCCGGTGCTTTCAGTTGGACACCGGCGGCGGCGCAGGGCGGACAGATCTACACCATCACGGTGAGAGTGACTGACAACGGTAGTCCGGCGTTGTTTGCCGAACGGTCGTTTACCGTCGGCGTGGGCTACACCTGGACCGGCCTGGTAGCTCCGGTGCAAGCTGGAGGCACTTACAAGGCCGGACGCACGCTTCCGATCAAGTTCCAATTGACGGGAGCAAGCGCGGGCGTGACTGACGCACAGATCAGACTCGTCGTGTACCAGGTCAGTAATAACGTGCTCGGAGATCCGGTTGACGTCGAGTCGACTTCGGCGGCGACAACCGGCAACCTGTTCCGTTATGTGAACGGCGAGTATGTCTTCAACTGGAGTACAGCCGGACTGCCGGCGGGAACATACCAGTTGCAGATCGATATGGGCGACGGAGTCGTGCGCGCCGTCAACATCTCACTGCGGTAAGTACACAAAAGGCACAAAGAAGAACACAGAAGGCACAAGAGCATATTAGCGAAGGGATCTCGCTCAATACATCGAGCGACTCACCTCAGTTAATATGCTTCTTGTGCCTTTTGTGATCTTCTTTGTGCCTTTTGTGTACAGCAGAAAGACCGATCTATATGACCGATCCGAGTCTTGTTGACCCGAATCCTGTCATCCAATAAATAAAGGCTTTACCGCCCTCAGAAGCTCTGCTAAAAGCTTGAATTGGCCCTTGCCGGCCATGATCGATCAGACCGGTACCTCTCGAATTGCGACGCTTGTCACGAGTTGTTTTGGGAGGATACCCATATGTTCGATCGCCCACATCGACTGCCGCTGCGACGTACCCGCCGGCCTAAAACCAACCGTCCAAATCTCGCCAGAACGTGGCGCATCATCGCGACCGTAATCCTGATCGCGCTCGCATCAGTCTACGTCGCGCTTGCCGCCATCTCGCTTTCGACTTCAGTTCCCTACACCCAGAACTTCACCAGCATGGGCATTCCCGTGGCGAACCCGGCGCCCTCAAACCTGCCGGCAGACTTTCGCCAGGACACGAGCACAGCGATCAGAGGTGTGGGCGCCTTCTTCGCCGCCGCTACCACCACGGCGCGCGTCGGCGGCGCAAACGTTCCGACCAACGCGGCGAACGGCAGTTACAACTTCGGCGCAGGCACGACGACGCTCGGCGATGCCGATCGCACCGTCGGGTTTATCTCATCCGGCACTGCGACCCGCAGCGGCAACCTCTACGCGCAGTTTGTAAACAACACCGGCAGCCCGCTTACGGGTCTGCAAATCTCTTACGACGTCGAGAAGTATCGCAACAAACCCCGCCGGCTTTGCTTACCAACTCTTCTACTCATCCGACGGTATCAATTGGACCAACGCCGGACCGGCCTTTTTCACCGCTTTCCCGGCCGACGCCGACAACAATGGCTTTGCCACCGCACCCGGCGCAACCATCCCGGTCACGAACAAAAAGCTCGACGTCCTGGTAGCGAATGGCGCCAACGTTTATCTCGCGTGGAACTATTCAGTCGCTTCGGGATCGACGACGACCAACGCGCAGGCGCTCGCGATCGACAACATCTCGGTGCTCGGCATCGGCGACGCACCGCCAACTAATCCAACCGGAACCGGCGCCGCGACTCCGAATTCAGTGTTGCCAGGCCAAACGTCGACGTTGACCGTCAGCGTCACACCGGGAGCAAACCCGACGAGCACCGGCCTTGTAGTCACCGCGGATCTCTCGTCGATCGGCGGCTCCGCTACTCAGCAATTCTTCGACGATGGCGCCAGCGCGGGCGATACAGTCGCCGGCAACAACGTCTTTACCTACACCGCGACGGTTGCATCGCTGACGACGCCGGGAGTGAAGTCGCTTCCCTTCACCGCCAGCGATAACCAGGGGCGTTCGGCTAACGGCTCGATCAGTTTGACGGTGCAGCAGCCACCGCAGCCGGTGGACCATCTCGTCATCAGCCAGCTTTACGGCGGCGGCGGCAACTCCGGCGCGACGTTCACGAACGACTACGTCGAGATCTACAACCCGACCGGAATCTCGTTCAATCTCGCCGGCTGGTCGCTGCAGTACGCTTCGGCCGCGGGCACGAGTTGGACCAACAAGCAGCCGCTCGGCGGCACGATCGCTCCCGGCGAGTATTTCCTCGTCCAGCTCGCCTCAGGCGGCGCGAACGGCTCGTCGCTGCCGGTCACGGCAAACATCGCCGGCGACATCAACATGAGTGCG
>JADMIO012771202.1_pt1 | contig 11063 bp, 7 predicted proteins | sample 8958161 | NCBI WGS metagenome assembly JADMIO01 (sample SAMN16585339, study PRJNA669376) | soil metagenome | isolation source: Crop rotation soil | place: USA: Cullars Rotation, Alabama | collected 2011 | reverse complement strand
CTTTCCCGGGTTCGTTGCCGGCGCGGCCGCCGGCTGTGCCCCCGCCGTGAGCGGGCTCGGCTTCGAGTTCATGGCGCGCTACTTCGTGCTGCCGCAACTCACGCTCGGGGGCAGTGCGGATTTTCAGAGCTTCTCCGCTGCGCAGCCGCGAACCACGTATCAGGTCAACAACGGTGCACTCACCGCGACCGCTTACAATACGGTGCAGACGGCGTCCTTGCGCGCCACCGTTCACTATTATCTTTTGAAGGATGCGCCGGTATTGCCGTACCTGGGCGCCAGCGTGGGCGTCGGTTGGTCCACGTTCCAGAGCGCCGCGGCTGATCTCGCGTTTTACGACGACCAAGCTTCCGTATTGCTCGGGGGTGATATCGGGGCGCTGTTTCCGATCCAGGGCTCCAGTGTCGCGTTGCTGACCGCAGTCCGATACGTCGCCTTGCCGGCTGCCGATTTCCTTTCGGTCAGCAACGTGCAGACGCTCTCGCTACAATTCGGCGTCTTGACGCTCTGATGCTTCGCGCACTGCCTGCCGTGCGGCGGCAGTGCGTGCTCGAATCAAAGGTGGAGACCGACGCCGAGTAGCGCCTGGCCTTGGACCAAGGGCTGACCCGAGTAATGGAAAGCGCAGCCGAGCCCACCGACGCATAACGCGGCGGCTTCCCCGGACACGAAGCTCACCGGCATTCGCCCAATCAAGCGCACGTCCAAGAAATCAGTCAGCATGATTTTGACGCCGCCGTCGAGCACCGAAGAAAAGCTGAAATCATTGCCGGTGCCGTCAATCGGAGCCAAGCGTGTCGCGCCGATGCTCAGGCCCAGGTACGGCACCACGCGGCCGTACGGCGCCTCTAAATTCCCGCCCACCTGGAGATAGTCGAAGCTCACGTCAGTCTGCCCGGAGGTCTCGAAGCCGCCTGAGGGACGGAAGTAGGCAGTAGTCTGCATGCGGCTGTAGCTGAGATAGGCGTAGCCGTGGGGCTGCGCGCGGAAGCCGATCAACCCGCCGTATACCGGCGCGGAGTCGAAGCTCACGTTCCCGCCTTGGGTGTCCGAAGACACCCCGATATCAGCGGTGAACCCCACGCCGCCGTAGCCGATGATCTCGACGCGCCGCTCTCGGACGGGCTCTTGCGCGGAGGCTGGACGGGTCGACAGTGCGATGGCCAGTGTGGCCGCGAATGCAGTGATTTTGATTAACAAGCAAGCATCCTTCAAAGTGACTCGATGCGTCGGCCGCGCCCGGTGCATAGCAGAACGACGACTGACGAGATGAAGTTCCCGCGAAGTTTGTGTTTCGCAATTGCACACACGTTGTTGACTCACGCCGAAGGTCGCCCGCGTTCTTCGGACGAAATGCTACTTGGCGCAAGCGCAAATCGCGGATAACCCATTTGCCCCATGCGTTTCTCCCATTCGCTATTTGGTTTGTCGGTGGCGCTCGTTTCGTTGTCCGGCGCGTGTCGACCTCCTGACGGACAAGCGGCTGCTCCCAACGCGCCGCCCCCGCCGACAGGACCGGCTCCCGCGGCAACGCCCGCGCCGGTAGCACCACCGGTGGCAGCTGCACCCGCGCCTGCTGCACCCGCGCCCGCGACCCCAGCGGCGCCGCCTGCGTCCAGCGGCGCGATGGTCGACGTTCCCGCGGGGAGCAGGCTCGTGATGCGCTTGGACGAGAACGTCAATTCTGCCCGCGGCGCCGGCGTCAGGTTTACGGCATCTCTCGAAGCGGCTTTGCAGGATGCGAGCGGCACTGTGCTCGTCCCTGCCGGGACCACGGTCATGGGCGTGATCGCGGAGAGCAAGCAGGCGGGGCGCTTGTTGGGTAAGAGTGAGGTCGAGATCGCTTTTACGGATCTTCGCATCAACGGCGTCCTTTTCCCGATTCAAAGCCAAGGCGTCAAAGCCGTGGGTGAAGGCAGCGGTCGCGATACCGCGAGAAAAGTGGGCGCTGCGGCGCTCGTCGGTGGCGCGTTCGGCGGCGGAAGCGGAGCGGCCAAAGGCGCGGCCATCGGTGGCGCAGCGGCGTTGCTGACGCGCGGCAAGAACGTCAACATCCCCGCGGGAACGTTGCTCGAGCTGACTCTGGTGGCGCCGGCCCGAGTTCCTGCTCCTGTGGCCGCTGCGCCCGTCGCGCCTGCGGCTCCCGTCGCTTCAGCTGCGCCGGCTGCGACCGCGAGCGGCGCAGCAGCGGCACCTACGCCAGCAGCGGCGCCTGCGGCATCCGAAGCGGAGCAGAAGGCATGCGTGAAGAAGCTCATGGCCAATGGCTTCACTGCCGACGAAGCCTTGGCGTCGTGTAAGAAAAAGTAAAAAGCTCAGTCCGCGCTGGCTTGTCGCGTTGGTCAGCTACCGCAGCGGCAAGCCGGCCCCTAACACACGTTAATGACGTGTTAATGAACGGCCTGTTGCGGAATGGTCGCGCTGGTTCACGCCGCAGCGCAGTGTCTACTTGCGTGTGAAGCAGCACTCGTTTCAAACGTTTCGTGTCGATGGTGGAAACCGCTCGCGCGAAACGAGCGAACACGAAAGTGCCCGGAAATCGAGGGTTTCTATTAGTCTCGGCCGGCCATGGCAATTGACTTCGCTGCTCGGAGGCGCGATAAGGCCGCGTGTTCGGGTGCGTCGGGCAAGGGGTTTCTTACATAAGCGTTAGCTCCTACGCAGCCCGGGCCGTTTGGATGAAATGAAACCGTCGGCCGTTCCTCAGTCGCGCTTCGCCCTGATCATTCCGCTGTTGTTGCTTATCGGCTGCGAAAAAGCAGAGCAGAAAGCTGCAGCGCCGCCGCCGCCGGTGGCAGTCAAAGTCGCGGAGGCGGTGGGGCGGGACGTGCCCATCACCGTCGAAGCCGTTGGTCAAACGCGCGGCAATTCGGAAATCGAAATCTCGGCTCGCGTCGAGGGGTTTCTCGAAACGGTGGATTTCAAGGAGGGCACCTTCGTCAAGAAGGGCCAGCGCCTGTACACGATCGACAGTCGCCCGTTCCAGGCGAGCCTGGCCGAAGCCCAGGCGAAGGCCAGCCAAAGCCAAGCGGATCTGGTGCGCGTCCACCAAGACGTCGTGCGCTACGAACCGCTGGTCGCGAAGAACGCGGTCTCCGTTCAAGACTTAGAGACCGCGAAAGCGAACGAGGCTGCTCAAAAGTCCGCGCTCGCCGCAGCACAAGCCGCGGTGCAAAAGGCTCGCCTCAACCTCGGCTACACCACCGTTTTGGCACCGGATGACGGCCTGATCGGAACCACCGAGGTGTTCCCGGGCACCCTGGTCGGCCGCGGCCAGACTCTGCTGACCCGCATTTCCAAGATTGATCCAATCAAAGTTCGCTTCGCCGTTTCGGAGCGTGACTATCTTTACTACGCGCGTCGGCGTGAGGCGCGGGGTGAGAAGATCCCGAGCAGCTCGGGCGGTGCGAGCGGTTCGGGCGCAGGAGTGACTGAGTTCCAGATGTCCTTGGCGGATGGCTCGATTCACCCGTTCAAGGGCACGCTGACGTTCGTCGACCGCAACGTCGACAACAAGACCGGCACCATCCGTTTGGAGGCCGCGTTCCCCAATCCCGATGGCATCGTCCGCCCTGGGCAATTCGCGCGCGTGCGCGCGGTCGTATCCACCAAGAAAGATGCGGTGCTCGTCACCCAAGGCGCGCTGGTCGAAGCCCAAGGGATCAGCAGCGTCGCGCTGGTCAAGCCGGACAACACCATCGAGATGCGCGTGGTCACTCCCGCGGAGCGCATCGGCGCGCTCGTGGTCTTGGATTCGGGCCTGAAAGCGGGCGAGAAGATCGTGGTCGAGGGGCTGCAAAAGGTTCGCGCTGGCAGCAAGGTCAATCCTGAATTGGTGCCGCTCGAGCCGCCCGCGAAAGCCGCACCGAGCCCGTCCGCGTCGGGGGGCTGAGCCATGGCAGCCTTCTTCATTCGCCGGCCGATTGTCGCGATCGTGATCGCGGTCCTGATCGTTCTGCTCGGCTTGTTCTCGCTCAAAGGGCTCTCGATCGAGCAGTATCCCTTCCTCGCGCCGCCGACCATTCGCGTGACGGGCAACTACCCGGGCGCGTCGGCAATCAGTGTCGAGCAGTCGGTGGCGACGCCCATCGAGCAGGAGGTGAACGGCGTCGAGAACATGATCTACATGAAGTCGTCGAATACCAGCGACGGCCGCATGCAGCTCGACGTGAATTTCGGCGTCGGCGTCGACCAGGACATGGCCAACGTCCTGACCCAAAACCGCGTCTCCACCGCGCAAGCGCGCTTGCCGCAAGAAGTGATCGCTCAGGGCGTCACGGTCAAGAAGATGAGCCCCAGCATCTTGATGCTGATTGGTCTCTATTCACCCAAGGAGACCTACGACGCGAACTTCCTGATCAATTACTGCGGCATCAATCTGCGTGACCAGCTGCTGCGTATCCCGGGCATTGCCCAGGTCGATCTGTTCGGTGGCACCGATTACGGCATGCGCATTTGGCTGCGCCCCGATCGCATGGCGCAACTCGGGCTCACCCCCGCGGACGTGATCTCGTCGATCAAGGAGCAGAACCTGCAGGCGTCCGCGGGACGCATCGGGGCCTCTCCGTCGCCCGAAGATCAGAAGTTCACCTACACGGTGAGCGCGCCGGGTCGGCTAGTCACGGTCGAGGAGTTCGAGAACATCATCGTGCGCGAGAACGCGGATGGTTCCCAGATCCGCATCCGCGATGTCGGCCGTGCCGAGCTGGGCGCTCAGGGGTACGACGCCTTCGGTCGCTTGAATGGCAAGCCGTCCGGTGCGATGGCGCTGTACCTGCTGCCGGGCGCCAACCAGCTCGAAGCGTCCAAGGCGATCTACGCCACGATGGAGCGAGCGAAGACGCTCTTCCCGCCAGACCTCGACTACAAGATTGTCTACGACACGACGCCCGCTGTGAACGCCTCGATCGAGTCGATCGTTCACACCTTCGTCGAAGCGGTGATCTTGGTCACCCTGGTCGTGTTCATCTTCTTGCAGAACTTCCGGGCGACGCTGATTCCGCTGCTGACCGTGCCCGTATCCCTGATCGGCACGTTCATCTTCTTTCCGTTGCTCGGGTTTTCGATCAACACGCTATCGATGTTCGGTCTGGTGTTGGCGATCGGCATCGTGGTCGATGACGCGATCGTGGTGGTCGAGGCGGTGATGCATCACCTCGAGCACGGCATGACGCCAAAGGAAGCCACGCTGCAGGCGATGAAGGAGGTGTCCGCACCGGTCATCGGCATTGCGCTGATCTTGTCCGCGGTGTTCCTACCCGTCGCGTTCATCCCCGGTTTGACCGGGCGCATGTACCAGCAGTTCGCGCTCACGATCGCAATCTCGGTGATCCTGTCCGCGTTCAGCGCGCTGTCCTTGTCGCCGGCGCTGAGCGCGCTGCTCTTGAAAGCACCCTCGCACGGCGGCAAGGTCGGGTTGCTCGGTAAGTTCTTCAAGGGCTTCAACAAGGGGTTCGATTTCGTCACCAAGGGCTACGTCGGTGTCGCGCGCTTGCTCGTGCGTCGCTCGATCGTCACCATCCTGCTGGTCGGCGTGGTGGGCGCTGGAGCCGCCTTTTTCGGCAGCAGGATCCCCGCGGGCTTCGTGCCTGATGAAGATCAAGGCTTGATCGGCATTGCCGTGCAGCTACCGCCCGGGGCGTCGCTGGTGCGGACCAGCGCGTTGATGAAGCAGGTCGAGGACGCCCTGGCCAAAACCGAAGGCGTCGACTCGTATCAAACGATCGGCGGTTTCGGTGCAGTCACGAGCACCTATCAGCCTAACTTCGGCACGATCTTCATGCGCCTGCACCCTTGGGAGGAGCGCAAGACGCCTGAGCTGCATGCGCAGGCGATCATGGCCAAGCTCAAGCGTGAGTTCGCGGCCATCCCCGAGGCGGTCATCTTTCCGTTCAACATCCCGACCATTTCTGGTTTCGGTGCCTCGGCGGGCTTCAACTTTCTGATTCAAGATCGAAGCGGCACACTCTCTGTCGACCAGTTGGGCGCACAGGTCGCAACCTTCATCGCGGCCGCGCGGCAACGGCCGGAGCTCGCGAACCTCTTCACCTCGTTCAATCCGAACTACCCGCAGTTGGGCGTCGCGCTCGACCGCGACAAGGCTCGCAAGCTCGGCGTCCCGATCAACGACGCGTTCCAAGCGCTGAGTGCCTCACTCGGTGGCAGCTACGTCAACGACTTCAACCGTTTCGGTCGCCTGTTCCGTGTCTACGTGCAGGCGGAGGCCGCCAGCCGGCAACAGCCCTCGGATATCGGTGAAATCTACGTTCGCAGCAAGACCACGAACGAAATGATCCCGCTCTCCACGCTGGTGGACGTGAAGCGCCAGCCGGGCACCGAGATCACCAACCGCTTCAACCTGTTTCGGTCGGCCGAGATCAGCGGCGTCCCGGGGCAAGGTTACACCTCCGGTCAAGCGCTCGCCGCGCTCGAAGACGTGTTCAAGCAAACCATGCCGCAGGAGCTCGGCTTCGCGTACTCCTCGATGTCTTATCAGGAGAAGGTCGCGCCGCCCGCCGCTCCCACCTTGGCGCTGGCGATCGTGTTCGTGTTCTTGTTGCTCGCGGCATTGTACGAGAGCTGGCGCTTGCCCTGGGCGGTGTTGCTCGGCTCTCCTTTGGTAGTGCTCGGCTCGTTCTTCGGCGTTTGGTTGATGGGCTACGACAACAACGTGTACGTCCAAATCGGCAACATCATGCTGATCGGTCTGGCAGCGAAGAACGCGATCTTGATCGTCGAATTCGCGAAGGAAAAGCAGGACTCGGGCATGGGCGCGCAAGAGGCCGCGCTCGAGTCTGCGCGCCTCCGCTTCCGTCCCATCTTGATGACCGCGTTCGCCTTCATCTTGGGTGTGATTCCGCTGATGCGTGCGCAAGGCGCCGGCGCGGGCTCGCAGAACGTGATGGGTTGCGCGGTGTTCTTCGGCATGCTGATCGCAACCTTCTTCGGTGTCTTCTTGATCCCCGGTAACTTTGCCTTCGTTCAGGGCCTCGGTCGCAAGAAGAACGCTGAAAAAGCGCCAGCCGTCGCGGCCGCGCCCAGTGCCAGTGAGGCGCACTGAAATGGCCCGCCGCTTCCGGCTTTCACCGTATCTGTTCTGCTGCGTGGCGCTGCTCGGCTGCAAGGTCGGGCCGAACTACGAGCGGCCAAAGATGCCCACGCCCGAGAAGTTTCGCGGGGTCGAGAGCACGGCGGGCCAGGAATCGATCGCGAATATCCCGTGGTGGGAGCTATTCAAGGACCAGCAGCTGCGTGAGCTGATCAAGGTCGCGCTGGAGCAGAACCGTGATCTGAAGATCGCGGTCGAGCGCATCGAAGAAGCTCGCATCAATTTTGGCATCAGCAAAGCCGATCTCTATCCTCACTTGGACGCCCGGGTGCTCGGCGGGGCGATCAACCCGAGCGATGGCAGCCTGACCCACGTTCCAGAAGGTGGCGGTCGGGACACCACCGGGCTGTACAACGTGGCCCTGGGCTTTTCCTGGGAGCTGGACTTTTTTGGGCGCATTCGGCGCGCGAGCGAAGCTCAAAAAGCGATGTTGCTCGCCACCGATGAAGCGCGACGAGCAGTCGCGATCTCGCTCGTGTCAGATGTCGCGATGGCTTACGTCGACCTGCGCGGGCTCGATCGCCGTCTGGAGATCACCAAGAACACGCTCAAATCACGCCAAGAGCACGTGGATTATGCGCGGACACGCTTCGAGGGGCGCGTCGCCCAGCAAGTCGACGTGTTCCAATCCGAGGCGGAGTTTCACCGCGTTCAAGCTCAGCTCTACAACGTCGAAAAGCTGATCGCTCAGAAGGAAAATGAGCTGTCGTTCCTGCTCGGGCGCTCGCCGGGCGAGATCATGCGCAACCGCAGCTCCGAGGATCAACCCGTGCCTCCGGAAGTGCCAGTGGGCCTGCCCGCCGAGCTTTTGGAGCAGCGCCCCGACGTGCGCAAGGCCGAGATGGAGTTGTGGTCGGCTACCGCGCGCATCGGCGAGGCGAAAGCGGCGCTCTATCCCAGCATCAAGCTCACGGGCACGGCCGGCCTGGCCAGTACGGATCTGAGCGAGCTGGTCAATCCGGCGAGCACGGCCTGGCATGTCTTCGCGAATCTCCTGCAGCCGCTCTTCCAGGCCGGAAAGCTACGCGGGCAGGTGGAAGTTCGCTGGTCGCAACAACGTCAGGCTGTTTTTGCCTATGAGCGAACGCTCCTGCAGGCGCTGCGTGAGGTCGAAGACGCGCTGATCAGCTTGCGCAAACTAGGGCAACAGCGCGACGAGCAGCGCCTGCGGGCGACTGCCGAACAACAGGTCGTGGAGCTCGCGGAGCTGCGCTACAAAGGTGGAGTGAGCACTTACTTGGAGGTGCTGGACGCTCAGCGCTCCTTGTTCAACGCCGAGATCGACGACGCGACAACCACGAGTGAGCACGCGCGCTCGCTGATCCAATTGTACAAAGCGCTCGGCGCAGGGTGGCCTGTCCCAAAGAAGGACAAAGGCGGGTCCGGCAACGAGCCCGCGCCAGCAAACAAGACGTCCGGTTGAAAGGCGCGCAGCGCGGCTGCCGTTCGCTCGTGCGCGTCGTTTCCATCAATATGAAAAAGCGACGGCGCGCACGTTTCTGCAGCCGAGTCACGGTCGCGACACACGTCTTGCGCTACAGTGCGAGCACGTGAAACCGCTTTGGTTCTTGTCTTGTTTACCCCCGCTCGCGGCGCTCGGCTGCGTCGACGCGGCAGATATTCCGGAGACGCCGGATTTGCGCGAACTTCTGCAGAGCTACGAGCGTCCGACGGCAGTCCTCGACAAGACGACCGTCACCACCGCCCTCGATAGCACTCCCAACTTGAAGGAGCTCGCGCAAGGCGTGGAAGCCACCCAGTTCCTGATGAAGCCCGAGGTCGACGAAGCGAGCAATACGTCTTCGAGTCGGAGCAGTTCGCGGATTCGTTTGCAAGGGTCCGTGAAATTGGACATCCGCTGTCCCGGTCCGGTCAACGCGCCCGTCTACGGCCAGAACGGTTCGGTCTCGCTCACGCTGGCCATCGCGGAGTCCAGTATTCGTCGCACCTTCGGCGGCGAAGCATTGGCCTGTGCCATCAACCGGGTGGTTGCAGGTCGCACTTTCAACGTCAAGCTCGACGGGGAAATGGCGTTCGACGTGGGGAACGACATCGCGCTCGGAAGTGGCTGGAACGGAGAGCTCTTGGCATCACTGCCCGGTGAGTTGCGGGTCGATGACTACGTGTTTCAGAGCATCAGCGGGCGGCTCACCGAGGGGCGTTTCCAGTACCTGGTGCGCCTGAGCGACGATACGACCGCTGTGCTCGAGCTGGGCGCGGACGGGATCTTCGTGCGCGACAGCGTGGGAATTTGGTTTTGTGCCGAGGGTCAGCCTTGCGCGCAACAGTAAGCCTCGCTGCCAGTCTGGTGTTGCTCGGGTGGAGCACGGCGGCTTCCGCACAGCAGCTAGAGAACCCGCGCACGGACTACACCGCGTACACGCGCCCGCGCGGCCGCGTCGCGCTCGGGCTTTTGAAGACCGATCTCGGCGTGATCGACGAGCTGTTGATCGGCACGTACCCGCTGCCGTGGCTCGCTTCGATTCCGATCCTCAAAACGACGGTCCCGAACGTTTACCTCAAGGCACGAAGTCCGTGGTCCGGCCCGCTCACGCTGGCGCTCGGCGGTAGCTTCACCTACGTCAACGCCAAGGCCCTGGCGCAGCTCGCCGACAAAGACGCAGACGGCAGCGCGGTCTCGATGACCGGTGAGTTCGACGCGAGCTATCGCTTCGACGAGCGCTTTTCGCTGAGCCTCGGCCTCGATTATGCGCGTTTGCGCGCCATCGGCGGTGCCGATGAAGAAGCAGGCTCTGTCGAAGGGGCGACGACCGGCCACACCGTCAGCACGCGTGCGCTCGGCGAATGGCGGCTCAGTCGCGTCTTCGCCCTCAGCCTGCTGTTTCGCTATCTCATCTATCGTGCCCCGGTCAAAGTGGACGCCATGTCGAGCACCCCGGCGCTGACCGTGACCGGAGATCTCAGCGCGGAGAGCACGCAGCAAAAGCACTTCACGCTGGTCCCGGGCGTCTCTTTCGAGTGGGAACGCTGGGAGCTCAACGCCGGCGTCGGCTACGGCGTGTTCTACCTACCCGTGTTCGGGCTCGCGACGGCGAAGGCTTGGCCGGTCGTCGATCTGGCGTTTGCGTATCGCTTCGACATCTATCATTGAGTGATCGAGACGCGCGGCGGGACGGCGGCTGAATGCAGTGAGTCGCAGCACAAAACGGCAGAGCGAACGCAAGCCGCGTTCGCCCTGCTCGACTCGCGATGTTCAGCGATCGCCGAACGTGGCGACGAAGCGTAGGCTCACCTGCTGAGCGAGCTCGATAGTCGCTTTGGAGTGATCGTCGCCCGGTGGCACCGAGAGCAGCTCGTAGTGGGCGGCCACACCGAGACCCCAAAACGGCGAAACCGGGAATTCTTTGCCAATTTCTGCTGCGAACGACGGCCCGACCTTGGTGTATTCACGCCCAACGAGTGAGACGTCTTTGTCGGTTTGGTCCGAATAGGTATAGCTGGTGAGCGCCGCTACGGCGAAGCCGACGCCGAGCGATGCGTAAGCCCGAACCGGCATGAAGTAGTACGACGCGCCGGCGCGGAACGTGGAGGCCTGAAACAACACGCTGGTCGTGTCGAGCACGTTGCCGTCGACCGTGAAATCAGGATCGAACACGTCCATCCAGCCGAAGTCCGCGTGCAGGGCGAAGTCTTTCAGGATGAAGCCACCCATCGTGAGATCGAAGGCCCCCGACGCGCCGGTGAGCTTCGTGTTGGGATCGCCGCTCGCCCAGGTGTAGCCCGGACCAGCGGTGAAACGCACTAGGAAGGCGCCCGGCGCGAACAGCGGATCGAGCTGGCGCGGCGCGGGGCACGGCGGAGGCAGCGGGCGCGGCGGCGGGCCTTCGAGAGGCGCGTTGGTCAACACCACGACACTAGTTCCAGGCGGCGGCTCGCTCGGCGCTGGCGCGGGGGCGGGCTCTGCGGCGGCGGTCGTCGTCGCGACCACGGCTGT
>JADMIO011222277.1_pt1 | contig 11063 bp, 8 predicted proteins | sample 8958161 | NCBI WGS metagenome assembly JADMIO01 (sample SAMN16585339, study PRJNA669376) | soil metagenome | isolation source: Crop rotation soil | place: USA: Cullars Rotation, Alabama | collected 2011 | reverse complement strand
CCGCCGTGATAGTCCGGCGCAGTCCTTGGTGCCACAGGCATGAGCGGTGGATCAGATGGCGGCTCAGAGGACGAGTTCACGAAGGAGGCACTCCACAGGCATTCCTGAGTTTAACAACGTTTGCCAAGGGATAAAGTTCATCCCATGCAGAGGGATCGGCCGAAGTGTCCTTACACAGGCGCTCATAGGAAACGCAGGGAACACAGAGTCACAAGGTGAAGAAGTCCGGCAATTTTCGGGACCGGGGCGCGTTGCCTTTAAGGAGGAACGGGAGAGGCCCCCCTCCCGCATTTGGGATGTAAAGAATCGGCGACTGCAGGGATGATGGGACATGGCGATGGGAAGGTGCACATGGGCGGCCGCTTGGGCGGTGCTGCTGCTGGGAGGGGCTGTCACGCGGTCGGCGGGGGCAGCGGGGCCGGGGTTTGACCCGACATGGGTGCCGACGCATGGGGCGGCCTGCGGTACGCCTGCCAGGAGCTGGCCCGAGGCGTTTGTGACGGGCAATGGCAAGATGGGGGCAATGGTGATGGGGGGAAACGTCAGCGAGGGGGCGGATGCGAAGATTTCGCCGCAGGAAGAGACGATTTACTTCTCGCATGCGGGTTTGTTTGTGCCGATGGGACCGCCGGCGGTGGTGCCGGATGTGGCGGGAAACCTGGGGGAATTGCGGCAGACGATCCGCACGCGCGGGTATGGGCCGGCGATGATGTCGGCGGTGAACAATGCCCGGCAGAAGAATTTTGCGGGGATGATGTATCCCGATCCCTTTTTGCCGGCGTTTGAGCTGAAAATCAAAATGGGCGAAGCGGGAGAGGTGAAGAAATATCTGCGCACGGAGGATTTTGCGACGGGGGAAGTGACGGTGCATTGGAATGATGCGCGCGGAGGGCTTGTGCGGAAGATATTTATCTCGCGCGAGGAAAATGTGGTGGTAATGTGGCTGGGGCCGGAAGGCGGTGCGGGGGAGATGAACTGCGAGATTTCGGTGCCGGCGATACCCAACGTGCCGGTGCGGACGTATATGCAGAACAATCCGGGTGCGGAGCCGCCGCAGGCCGCCGCGGATGCGCTGGTGCATATGACGAGCGCCGCCGATGACACAGGGATCATGCTGCACAGCGTTTATCGCGAGGGCGCGGGAAGCGGCTATGACGCGGCGGTCCGGGTAGTGGCCGAGGGTGGGAAATGCGCGGCAGCCGAAGCGAAAGTCATCGTCAAAGGGGCCAAGGGCGTTTTGCTCCTGGCACGCATTGAGCCGTTTGATCATGAAGCACGGCACTCGCAGCGGGCACTGCGGCAGGGCCTTGACCGCTTGCCGTCGCGTTATGAAGAGCTGCTAGCTGGGCATGTGAAATTGCACCGCGCACTTTTTGATCGCGTCACATTGGACCTAAAGGCCGGAGACGAGCGGAAACTGACCACCGAAGAGTTGGTGACGCAGGCCTCGAAAGAGGGAAAACTCTCGCGGGCGCTGCTGGAAAAAATGTATGAAGGGGGCCGGTATGAAATGATTTGTTCTTCCAGCACGGACAACGCGCCCGGTGCCCGGCCGCCCAATATGCAGGGGATCTGGGCGGGAAGCTGGTCCCCCTCGTATACGCTGGCGGGGGATTACTCGTTCTCGGCGAGTTTCCATTTGGGCATAGCGTCGGCGCTTTCGTGCAATACGCCGGAGCTTTTACGCGGCGTATTTGCGCTGGTGGACAGCTCGATGGAGGATTGGCAGGCCAACGCGAAAAAGCTCTTTGGCGCGAGGGGCATTCTGGTGCCGATGCATCAGTCGCTGGGCGGCAAAAGCGTGCAGTGGAATGACCGGTTCCCCGCGGGGTTCTGCTGGACAAGCGGGGCGGGCGAGCTCGCTCACTGGTATTACGCGTACTACCTGTATACGGGGGATAAACAGTTTTTGGCGGAGCGCGCGATTCCTTTTATGAAGCAGGCGGCGCTTTTTTATGAGGATTTTCTTGTGGAAGAGGGCGGGCACGGCGCGGCAGGGCCGGCCGGCAAATATCGGTTCAGCCCTTCCTATTCGCCGGAAGATGCGGCCGGCGACAACTCCACGCAGGACATCATGGTGGCGCGGGAACTGCTCTCGAACCTGGCAGCGGCTTGCCGGGAGTTGGGCGTGGAGAAGGAAGGTGTCGTACGCTGGCAGGCGATGCTGGAGAAGATGCCGGCGTATTTGATTGCAAGCAATGGCGAGTTGCAGGAGTGGGCGCTTCCGGGCGTGATGAACAAGACGCTTCAGCGTCACATTCCGCATTTATACGCTGTCTATCAAAGCGGCGAATTTGATCCCGAAACGTCGCGCGAATTCTGGAAAGCCAGCCGCACGGCGTACCAAACGCGGCTGGCGCAATGGTTCCGCGCGCCGATTCGGCCGGGGGAACAGCCCGGTCCCAACCCCCAGCCGATACAGGACCGGTTGCAGATGGCGTTGTGCGCGGCGCAGTTTGGCGAAGGGGAGACGGTGTGGGAATTTCTGTCGCGCATTGGGGCCAAGTGCACTTATGCGAGCATGATGAGCCAGCGCTATGAGGATGGGAAGACGTTTGTGCTGGATGCCGACGGCGCGGTGCCGGAAATTGTGAATCAGTGTCTGGTGCAGTCGCGGTTGGGGCGGTTGGATATGCTGCCGGCACTGCCGGGGGGGTTGAAAGAGGGCGAAGTGCGGGGATTGGCGGCGCGCGGGCAAATCACCATCAACCGGCTGCATTGGCTGCCTGGGTTTGTGGAGCTGGCCATCACAAGCAGCCGCGATCAGACGGTGGAAATCCGGTGGGGATTTGGCGCGAAGAACGATGCGCCGCCAGCCTCTCGCCAGGTGAGCCTGAAGGCTGGCGCCCGTTTATCGTTGAAGCTGACACTGCCGCAGTAATCCAAGGATTCATATGCGATGGACGATTTTGGCTTTTTGCGCTCTGGCGGGCATGGCGTATCCTTTGAGCGCCAGGGCGACAACGTGATCATGTCCTGTCCGGCGCTATTCATGCGGAAAATCGGTGTGACCAAATCCTGGGACAACGCGCTGATCAATTTTGATGAAAAGGGGTGGATTCCAGCGGCCAATTATGTGGTGATGAAGCTGTGGCGCGAGGCTTATGCTTCTATGCTTCTGGCGGTTGATGGGGCGGATCATCCGCTCAATTTTGTCGCGACCTGGAACGACGATAAAAAGACGATCTATTTGAAGGTGGTGAATCCGGAGACCAGCGCGACCCAGGTAGCCGTGGTGCTCGTGGGCACGGGCGACTTCAAACTGCAGTCGGCCGCGATGGAGGTGATCGCGCCCGGAGCCCAAGACGCGAAGAATTCGATTGCCGAGCCGACACGGATTGCGCCCCAGTCGGGGGCGACAGCGATTGAGGCCAATCGGTGAAGTTCACGATGCCGGGCCTCTCGGCGGCGGTTGTACGGGTGAGGGAATAAGCGGCGTGCCTGGATTCGCCTTGCGCGGCGATGTGACAAACGCCCGGGTGCTAACCGCGAACGGGAACACTGGGGCGCGGGCCGGCATGGGGCGGCTGCGGAAGAGAATCGCCCATGGGATTGTCGTGGTGTTCTTTGGACGGAATCAACAGGCTCGCAATGATCGAGGCGGCCAGGATGCCGATGACGATGGCCAGAGAAATGTACGGGCTGACGTCCCAGGTTTCGGTGTTAGGCGTGCCGGTCATCCGGCTGTAAAGCGCTTCGGCGGCGGGCAGCAGCATCTTCACACCGACAAAGCCCAGCACCAGCGCTAAGCCATATTTGAGCAGGTGGAACCGGTCCATGACCCCCGCCAGGAGGAAGTACATCGAACGCAGGCCCAGGATGGCAAACACGTTGGACGTGAAGACGATGTAAGCATCCTGCGTGATGCCGAAGATCGCGGGGATCGAGTCCAGGGCGAAAACCAGGTCCGTGAATTCGATGCACACCAGGACGAGAAAAAGAGTGGTGGCGGCGCGCTTGCCATTGACGCGCGTGAAGAATTTTTTGCCTTCGTAGCCTTCCTTGATGGGAAAGGTTTTGCGCATGATGCGCACGGCGAGATTATCAGATGGGTCCTTGGGCTTGGCGAACATCATGCGAAAGCCGGCAATGATCAGGAACGCGCCAAAGATGTACACAATCCAGTGAAACTGCGTCAGCAGCGCCGTGCCCATGAGGATCATGATGCCACGCATCACGAGCGCGCCGGTGACCCCCCAGAAGAGCACGCGATGCTGCAACTCGCGCGGCACGCGGAAAAAGCTCATCAAAATGACGAATAAAAAGACATTGTCAGCAGAGAGAGACAACTCCACGAGATAGCCGGTGGCAAAGAGGATGACCGCGCTATTGCCGTCGGTGGGGTAAAGCCGTGCTCTCGATGGCGTCAAGTTGTGTTGCGCATGGACACCCAGGTCAAGGAAGTGGGTGTTGTACGCGTACCACAGGGCACCACAGAAGAGGGTGGCGGCAATCACCGGCACCAGCGTGCCCAGAAACGCTTCTTTGAGGCGAATCTCCCGCGGCTTGCGATGCAGCACGAACAGGTCCACTGCCAGGAGCAATAGTACAATGGCGAGGAAAATTCCCCAGGCGATGACGTGTTCCCAGCTCATAGGTTTCCAAAAGGCCGTGCTGCGCCCCGAGCGCGCGTCTAGTCACTTTATCGTCGATTGATGACGAGGGGAAATAGACTTGGCCATAAATCAGCGAGTTTCAGAATTAGCGCGAGAGTGTTCGGTTGGGCCAAAGGATGGGGGATGGGTTGTCGGTATTTACGAAGGGTGGCGAAGATCAGGCCACAGGAACCCGCTTGCTGATGGTCAAAATTCCCCGGCATGTCGATGACTGCTACAGGTTCCGGCGGAGTGCGGTGACCATCTCTTCCAGGAGGCGTTGCAATCGTTCGGCATCTTCGCGCGCGGATGAGAGCAGATCGAGTTGCCGCGGCGTTAAGCGTGTCGCGGAGTCTTCCAGCAGAAGATAAATCGACATTTGGAGCGACGTCATCGGTGTTTTTATGTCGTGCGAAAATGACGAGATGAGACTGGCCTGGGACGGGTTGTGTTGCGGAGCGGCGGCATGACGAAAGAGGATGACGAGATTGACGACAGGAGCCTCCCTGAGCACGGGGGCAAGGGAAGCTTGTATCTCCTGGCCAGGTTCTTTCCCCGCGACCACGCCTAATTGCGCCGCGCTGGGGCTTGCCGCCTCTACAACACCCGCAGACGATAACAGGGCCACCGGTTGTTCCAAGGAATCGATAATGGAAATGAGACGAGAACGGGCAAGCTGCGATTGCTGGTCATGCGCATGCCGGGCCTTTGATTCGGCTTCCATCTCATGCACCGACCGGTACCGATGACGCGCCAAGATCGCCAGCCATGCGGCAGAAAATAGAAACTGGCTTACCGCAAGCAGCGCGGCTGCAAGGGTTGCACCGGCCCAACTCGCGGCGATCGTTGCGGCGGCGAATACGGCATTGCCCACCAGGCCAACCGTCAGTTTTCCGTGCATTTCGGCCATAAGCACTTCCGCCGAGATTTCCGCTCAATGGCCAAAACTTGAACTCATATGCCATATCTCTTTCGTCGCCGCCAGAGGGTGGCTGCATCAATTCCCAGGACTTCGGCAGCCTCTTCCAGGCTTTTGGTACCTGCCAAGACCCGGCGGATATGCAATTCGGTCATTTTTTCCAGCGAGACCATGGCGCCCAGTAAAGGATCGGCCGCGGGTGCGGAGACTGAGCCGGGGAGCAATTCCGGGCCGATCCATTCTCCGGTGCTCAGGATAGCGCAGCGCTCGATGACGTTGCGCAGTTCGCGCACGTTGCCGGGCCAGCTGTGGCTTTTGAGGGTTTGCTGGGCTTCGGGCGTAAAGCCCAGAACTTTGCGCGTGTGCGTGCGCGTAAAAAACGCCAGCATGCGCTCGGCCAGCGGGACGATATCCTCCGGTCGGCGGCGCAGCGGCGGCACCTCGATGGTGATGACATTGAGCCGGTAGAGCAAATCCTCGCGGAAGCGGCCATCGCGGACGGCTTTGTCCAGATCGACGTTGGTGGCGGTGATCAGGCGGATGTCGGCGCGGCGCGTGGTGTGCTCGCCCACGCGCTCATACTCGCGGTCCTGCAAAAAGCGCAGCAGCTTGGGTTGAATGGCGATCGGCAGGTCGCCGATCTCATCGAGAAACAAGGTGCCGCCCTCGCACATCGCGATGCGGCCGGGATTGTCGCGTACCGCGGTTGTGAAGGCGCCTTTGACGTGGCCAAAGAGCTCGGATTCCAGCAGTTCCGCCGAAAGACTCGGGCAGGAGACCGTGCCGAAGGGTTTTTGGGCCCGCGGCGACCAGTTGTGAATGGCGCGCACGATGACGCCCTTGCCGGTGCCCGATTCGCCGCGGACCAGCACATTGGCCTCGGTGGAGGCGACCTGCTGCGCCAGGTGGATCGCGCGCTGCATCTCCGGGGACGAGCTGGCCAGGTCGACGTCCGGGTGAGTTCTCCCCAGGGTTTCTTGCAGGTTGGCGAGGTTCTGCTCCAGCCGCCGAAGCTCGCCCACTTTCTGCGCGATGTGCTTGACCTGCGCCGGCGTGAAGGGCTTGGGCAGGTAATCGACCGAACCGGATTTCATCGATTGCACGGCGGTGTCGATGCTGGCATAACCGGTGATCACGACGATTTTCATCCATGGGCTGGCCGAGAGAAGCTCCGGCAAAAGTTCGAGTCCGTGCTCGGTGCCGAGGCGCAAATCGACAAAAGCCATGTCAAAGGAGCGCCGGTTGTTTTCGGCCTTGGCGTCGGAAGGATTCGAGACGCCGGTGACCTTGTGGCCTTCGCCTTCCAGGCAATAGGCGAGGGTCTTGCGGATGTTGATTTCGTCATCGACGACCAGAATGTTGAGGGGATACGTCGCAGTTGGACCCGGGAGAGGATTGCTCATGTTTCACCGCGCGCTGTGTACGTCCTTCAACGTACAACCGCGGTAGATATCGCACAAGGGCAGTCTCGACGACCAACCGTGTTCGCTGCCGCCTGAAGGCGTGACTCCATGCAAGCTAACCCTCCACGCCGGCCTTTTTCATTTGTTCTTTGAGATCGATGGTGGGCTGATTGTTTTGCTTGAGATACTCATTGGTGGCGTTGAAGACGTCTGCCAGGTCCACCCAGCGCATAAATGCGACATGCAGATCGCGGAAGATGATATTGATGCCGTCGCGGGTTTGCGGGCCGGGCTTTTCAAAGGCGAGGATAATGGAGGCGTTCCCACCATCCATTTTGGTGCCCTTCCCCAAATAGACAAAGTCCGTGTGCTGGGCGACCTGTTCGGAGAACTTTGCGAAATCGTCCTTGCCCATTTTCTGCAGCTCGGGCGTCAGCTCCAGGGCGACGCTGCCATTGCGGCGGCTGACCAGTTGTCGCGGGGCGAGCATGCCTTCGGCAACCAGACGTGCCAGGTCATCAGGCATCTGGTCCTTGTGGTCAGCGGCATAGACCATGCAGGATTGCCCAATCGCGCGCAGGTTCACCGCGTCAACGGTCAACGATGCTTCTTCGCCGGCCATGGCCGCACGGGGCACGGCAAAACCAAGCACCCCAAGGGTAAGAACAATGCCAGGCATGACCTGCTGCCCGGTCATGAGCTCGGCCCCGGGGCACTGTTGCCCATCTGGTGCAGGCCATCGGCCTCCCACCAGGCGATGTCGGCGCTAGGCGTAAGAAACTTGGCGACATCCGCCGGATCTGGAAACAGCTCGCGCGGGATATCGATATCGAATTGCCGCAGCACGGGCAAATACCCCATGGCCATACGGCGGAGCTCGGGATAAACCTTGGCCGGGTTGGCGTAGGTGATCACCATCGGCTTGGCGCCCGCCGGCAAGGTCGCCCGCGCGGCCTTGTACATGTCGTTCTCCGCGACGCCCGGCGCTTTATTTTCAACCTGTTTCACGGCCCCGGCTATGCCGTCCATCGTCGAAATATACAGGTATCCGTTTCGCGCGGTCCAGGCGACGCTGAACCCACCCAGGGCGATGGTGGAAACCTCAATTTTCGAGGTCGTCATTTTTTCGGCCTTGAACATATTGAGGCCGGGAACGGCGTTGACATGCTCGTTGAATGTTTTTTCAAGAGACGCCAGCGATTTGGCGAACACCTCGCCCTGGCGGAGCTTATGCACCAGCGCATAGCTATTGCCGCCCTCTTCAGAAATGGGCCCGCGGTAAAAGACCCATTCATCGCCCATTGCGGAAATGAGCTCTTTGTCCAGGTCCACGTTTAAGGCCTGCTTCGCCTGATCGAGCGAGCTCTCGAGATCTTTTTGCGCACCCGGCTCGACCTTAGCCAGGACGTTTCTCAGCTCGCCCAGGATTTTTGCGGGATCGAGCTTGAACGCGGAGAACATGGTCGCATCCCTGGGGATCATCGCCATCGCCGCATCGCTCAAGGGTTGCGAGTCCAGCACCGCCAGCAGACCTTGCCGGGGTCCGGTGATGCCGACGAATGATTTGTCGGTCCAGCCGAAGGTGCCCGCGGCCGGACCGGGTGAAAAGCCGGAAGCAAGGGCGATCTGGCTGAAACTGGAAATGCCCGTGGCATCGAGAATCATCGCGGCCTTCTTCTGCACGTCGGCCGGGGCGTTGGTTTTGGCCATGGCATCTTTGGCCATCGCCAATGCACCCGCGGCATCGGCGTAAAGCGCCAGCGCGGGCGTGGGAAGGGCCACCTTGGCCATGGCCGCCTTATACGCCGCGTTCCCCGCCAGACCCCCGCCTTTTTTCATATCCGCCGCCGTCTGCGATGGCCCCATTGCCAGGATCACCACATTGCCATCGGTGAGCACACGTATCGGAAAGGACGCGGGCGGCGGGGTTTCAACGAGGGCCGCTTTGAGCGTGTCGGACAGATCTTTTGCCTCAGCGCCGGCATCGCAGATGGCCCCCGCGCGAATGACCGGCTGCTGCGGATTGGTCAGGTCCAGTGGGCAAAAGTAAACCGCCGTCGGATGCCGCCAGAGGATCGGCAGTGCGCTCTGCAGGCGGTCCATAATCTTGAGTCCATCGGGACCGAGCATATTGGGGTTCGATTTGGCGTTTCCGATCAGCTTGCCTGCCTGATCGGCTACGAACTTCTGCAGCACGGAGGCGTCGAGCACGCCCTTGAGGTTGGAATGCGCATATTGTTCCTGGAGGCTGTCTGCGCCTGCCCAGCCGATATAAGCCAGCGCATCCTGCGGCACACGGTCATCCAGCGGCCCGGCGGCGATCGCTCTTTGCGCGCCAGCACACCAGCAAAGCGCAGCGGTGAGGAAATAAGCCGATGTCCTGATCCATCGCCTCATGTGCGATCTCCTTGCGTATTCTGGATGTGGAGATAAGAGCGGTGCCGACACCCCCGTCGGCACCGAGCTCTCGCTGACTCATGTGGACCGCGCATTGACTCGCCGGCTATCGCCCCGACGGCCCCGTCGCCGGCGGAGTCGCGGCCGCCATCGCCGTCCTGCTGGATTTCTTGATGATGTCTTGCACATCAATCGTCGGCAAACCCTTTTTCTTCAAGAGATCGTTGGTGGCGGCAAAGGCTTCTTCCATGCCGGGGCCCATCCGAATAAACTCGGCGTGAGAATCGGCAAAGGCTACCGGAATACCCTCACTGGTCCAGGGCCCGGGCTTCTGATAGATCACGATGATTGAGGCATCGGAGTCGGCCTTTAGGCCCTTTCCGACGTAGACGTAGTCACAGTGTTTATCCACCTCCTGGGAGAACTTGGCAAAATCGGATTTGGCCAGTTGCTCAAGCTCGGGATTCATTTCCAGCGCGGTAGTATCGGTGCGCTTGGAGACAAGCTGTTTTGCAGCCACATCCCCTTCCAACACCAGCCGGCCCAAGTGATCGGGCATATTATCGTTGTTGCTGGCCGCCCAGACGACCGCGGACATTGCCAAGCCGCGCTCGTTGGCCAAGTCCACTGAACGATTGGCCATCTCGCGTGCCCGGCCCAGCGAGGGCATCATCACAGCCGTGCCAACGCCGGCGATAGCCACGACCGTCGTGGATTGTGCCGGGTTGCCGCCAATGATCTGCGATCCCGGAAAGGCCGATTTGGCCATGGTGTGGAGGCCGTCGGCATCCCACCAGGCGACCTGCGCCCCGGGCGTGAGGAACGGAGCAATGTCGGAAGTGTCCGGCAGCAAATCGGCCGGCAAATCCAATCCCGCCGCGCGGGCGATCGGCAAAAGGCCAAGGAGAGTACGCCGCAGTTCCGGATAGAGCTTGGCAGGGTTGGAATAGGCGATGGTCGTAGGCTTGATGCCCTGGGGCATGCGAGCCATTGCCGCCTTATAGAGGTCGTTCTCGACGATACTGGGACCCTTGTTCTCCACCTGCTTGACCGCACTGGCAATGCCATCGAGCGATGAGACGTAGAGGTAGCCGTTACGCACCGTCCATGCGAGGGAGAACTGCAGGAAGCTGATCGAAGAGACCTCGATCTTGCTGGTGGTGGTCTTGTCGATCTTGAAGCGACCTTGAGCTTTTTCGTTGATCACGCTTTCGGCTGTAGCGAGCGTTTTGGCGAGGCGGTCGGGATCCCGCAGCTTCTGGACAAAGACAAACGAGATTCCACCGACATCTTCATTGGGAGCACGGTAGAACGTCCATTCATCGCCAAAAGGAGCGATGATGTCCTGCTCGATGTTCATGCCAATCATCTGGTTGACTTCGGCCACACCGTTCTGGAACTCCTTGAGTGCGTTTTCGTCAATCTTGCCGACAACCGACGTGGCTTCGTTGTAAACCTTCTGCAGGTCCAGATGCCCTGTGGTAAACATGACCGCATCCTTGGGTACCAGGGCCAGCGTCGTATTGTCGACGGGCTTTTCCGAGAAGAGTGTAACGATGCCCTTGTGCGGCCCGGTCACACCCATGAAACCCTGCGAGGACCAGCCTTTGCCGTCAAAACCGCTGGTCGAGGCGATCTGCGTGAGGCCATTGACTCCCAGCGAGTCAATGATCGCCGGCACCTTGGCTTTGATCTCCGGCGGGGCCGGCGATTTATTCAAGCCATCGCTGACCATTGATATGACCTGCG
>JADMIO010803769.1_pt1 | contig 11063 bp, 12 predicted proteins | sample 8958161 | NCBI WGS metagenome assembly JADMIO01 (sample SAMN16585339, study PRJNA669376) | soil metagenome | isolation source: Crop rotation soil | place: USA: Cullars Rotation, Alabama | collected 2011 | reverse complement strand
CTTTCCTCCTGCGCGGCGCGGCCGTCCTGGCCTCCGCCGAAGACGCCCTCGGCCTGGCGGGCAGGGGCGCGAACGTTGTCGAAGTGGAGCTCCCAGGTCTTCCAGCCGAAGTAGCCGATCTTGGGGATGGGGGCGCCGGTGCAGCCGGCCGGCAGCTCGCCCTTCGGCTTTTCCACCGAGATGCTGACGGTGCCGGCGCGCCCCTGCGGCGCCTGCGGATCGTCGATGCGGCAGAGCACGCTGATGAAGTCGGCGCCGTCGGCGAAGGTGCACCAGTACTTGTTGCCGGTGATGATCCACTGATCGCCGTCGCGGCGCGCGCGGCAGGTGACGCCGGAGAGGTCCGATCCAGTGCCTGGCTCTGAGAGCGACGCCGCGCCCAGGTAGCGGCCCTTGGCCATCAGCTCGATCTTGCGCCGGCGCTCGTCGCCCGAGCCCGGGATCGAGCGGTAGAAGGAATTGCCGCGGGCGATGATCGAGGCGACGCTCATCCAGCCGCGCGCCAGCTCCTCGGCCACCAGGCAGTATTCGAAGGCGCCGAGGCCGAGGCCGCCATACTCCTCTGGGATCAGGATGCCGAAAAAGCCGAGGTCGCCCATCTTCTCGATCAGCTCGCGCGGCATGTCGCCTTTGACCGGATCCAGGCGGTTGGCCGCCGGCAGCACCTCGTCGCGCACGAAGTCGCGGGCCATGTCGCGGATCATGATCCGCTCTGGCGTCATGTAGCCGCCGCCGGGCGGCAGGGCGGGCCGATCATCCGCCATGGCGGGCGCTCCCTAAGTCCCTTCGCGCGAAGGGATAGCACGCCGGACGGTCCACGGCGCATTGTCGATCGCTTCGGCCCGGACGTATCGTGGCGAAGAGCGGCGGCGAAGACCGCCGCCAGGAGGATGTCATGGACATGCAGACCGCCCAATCGGCGGACGTCTCGCCCACCACGGGCCTTGCCCGGCTGCTGATCGAGATGCGAGCGGCGCCGCCCAGCCCCGAAGCGGCGACGGTCGCCAAGCAATGCCTGCTCGACTGGCTGGGCGTCGCCATCGGCGGCCGCCGTGAGCCGCTGGTGGGCATCCTCCTCGACGAGCTGGCGCATGACACCAACACCGGCGGCTGCGCTGTGATCGGCCTTGGCCGTCGCGCGCCCATCGACACCGCCATCCTGATCAACGGGGCGATGGGCCACGCCCTCGACTTTGACGACGTGATCACCGCCATGGGCCATCCCACGGCCCCCGTGGCGCCGGCGATGCTGGCGGTGGCCGAGCGGCAGGGCGCGTCGGGCGCTGACGCCTTGGCCGCCCTCATCGCCGGTGTCGAGGCCGAGTGCCGGATCGGGCGGCTGATGGGACCCTCGCACTACGCCAAGGGCTGGCATGGGACGGCGACCTTCGGCTGCTTCGGCGCGGCCGCCGCCGCGGCGCATCTGCTCGGCCTGGATGAGGTCCAGATGCTGCACGCCCTAGGGCTCGCCGGCACGCAGGCGGCCGGGCTGAAGAGCGTCTTCGGGACCATGGCTAAGCCCCTGCACGCCGGGAAGGCCGCCCAGAGCGGCGCGCTCGCGGCCCGGCTGGCCGCGCGCGGCTTCACCAGCGACACCGACATCCTGGGGTCGAACCAGGGTTTCGGTGCCACGCAATCGACCAGCGTCAACGCGGACGCCGGCCTGGAGGCGCGCGAGCAGCCGTGGGTCGTGGACGCGCTCTTCAAGTACCACGCCGCCTGCTACCTCACGCACAATACCATCGAGGCGGCCAATGCGCTGCGCATTGAAACACCCTTCGTCGCTGACGCGGTGGAGGCCGTCGACGTCCGCGTGCATGCGACCGAACTCGGCGTCTGCAACATCGCGTCACCACGCACCGGCCTGGAGGCGAAGTTCTCGCTGCGCATGACCTGCGCGCTGGCGCTCGCCGGGGAAAACACTTTCGATGAGGGCCTGTTCACCGACGCCACCGCCAACCGCGCCGACCTCGTCGCCCTCCGCGAGCGGGTGACGGTGTCGCCGACGGCGCCGGGGCCGGGCTCCGTCGTCGAGGTCACGCTGAAGGACGGCCGTACCCTCATGCGCGAGATAGACGTAGCCGTGCCGGTCCGCGATCTGATCGCGCAACAGGCCAAGCTGGAACGCAAGTTCCGTCACCTGACGGCCGGCGCCCTCGGCGAAGCCGGCGCCGAGGCGGCGATCGAGATCGTGCGCGGCCTGGAGCGTGAACCGGACCTCAGCCGGCTGCTGCGCGCCGTCTCCCCAGGGCTGGCGGCATGATCGACTTCTCGGCGCTGCCGCGGGTGGCCGCCGCCAACGCAGGCCTGCACGCCCGCTTCCGCTTCTCGGACCTGACCGTGAACTTGCGCGCCGGAGAGCGGACGTCGACTGTGCGCATCGGCGACGGCGGGTTGGTGAGCGTGGCTGACGGCCCAGCCGATGACGCCGACTTTACGCTGGCGGCAAGCGAAGACGACTGGGCGGGGTTCGCCTCCGAACGGCCGCCGGTCGGCCTGCAGACGTTGTTCGCCATGGCGACGGTCGGCAAGCTGGAGCTGTCAGGGCCGCGCGAGCTTGAGTGCCTGCGCCACCTGATGGGGCTGGAGATGCTGTTGCAGGGCCTGCGCCCGCGGCCGAACGGCGGACCGAGCCCGGCGCCGGCGTCTCCGGAGGTGGAGCCGATTGTCGGCCGCTACATGCGCCTCGCCATCGAGGGCGCGCCGCACCGGGTCTACTTCGAGGAGGCGGGGCAGGGCGTTCCGTTGCTTTGCCTGCATACCGCCGGCTCGGATGGGCGGCAGTACCGCGCCCTGATGAACGATCCGCAGATCACCGGCCGCTTCCGCGTCATCGCCTTCGACTTGCCGCAGCACGGCAAGTCCTCGCCCGTCGAGGGCTTCCAGGAGCAGACGCATGTCCTGACGACGGACCGCTACGTCACGACCGTGATGGCGGTGAAGGCGGCGCTGGGCCTGGAGCGTTCAGTGGTGATGGGCTGTTCCATCGGCGGGCGGGCGATCCTGCACCTGGCGCTGCGCCACGGCGGCGAGTTTCGCGCCGCCATCGGCCTGCAGTCGGCGACGCACGCCGAGAGCCACGCCTTCCCGCAACTGGCAGATGCGGCGGTGCTGGCGCGGCCGGACATCAACGCGCCCGACCTCGCCGCCGCAAGCGTCTGGTCGCTGATGGGGGCGAACACGCCCTCGCGCGAGCGCTGGGAAACGCTGTGGCATTACATGCAGGGCGGACCGGGCGTCTTCCCGGGCGACCTGATCTACTACTTCATCGACGGCGACCTGCGGAACGGCCTCGTGGAGCCGCTGCGCGACCAGCGCTGTCCGATCTACCTGCTGACCGGCGAGTACGACCTCTCGGCCACGCCCGAGATGACCGCCGATCTGGCCCGCCAGATCGATGCGCGCCGCTTCGATGTGATCCCCGGCGTCGGCCACTTCCCGATGTCGGAGGACCCGGCCGCCTTCCGCCGCAGCCTGCTGCCGGTGCTGGACCAAATTCTGGCCGAGACCGCGTGACGGAGCTGCACGTCGACGTCCACGACGGGGCAGGGCCGCCGCTCCTGCTCGTGCACGGCTTCCTTTCCAGCCGCGCGCAGTGGACGCCCAACCTCGCGGCCCTGCGCCGGGTGTCGACGCCGGTCGTCATCGAACTGCTGGGCCATGGCCGCTCGCCGAGCCCGGCCGATCCGGCGGCCTATTCCGTGGGGGCGTACATCGCCGCCTTCGAGGCGCTGCGAGCGCGGTTGGGCGCGGAGCGATGGTTCGTCCTCGGACAATCGTTCGGCGCCGGCGTTACGATCCGCTATTTGCTGACGCACCCGGACCGCGTCATCGGCCAGGTGTTCACCAACTCCATCTCTGGCCTCTCGCCGCCGCCGGGGGACGACTCTGAGACACGCCTGGCGCGCGCGGAGGCGGTGCGCAGCGGCGGGCAGGCCGCGCTGCAGGCGATGCCCTTCTATCCGCGGCGGACAAAGCGGTGGCCGCCCGAGGTTTCACAGGCTTTGGTCGACGACGCGGCGCTGCTGTCGCCGGAAGGGATCGCCGGCACGATCGCCCATACCGTGCAGGGCCTCTCGGTGCTGGACGACCTGCGCCGCATCCGCGCGCCCAGCCTGCTGGTGAACGGGACGCGGGAGGCGGCCTTCCAGCCCATGCGCGATCGCGCCGCTCGCGATCTGCCGGGGCTCGAGATCGTCGACCTGGACGGCGGCCACTCGATCAACCTCGACCAACCCGAGGGATTCAACGCCGCGGTGGCGGCGTTCATCACCCGGCACGCCTCGGCGCAAGAGGCCCACGGCCGCGCTTAAGCGCGGATTAACCGTGTTCGTTCACGTTTCGCAGCCGATGAGTCTCGACGACATCCCTCTGTTTTCGATGCTGCGCGGGCGGCTGGGCTACCTGTCGGACCGGCAGCGCCTGATTGCCGAGAACGTCGCCAACGCCGATACGCCCGGCTTCCAACCGCGCGACCTGAAGCCGTTCTCGGTGGCGCAGGCGACCCTTGCCCCGGCCGGCGTGACGCCGGCGCAGACCTCGGCCATGCACTTGGCGCCTGCCGCAGGGCGCACGAAGAGCGGCTACAAGCCCCAGCGCTCGCCCGACTCCGAGACCACTCTCGACGGCAACGCGGTGGTGCTCGAGGAGGAGATGATGAAGATGGCCGAGGCGCGCATGGAGTTCGACGCCGCCATCGGCTTCTACCAGAAATCCATGAACCTGCTTCGGCTGGCCGCGCGCAAGCCGGGAACCGCATAGGAGGGCTGATCGCCGATGGCCGACGTCAAGCCGCCCCTGAACCCCGCCATGGCCGTGGCCGCCTCCGCCCTGCGCGCTCAGCAGGCGCGCATGCGGGTGATCGCCGAGAACCTGGCCAACGCCGATTCGACCTCGCGCACCGCCGGCGGCGATCCCTATCGCCGTCAGGTGCCGGTGTTCGAGCCCCAGACCATGGACGGCGCGCAGGGCGTGCGCATGGCCCGCGTGATGCGCGACCAGAGCGACTTCAAGACCGAGTACGCCCCCGGACATCCTGGCGCCGACGCCAAGGGCTACCTGAAGCTGCCCAACGTGGACCCTTTGGTGGAGGCGCTCGACATGCGCGAGGCGCAGCGGGCGTACGAGGCCAACCTCAACGTGATCGAGACCGCGCGGGCCATGGACCTGCGCACCCTCGACCTCCTGAAGAAATAGGCTGAGGGATGGTTTCGCCCCTGATCGCCGCCAAGGCCTACGCCGCCGCCCAGGGCGCCGCCGCGCCGACGCTGGGCGCAGGCGCCGCCACCGGCCCGGACTTCGGCCAACTCCTGAACCAGGTGATGACCGACGCCATCGGCGCTTCGCGCCACGCCGAAACCCAGATGGCCGCCCAGGTGCAGGGCAAGGCGCAGCTGGTGGATGTCGTGACGGCGATCTCGTCGGCCGAAGCCAGCCTGGAGACGGTCATCGCGGTTCGCGATCAGGTCATCTCCGCGTATCAGGAGATCATGCGTATGCCGATCTAACGCATTGATTTTTCTGCTCACAATTTCATGTACGTGAACGGAAAATAACGGCCAAGCTCAGGAACGGCTCAGCCGTCCAATGCTTTTCTCCGGATCAACGTCGTCATGGTGACGGCGAAGCAAGACGGAGAAAGCTCATGAAAAAGATCCTGCTTTCGGTCGCCGCGCTGGCCTCGCTCGCCGCCGCGGTCCCGGCGATGGCCCAGCCCTACGGTGACTACAACCGGGGCTACGACAACGGCTACCAGCATTACGGCTACGATCGCGGTTACAACGATCGCGCCTTCAACATCGACGCCCGCCAACGGCAGCTCGCCATGCTGATCGATCGTGGCCGCCGGGACGGGTCGATCAGCTGGATCGAAGCGCGCCAGCTGCGCAACGAACTGGCCCGGATCGAGTATCTGGAGCAGCGCTACCGCGTGAACGGCCTGAACGGCTGGGAGCGGGCGGACCTCGACCGCCGGCTTGACCGGCTGGCCTTGCAGATCCGCGCTGAGCGCCGCGACGGCGACCGCGATGGCCGCTGGGGCGACCGTGACGGCCGCTGGGACAACCGCTACTAGCGCGCCACGACACTGACGGGACATGGTTTGCGTCCCGTCGCCTATCCTCTAGCCTTCGGCGCATGATTGAGCTGAAGGACGTCACGAAGGCCTACGGCGCCCAGCGCGCCGTAGGCCCTTTGTCGTTCAGGGTGGAGCGCGGCGAGTTCGTCGCGTTGCTGGGCGGCTCGGGCTGCGGCAAGACCACTACGCTGAAGCTGATCAACCGGCTGATTGAGCCGGACGCCGGCGCGGTGCTGATCGACGGGGAGTCGGCGGCGGACGAGCCGGCGCATCTCTTGCGCCGCCGGATCGGCTACGTGTTCCAGGAGATCGGCCTCTTCCCGCACATGACCGTGGCCGAGAACATCGCCGTGGGGCCGAAGCTCGCGGGCTGGCCGGCGGGGAAGATCGAGGAGCGGACCGAGGCGCTGATCGACCTGGCTTCGCTGCGCCGTGAGATCCTGGCACGACTGCCGGCGGAACTGTCGGGCGGCCAGCGTCAGCGGGTAGGGGTCGCCCGGGCGCTCGCCACCGCGCCGGCCATAATGCTGATGGACGAGCCGTTCGGCGCCCTCGATCCGGTGACCCGCGACGAGCTCGGCGGCGAATATCGCGCGGCGCATGAACGGGCGGGGCTGACCACGGTGATGGTGACCCACGACGTCACCGAGGCGCTGCTGCTGGCCGACCGCATCCTGGTGATGGAGGACGGCCGCCTGATCGCCAACGGCTCGCCCGCGGCGCTGCTGTCGAGTCCGCCGAACCCGACGGTGAAGGCGCTGATGGAGACGCCCAGGCGGCAGGCCGAGCGGGTGAAGGCCCTGGCTGAGGGCGCGCCGCATGGATGAGCGCGTGGCGGCGGCCTTCGCGCTCCTGCCCAACTACCTCGCCCAGCACGTGCTGCTCAGCGTGTGCGCCCTTGGGCTGGGGCTGGCGATCAGCCTGCCGCTGGCGGTGGCCGCGAGCCGCAGCGCGGCGGTGCGCTGGCCATCGCTCCTGGGGGCCAGCCTGATCCAGACGATTCCGTCGCTGGCCCTGCTGGCGCTCTTCTATCCGCTGCTGCTGGCCCTCTCGGCTTTGAGTGTGGCCTGGTTCGGGCGCGGGTTCTCGGCGCTGGGCTTCGCCCCCTCGCTGGCGGCGCTGACCCTCTATTCGATGCTGCCGATCCTGCGCAATGGCGTGGCCGGCATCACTGGCGTGGACCCGGCGGCGGTGGAGGCGGCCCGCGGCATGGGCATGACCGACCGGCAACGCCTGCTGCAGGTGGAGCTGCCGCTCGCCGCGCCGGTGATCATGGCCGGCGTGCGCACGGCTGCGGTATGGACGATCGGCGCGGCGACGCTGTCGACGCCGGTCGGTCAGACGTCGCTCGGCAACTACATCTTCTCCGGGCTGCAGACCGAGAACTGGGTTTACGTGCTGTTCGGATGCGCCGCCGCTGCGGCGCTGGCCCTGACCGCCGATCAACTACTGGGTCTGATCGAGAGCGGTTTGGCGCGTCGCAGGCCGTGGCGCATCTGGTCAGGGGCGATCGGCCTTGTGGCGGGGACGGCGCTGGCGCTCGCGCCGCTGGTCGCGGCCGCCCCGGCTGAGGGCCGCTATATCATCGGCGCCAAGAACTTCTCCGAGCAGTACATCCTGGCCGAGCTGATAGCCGGGCGGCTGGAGAGGGACGGCGCCAAGGTGGAGCGCAAGGAGGATCTGGGCTCGGCCACAGCCTACCGCGCCCTCGCCGCTGGCGAGATCGACGCCTACGTGGACTATACCGGCACGCTGTGGACCAATGTCCTGGGCCGCAAGGACAACCCTGGCCGCGAGGCCGTTCTGGCCGGCCTGACCACCCAGTTGAAGGCGCGCGACGGGGTGGTGGTGCTGGGCTCGCTCGGGTTCGAGAACGCCTACGCCCTGGCCATGCGGGCCGATCGCGCGGCCGCGCTGCGTATCCGCTCCATCGACGACCTGGCGGCCAGGGCTGGCAGCCTCGCCATGGGCGGGGATCTGGAGTTCTTCTCGCGGCCGGAGTGGGCGGCGATCCGCGACGCCTATGGGCTCAAGTTCAAGCGCCAGACCTCGTATCAGCCGACTTTCATGTACCGCGCGCTGGGCGGCGGCGACGTGGACGTGATCAGCGCCTTCTCCAGCGACGGGCGGATCGCCGCCGACCGGCTGGTCGTGCTCGCCGATCCTCGAGGCGCCATCCCACCGTATGACGCGGTGATCCTGATTTCGCCCAAGCGAGCCAACGACCCGGCGCTGCGTCGCGCCCTGGCCCCGTTGGCGGGGCGGATTCCCGTAGCGGCGATGCGCGAAGCCAACTACGCCGTCGACCGCGACCAGGGCAAGCAGACGCCGGCGCAGGCCGCCAAGGCCCTGTCGGACAAGCTGAAACTCGGCTTCTGAAGGCCCGGCGGGGAAGACTCCGTTAACCATGATCGGGGCACTCTGGCGCCGCGAGATTTCCCCGCATTCGGAGGCTTTCATGAACGGCGCCGAGGTGCTCGACATCGGCCGCGACGCCATCTGGCTGACCATCCAGCTCTCGGCGCCGGCGCTGATTGTGGCCCTGCTCGTGGGGGTGGGTATCGGCCTCTTCCAGGCCCTCACCCAGATCCAGGAGGCCACCCTCGTCTATGCGCCGAAGATCGTGGCGGTGTTCGTCGCCCTACTCATCTTCCTGCCGCTCATGGGCGCCTTGATGAGCAACTTCATGACCCATATCGCCGCACGCATCGCGGCCATGTAGGCGGGCGGGTTGGAGCACTACGCCACCGCCCAGCAGGTCTTCATCGGCGGCCTCGTCTTCGCCCGCGTAGGCGCCATGGTGATGCTGATTCCCGGCTTCGGGGAGCAACCGGCGCCGACACGCGTGCGGTTGGCCTTCGCCCTTCTCCTGGCCCTGGTGCTGGCCCCAGTGGTGGGAAGCACGCTGCCGGCGATTCCGCCCACGGCGGGCGCCATGGGCGGCTATGTGATCCGTGAGGTTCTGATCGGCCTGATGTTGGGGGCCATCTTGCGGATGTTCCTGGCCTCGCTGGCGACCGCCGGCGAGATCATCTCGATCCAGACAACCTTGTCGTTCGCCCAGACCACCAATCCGCTCCTGGCCCAGGGCGGCTCGTCGATCGCCGCCTTCCTGTCGCTGCTGGGCGTGGTGCTGATCATGGCGACAGACCTGCACCACCTGTTCCTGAGCGCGATCGCCAACTCCTACACGCTGTTCCCGGTGACCAAGGGCCTGCCGATCAACGATTGGGCCATGCTGGCGGTGCGCACCCTTTCGAGCGCCTTCGCGCTGGGCGTTCAGCTGGCCGCGCCGGTGCTGATCTTCTCGCTGGTGTTCAACCTGGCCACCGGCCTCGTCGGGCGGGCGATGCCGCAGTTCCAGATCTTCTTCGCCGCCGCCCCGCTGCAGGTGCTGCTGGGTCTGTCCCTATTCGCACTCAGCCTGGGAACCATGGGCATGGTCTGGCTGAACCGCTACCGCGAACTGCTGAGCGTGTTCGGCTGACATGGCCGACGAGAACGACGCCGCATCCAGGACAGAAGACGCCACCCCGCGCAGGCTCGAGGAGGCGCGCAATCGCGGCGAGGTCGCCAAGTCGATGGACCTGGCCCAGACCGCGGGTCTGGCCGGCGCGTTCGGCGCGCTGGCCATCATGGGCGGCTGGCTGGCGCAGAACATGGCTGCACAACTGAGCGTCTTCCTGTCGCGGCCGCAAACCATGCAGCTGCACGGGGCCGGCGGGGTGGAGGTGGCCCGCTATGCCCTGATGGCCGCGGCGCCGGCCCTGGCGGCGGTGCTGGGCAGCGCGCTCCTGATGGGCGTCGCCGGCCACGTGCTGCAGACCGGCTTCCTGTTCTGCGCCAACAAGCTTTCGCCCGACCTCAACAAAGTGAACCCATTCGACGGCTTCAAGCGGCTGTTCGGCGTCGACGGCCTTATGGGCTTCCTGCGCGCGGCGCTGAAGGTGATGCTGACCGCGGCCATCGCCTGGTGGGTGCTGGCGCCGCACGTGAACGAGCTGGCGACGCTGGCGGCGATGGCGCCGGCGGCCATCCTGCCGTTCGGGGCCGGTCTGGCGCGTGACCTTGGCTTCGCCGTGCTGGCCTTCCTGGCGGTGGGTTCGGGCCTCGACTTCCTCTGGCAGCGGCAACGGTTCGCCCAACGCATGCGCATGACCAAGGAGGAGCTGAAAGAGGACTTCAAGCAGTCCGAGGGCGACCCGCACATCAAGGCCCGCCAGCGCCAGATCCGCAACGAGCGGGCGCGCCGGCGGATGATCCAGGCCGTGCCGGGCGCCACCGTGGTCGTGATGAACCCGACCCACTACGCGGTGGCCCTGCGCTACGCGCAGGGTGAGACCCCAGCGCCCGAGTGCGTCGCCAAGGGCGTCGACTCCCTGGCCCTGAAGATCCGCGAGGTGGCTGAGGCGGCCGGCGTGCCGGTGGTCGAGGACCCGCCTCTGGCCCGCGCCCTGTACGCCAGCGTGGAGGTCGATGAGGTCATTCCGCCGCAGCACTATCAGGCCGTCGCCAAGGTAATCGGCTTCGTGCTTTCGGCGTCCAAGTCGCCACGGCGCGCGAAATCCTTGTAACGGCTATCATTTGTGAGTGATTCGGTGCGGTTAGCGTCAGGACTGGAGTTTCGCCCCCGCATGGCCGAGCCCCACGGCGCTCGTGGAACACGTCGCTTCGACCCCCTCGTCACCATGGCGCTGGGCTTCTTCCTGCTGGCCGTAGCGCTGGCCGCCGCGCCGGCGCTCAAGGCCGGGCCGGCGACGGCGGCAGGCCTGCTGCTGCTGGTCGGCCTGGCGGGGGTCGCCTTTATCGGCCTGATCGCCTTCCGCGGCGCGTTACGCGAGCCCCTTTCGCCCGGCGAGTCCGACCGCGCCGCGCTGGTGGGGGCCCTGGGCGAGCCGGCCGCAATCTGCACGCCCGACGGCCTGATCACCGTCACCAACTACGCTTGGCGCGACGCCGGCGGTCCGAGCCGGCGTCTGCGGGAAAG
>JADMIO010607346.1_pt1 | contig 11063 bp, 7 predicted proteins | sample 8958161 | NCBI WGS metagenome assembly JADMIO01 (sample SAMN16585339, study PRJNA669376) | soil metagenome | isolation source: Crop rotation soil | place: USA: Cullars Rotation, Alabama | collected 2011 | reverse complement strand
GACCCACGCTGGCCGCCTTGCCAATCTGATCGGTGAGCTGCTGCGGCTTCAAAACGGGGCAAGGCTAGCGGCGGATATGGCCGCCGGCCTTCGCGCGGGGCAGGCATTCGCGAAGGCTTATACCCAGGCGAAGCGCGCCGCCGGCGTCGCCGACTTCAACGACCTCATCGAATGGACCCGCAAGCTGCTGGGGCAGCCGGGAATGGGCGACTGGGTCCGTTACAAGCTCGACCGCCAGGTCGACCATGTGCTGGTCGACGAAGCGCAAGACACCAATGCCGCTCAGTGGGAGATCATCGAGCAGCTGGTCGAAGAATATTTCAGCGGGTCGAGCGAGTCCGAGCAAAGGGTGCGGACCCTGTTCATGGTCGGCGACCTCAAGCAGGCAATCTACGGCTTCCAGGGCACCGATCCGAAACGCTTCGTCAAAGCGCGGGAGGACTTCAAGAACCGCGCCTTCGCGATGAGCACCGGCGACGATTTGTTCAGCTATCAGCGCAACGCGCGCGAATTCCGCGACCTGTCGATCGCCGCCAGCTTCCGCTCGGCGCAAGCCGTCCTCGATGTCGTGGATGCCGTGATTGACACGGTCGGCCCCGCGGCGCTCGCCCTCGATGAGGCGCCGCCGCCGCACCGGGCACACCATCGCGACCGGCAGGGAAGTGTGGAGTTGTGGCAGCCATTCGCGGTCGAGGAATCACCGGACGACAGCGACGAGGGCGAGGAGCGCTGGATCAGCATCCGCGACCGCAAATATGCCGATGCGCTCGCCGAGCGGATCAGGACGATGGTAGATGAGGCGCCGATATTACCTTCGACCGGGAAGCCGCTCACTCCCGGCGATATTCTGGTCCTTGTCCGCAGCCGCGGCGAACTCGCATCACTGATCGTCGCCCGGCTGTTCTCGGCAAGCGTTGCGGTGGCTGGCGTTGACCGGCTTCATCTTCACGAGCCGCTTGCGGTGCAAGATCTGCTCGCAGCGGTGAAGTTCGCCGTGCAGCCGAACGACGATCTTAGCCTTGCCTGCCTGCTCGTATCGCCGCTGGTCGGCTGGGACCAGGATCGGCTGCGCCTGCTGGCATACGGCCGCAAAGGCTCGCTGTGGCGCGAGCTTCGCCAGCGTGCGAATGAGTTCCAGGACGCCCACGACGCGCTGACCGAACTGCTTCGGATCGCCGACTTCACGACCCCGTCGCGTTTCCTCGAAACGATCCTGACCGGCACGATGCAAGGGCGGCGCAAGCTTTATTCGCGGCTCGGCATGGCCGCCCGCGATGCCATCGACGAGCTGATGAACAGCGCGCTCGAGTTTGAGCGAAGCGAGACTGCATCGCTCGACCGGTTCCTCGCCTGGTTTTCGCGTGGGACGGTGGATGTTCAGCGCGATCCCGGCGCTCCGCGGAACGAAGTGCGGGTCATGACCGTGCATGGCGCCAAGGGTCTCGAAGCGCCCGTCGTCATCTTGGCCGACGCCACCGCCGATCCGGCGCGGCTTGGCCGGACTCCGCTGACGGTCGACATTGAAGTCGAAGGTTACGGACTCGCCCCGTTGCTTCGCCCGAAGAAGGATGAACGTCAGGCACCGTTCGAAGAGGTCATCCTGGCCGAGGAAAAGCGGGACCTCGAAGAGCATATGCGCTTGCTCTACGTCGCGCTGACCCGCGCCGCCGATCGGCTGATCGTCAGCGGCGTTCGTCCCAAGGAGCGCAAGGACGGCGCCGATCCCCGCCCCGCCAATTGCTGGCACCGGATCATCGAGCAGGCGATGGCGCCCATCGCCACGCCGGGCACCGGCCATATCACCCTCCGCTACGGTGCGCCGACACCGGCGAGTAGCGGGCGAGCAAAGGCCAAAGCAAAGCCGATCGAATCGGCGGTCCCAGCCTGGGCGACCTCCGGCACCGCCGGAAGCTCAACCACCGCGGCCGCTCGCGCCCTCGGCCATTGCGGTGGATGACGAAACGGCCCCGCCGCCGAGTGAAGCGATGCGGGCCGCTGCGCTGCGCGGAACGTGGATCCACCAGTTGCTGGAGCGTTTGCCGGCCGTCGAAGCGAGCGCTCGGGGCGCCGCAGCGGATCGGTGGCTCGAACGGTCGGCGGGCGTCGCTGACGGGGCGACCCGCCAGGACATCGTCACTCAGGCTTGCGGCATTCTTTCCGACGCTCGCTTCACCCGCCTGTTCGGTCCGGGCTCGCTCGGCGAAGCGCCGCTCGCCGCCACGCTGCCAGACGGCCGGGTGATCGCCGGAACGGTCGATCGCCTGCTGGTTGAGCAGGATCGAGTGTCGGTAATCGACTTCAAGACGGGCAAGGTGCCGGCATCTGGCGCTGACGTCCCCAATTCGCACCGCGCACAGATGCTGGCCTACGTCGAGGCCTTGCAGGTCATCTTTCCCGGACGGCGTGTCAGCGCGTCGCTGTTGTACACTGCTGGCCCGAAACTCATCGAACTGATGCCTTGAGAGCAAGCATATGAGCGCCCATATGCTTGTTAACTTTTGAACTTCGCCAGGAGATTCGCCCGCCATGGCCACCAAGACAGTCACCGACCAGAGCTTTGCTTCCGACGTCCTCGGTTCCGAGAGTCCAGTCCTCGTCGATTTCTGGGCGGAATGGTGCGGGCCGTGCCGGATGATCGCCCCTGCGCTGGAAGAGATCGCCGGTGAGCTCGGCGACAAGGTCACCATCGCCAAGCTCAACATCGACGAGAATCCTGACACGCCGGGCCGCTATGGCGTTCGCGGCATCCCGACCATGCTGCTGTTCAAGGGCGGCCAGCCGATCGCGCAGAAGGTCGGTGCCGCACCGCGCAGCCAGATTCAGCAATGGCTGGAAAGCAACCTGGGCGCTGAAACCCAGTCGAGCGCCGGCTAAGCGACCAACCGTTCGTCATTCCCGCGAAAGCGGGAATCCAGTTCTAGTCTTCTTTGCTGGGTCCCCGCTTGCGCGGGGATGACGATTAAGAATTTAGCGGCTCGGTTCCTTCGAGCCCCCTCGTATCCGGCCTGAACTTCTCGTGCCGTGGGAGCTGGTCCCGCGGCTCAAACCAGCCGATCTTGCTGCCCCAGAAGATATGAAAGCCGGGAGCGATCGCTTCCGGCTCGTCGAGCGTCACCACGCTGAAATCGACCGTTTCGGGCTGATGATCGACCTTCATCAGGAAAGGCGTCCCGCACTCGCCGCAGAAATCGCGGTGGCCGAAGCTGGATGACGGCACCGACTTTACCTTGTCGCCGCCCTTGGTCCATTCGAGGTCGCCCTCGGGCACGCTAGCGAACACCATTGCCGGCGCCCCGCTATTGAGCTGGCAGGTGCGGCAATGGCACCAGCCGCAGTCGAACGGGTCGCTATTCAGCTCGTAACGCACCGCGCCGCACATGCACCCGCCGGTCAGTCCCATATCGGCACCCTTTAATTGACTACAGCTAGGGGTGTTCCTACATCGCCGGACGCAATTTCCCAGAGCGTCGGCGGAAGCAACTCGCCTTTTGCGCAACGCATGGGTTTTTAAGGGAATTCCTGTGTTCGCCGCAGTGGCAAAAAGCATCTTCGGATCGGCCAACGATCGCTATGTCCGTGGCCTCGGCAAATATGTCGACGCGGTCAACGGGTTCGAACCCAATATTTCGGCGCTGACGGACGACGAGCTGCGCGGACAAACCGAGCGCTTCCGCCAGCGGCTGGAGAACGGCGAACGGCTCGATGATCTTCTCCCCGAAGCCTTTGCGACGGTCCGCGAAGCGGCCATCCGCACCCTCGGCCAGCGGCATTATGACGTCCAGCTGATCGGCGGCATCGCGCTCCATCGCGGCGAGATTGCCGAGATGAAGACGGGCGAGGGCAAGACTCTGGTCGCAACGCTCGCGGTCTATCTGAACGCGCTGGAGGGCAAGGGCGTCCACGTCGTCACCGTCAACGACTACCTCGCCCGCCGCGACGCGGACTGGATGGGGCAGATCTACCGCTTCCTCGGCATGAGCGTGGGCGTGATCGTCCCCAACATGACCGATCAGGACAAGAAGGACGCCTACAACAGCGACATCACCTACGCGACCAACAACGAGCTCGGCTTCGACTACCTGCGCGACAATATGAAATATTCGCGCGATCAGATGGTCCAGCGGCCGTTCAACTTCGCGATCGTCGATGAGGTGGACTCGATCCTCGTCGATGAGGCCCGGACCCCCCTCATCATTTCCGGCCCGACCGACGACAAGTCGGACCTCTACATTTCCGTCGACGGCATCGTGAAGACGTTCGTCGCTTCCGACTATGACAAGGATGAAAAGCAGAAGAGCGTCGTCCTCACCGAGGACGGCACCGAAAAGGCCGAGCGCATGCTGGAAAGCGCTGGCCTGATCGAGGGCCGCAACCTCTACGACATCGCGAACACCCAGGTCGTCCACCACTTGAACCAGGCCCTCAAGGCCAACGTCATGTTCAAGAAGGACATCGATTACATCGTGAAGGACGGGAAGGTCGTCATCATCGACGAGTTCACCGGCCGGATGATGGACGGGCGGCGCTGGTCCGACGGGCTTCACCAGGCGGTCGAAGCCAAGGAGGGCGTCGACATCGAGCCCGAGAACCAGACGCTCGCCTCGATCACCTTCCAGAACTACTTCCGAATGTATCCGAAGCTTTCCGGGATGACCGGCACCGCGATGACCGAAGCGCCGGAATTCTTCGATATCTACAAGATGAACGTGGTCGCCATCCCGACTAACGTCCCCGTCCAGCGCATCGACGAGGACGACGAGTTCTACAAGACGATGACCGAGAAGTTCGCGGCCATCGCCAAAGAGCTCAAGTCGAAGCAGGAGCTGGGTCAGCCCGCGCTTGTCGGCACCGTTTCGATCGAAAAGTCGGAGATGCTGTCCGAATTCCTGGAGCGCGAAGGGATCAAGCACTCGGTCCTCAATGCCCGCTTCCACGAGCAGGAAGCGCATATCGTGGCCCAGGCGGGCCGGATGGGCGCGGTGACCATCGCCACCAATATGGCGGGCCGAGGCACCGACATTCAGCTCGGCGGCAACCTCGAATTCCGGATGCAGGACGAGTTCCCCGACCTCGCCGAGGGTACGCCCGAGTACGAGGCTCAGGCGGCGAAGGTCCGCGACGAGATCGCGGCCGAGAAGCAGCAGGTGCTGGGCGTCGGCGGTCTCTACGTGCTCGGCACCGAACGCCACGAGAGCCGGCGGATCGACAATCAGCTGCGCGGCCGCTCAGGCCGCCAGGGCGACCCCGGCCTCTCGCGCTTTTACCTCAGCCTCGACGACGACCTGCTCCGCATCTTCGGGCCGCAAACCATGTTCGCCCGGCTGATGAACAAGAATCTCGAGGACGGCGAGGCCATCGTCAGCCCCTGGATCTCCAAGGCGATCGAGACCGCGCAAAAGAAGGTCGAGGCGCGCAACTACGACATCCGCAAGCAGGTGGTCGAATTCGACGACGTGATGAACGACCAGCGCAAGGTCATCTACGAGCAGCGTGCCGACATCATGGACGCCGACAGCGTCAGCGACGTCATCACGGACATGCGGGCAGAGACTGCGGCGGCCATCGTCGCGGTCAGCTGTCCCGAAGGCACTTATCCCGAGCAGTGGGACGTCGCTGGCCTCAAGGAAGGGATCGGCGAGGTCTTTGGTCTGCAGCCGCCTATCGACGACTGGCTTCAGGAAGAGGCCGTCGACCCGGAGATGCTCACCGAGCGCGTGCAGAAGCTGGCTGACGATGCCATTTCGACGAAGCTCAACGACGTTGAGCCGGGCCAGTGGAGCAACATCGAGAAGCAGGTCCTGATCCAGACGCTCGACCACCACTGGAAGGAGCATCTCGCGACGCTGGATGCGCTTCGCCAGGTGATCCACCTCAGAAGCTACGCGCAGAAAAAGCCGATCGACGAATATAAGCAGGAGGCGTTCCTGCTGTTCGAGCGGCTACTGGTGTCGATCCGCGAGGAGGTGACCCGCGTTCTCATGCGGGCGCAGGTGCAGATCGAGCCGGCCCCGCTGCCAGAGCTGCCGGATTTCATTACCCAGCATCTCGATCCGTTTTCGGGCGACGACGACAGCGCGGACATCGATGCGGGGACGCGTGGGCTGATCCCCAACTTTCAGCCGATCAGCGCGATCCCGTCACAGCCGCTGCCGCGCGATGAAAGCGGCAATGTCGCCGAAGCGCCTGTCAGCCGTAACGCGCCGTGCCCCTGCGGGTCAGGAAAGAAGTACAAGCATTGCCACGGGCAGCTCGGGTAGCCGCGTCGGCTCCGGTGCGCGCGACTGACCGTTCCGCGTTGCGTCGCGCCTATCGGCCGGACGAGAACCAGATTGCCATTGAGCGGCTTGATCAGGCTCGTTTGAGGCCGGCTGAGCTGGGCGAGGCGAGGGCAATCGCTCAAAAGCTCGTAACCGGCGTGCGTGCGCAAAAGCCGTCGGGTGTCGACGCCTTCCTCCACGCTTACGACCTCGGGTCGGACGAGGGCATCGCGATGATGTGCCTTGCCGAGGCGCTTCTGCGAATCCCGGACTCTCACACCGCCGATGAGTTGATCGCCGACAAGCTTTCCGGCCCCGATTGGTCCGAAAAGCTGGGGCGTTCGGACTCGTCGTTCGTGAACGCTGCGACCTTTTCCCTCCTGCTAACGGGCAAGGTGCTGGAGGGGGCGCAGGATCGATCGGACAACTGGAAGGCCGCGCTCGGTCGGGCGGTTGGTCGTCTCGGCGAACCGGTCGTCCGAACCGCGGTTCGCGAAGCGATGAAAATCCTCGGCCGCAATTTCGTCTTCGGCCGGACGATCGATGAAGCCCTGAAACGGGCCGAACCCGAACAGCGTCGCGGGTTGAGCCATAGCTTCGATATGCTGGGTGAAGCCGCCAAGACGTTCGACGATGCCGAGCGGTACAAGCAAGCCTACGCCAATGCCCTCGACCGCATCGCGAAGGATGCGAGGGGCGGCTTCAAGAAGGCTCCTGGAATTTCGGTCAAGCTGACGGCACTTCACCCGAGATTCGAGTTCACGCACCGCGACGAAGCAATTGCGGCAGTGGTCCCGGTAGTTCGGGAGCTCGCGCTCAAAGCCGCCATGGCCGACGTCCATTTCACCATCGATGCCGAAGAAGCCGACCGTCTCGAGCTGCAGATGGACGTGTTCGAGGCGCTGCTGGCCGACGACGAGCTGTTCGCCGACGGGTGGGAAGGCTTCGGGATCGCGATCCAGGCCTACCAGAAGCGCGCCGTGCCGCTGTGCGAATGGGTGGCCGAGGCGGCCCGGGCGCATGGCCGCAAACTGATGTGCCGGCTGGTCAAGGGCGCCTATTGGGACACGGAGATCAAGCTGGCCCAGGTCGGCGGCCTCACCGACTATCCGGTGTGGACGCGCAAGGTAGCGACCGATGTCTCTTATCTCGCCTGCGCCCGGAAGCTGTTGGCCGCGGACGACGTCATTTACCCCGCCTTCGCGACCCATAATGCCAACACCATCGGGCAGGTGAAGGCCCTAGCCCAGGGGAAGGCGTTCGAGTTTCAGCGTCTCCACGGCATGGGCGAAGAGCTGTACGAGGAGCTCGCGGGCCTGGAGAAGCATCTCGGCGACCCGCAAACGCCGGTGCGAATCTACGCACCCGTCGGCAGCCACAAGGAGCTGCTCGCTTATCTGGTGCGCCGTTTGCTCGAGAACGGGGCGAATTCCAGCTTCGTGAACCGCATCGCCGACGAGCAGGTCTCGATCGATCAGCTCGTGGGCGATCCCGTCGCCGAGTTGGCGGCGCTGGAGCCGAAGCGAAACCCGAAGATCATCCTGCCAGATGAACTGTTCGGTGCCGGACGCCGCAACAGTGCCGGGGTCGATCTCAGCGACCCTCTGGTACGCGAAGCTCTGCTCGAGCGGCTGAAGGCGCTCGAATCCCGCAGTTGGACCGCGAGGCCGGGCATTGGGAAAGGCGAGGGCAGGCCGATCGTCTCGCCCTATGACCATCGGATTACGGTCGGAACCACCTTCGAAGCGACTACCGCTGACGTCGACCGCATGGTTCGCGCCGCACATGCCGCGCAGGTCGACTGGGACTCCCTGGGCGGCGAAGCGCGCGCAAGACTGCTCGAGCGGGCGGCCGACCTCTACGAGGAGCATTCCGAGGAATTCTTCTCACTCTGCTCTCGTGAAGCCGGGAAGACCCTGATCGACGGTGTCCTTGAAGTGCGCGAGGCGGTCGATTTCCTTCGGTTCTATGCATCCGAAGCGCGTCGACAGTTCACGAAACCGCTTCCGCTTCCGGGACCTACTGGCGAACAGAACGAGCTCCGATTGCATGGCAGGGGTGTGATCGCCGCCATCTCGCCTTGGAATTTCCCGCTCGCGATTTTCACGGGACTGGTGTCGGCGCCGCTGGCCGCGGGCAATGCCGTAATCGCGAAGCCTGCGGGGCAGACACCCCTGATCGCTGCGCTTGCGGTTGAGCTCATGCATCAGGCGGGCATTCCCAAGGATGTGGTCCAACTGGCGCCAGGCTCGGGGCGAGTGGTCGGTGGAACTTTGACAGCTCATCCGCTGCTCGCAGGGGTGGTCTTCACCGGCTCGACCGAAACCGCCCGCTCGATCAATCGCACGCTTGCTGAACGCGACGGGCCGATCATTCCGTTCGTTGCGGAAACCGGCGGCCAGAATGCGATGATCGTCGACAGTTCCGCGCTGCCCGAGCAGGTGACTCGCGACGTCATTTCCTCTGCCTTCCAAAGCGCGGGGCAGCGTTGCTCGGCGTTGCGGGTCTTGTTTGTCCAGGAAGATGTCGCCGATGGCATGATCAAGATGATCGCCGGCGCCATGGAAGCGCTGAAGGTCGGCGATCCCAGCGACCTCGCGACCGATGTGGGACCGGTGATTGATGAGCCGGCCAAGAAGCTGCTCGACGACCACATCGTGTGGCTCGACAAGAATGCGAAGAAAATCTGCCAACTCGACCCGCCAAAGGAAGCGGCGAACGGCACGTTCGTTGCTCCCGCTTTCTATGAGATCAAGTCGCTAAGCCAATTGAATCAGGAGAATTTTGGCGCGATCCTCCACGTCATCCGGTTCACCGGCGACAAGCTCGACAAGGTCGTGGAAGCGATCAACACGACCGGCTTCGGACTGACGCTCGGGCTGCAGAGCCGGATCGACACCGTGCGCGATTATGTCGAGAAATATGCGCGGGTCGGCAATTTCTACGTCAATCGGAACCAGATCGGCGCTGTCGTCGAAAGTCAGCCGTTCGGCGGCGAAGGGCTGAGTGGCACCGGGCCCAAGGCCGGCGGCCCGCATTATGTCGCACGCTTCGCAACCGAGCGCGTGACTTGCATCGACACAACGGCAGCCGGCGGCAACGCCTCGCTGATGGCTTCAATCGAAGGGTAATCAAAGCCCGGACTATTGGGGCCGTTTTGGGGTCGGCAGCGCGTCCCGCTGGTTATCTGTGACGCGCATGGAAGTTGGTTGGGCGTCGCGCCGTTGATCTTCGATCTGCCATTCCTCCGCGGTCTTGCAGCGACGCCCGGTCCGAATGCGCGAACCGGTGTGTTCCTCGCCCTCGCGACAAATCAATTGTGGCTTGTCGGCCAAGACCGCGGGTTGCGTTTGAGCCGCCATGGTCAGAAGGAATGCGAGGCCCGCTAGCATCTGCACCTCCGGCACCGAAAATCTGCCTCGGCGCGCGGCGAGTCAACGTCCCGCCTTGGGACGCGGCGTGCCGCTGGGGAGCGCGCGAGCCCGCTGATGGTTGAAGCTGATGCGGGGTGGTCCTTCTTAGCGGACACGAACACGCCTCGCCGGAGCGGTCGGTACCCAAGTCCGGCCGCTCCGTATCGCTCAATCTGGGAAAATGGCTCCCCGGGCCTGATTCGAACAGGCGGCCGTCCGATTAACAGTCGGATGCTCTACCGCTGAGCTACCGGGGAGCAGCCCCATCAGGGCAGCGCGCGCTAGATAGCGCGACGTTCCTTAAAGGCAAGTGATGAAGCGGCTTAAGTCGCGAATTGCTCCATCGAAATGCGCTCGTCGAGCGCATGCTCGGGGTCGAACAGCAAGGTCAACGACCGTTCGCGGTCGAGCCGGACTTCGACCCGGGCAACGTCACGAACTTCGATCTGGTCGGCGACAGCCGACACCGGCCGATTCTTGGCTTCCAGGATCTTGAAGCAGACAGCGGTATCGTCAGGTAAGATTGCGCCCGACCAGCGCCGCGGCCGGAAGGGACTGATCGGCGTCAATGCCAGCATCTTCGCCTGCAAGGGAAGGATCGGTCCGCGGGCCGAAAGGTTGTAGGCGGTCGATCCCGCGGGTGTCGCGACGAGCACTCCATCGCAAGCGAGTTCCGGCAGCGCGACGCGGCCGTTCACCGAAATCTCGATCTTGGCCGTCTGACGCGTCTCCCTCAGCAGCGAGACCTCGTTGATCGCGGCGTAGGTGAACTTCTCGCCGGCGACCGTGGTTACGCACATTTCGAGCGGTGCGACCCTGATCGGTTTGGCCGCCGCGATGCGGTCGGGCAGCTCTTCGATTCCCCAATCGTTCATCAAGAAACCGACCGTTCCCCGGTTCATGCCGAACACGGGCTTCGGATTTTCCGATTGCAGCATCTGGTGAAGGGTCTGCAGCATGAAGCCGTCGCCGCCGAGCGCCACCAGCGTTTCCGCCTCGTTGATATCGGCAAACGAATAGCGCCGGCGAAGGGAAGCTTCGGCCGCCTGGCCCACCTCGGTCGGCGAGGACAGCAGGCCAATTCCTCGGCCCTTCAGATCCACTCCCCGCGAATCGGCAGGACTGGGCGAGTCAGCGTTCAACCGGCGCTCCTCATCATCGACGAACGCGCAAGATAGGGTTTCCGGCACCGAAGGTCACTGTCCCGTTTCGAAGCGTAGGCGGGAGAGGCGGTTTCAGCACGAGCACGCTCCCGATACTCCCGCTTCCGTGGCGACCGGGGACAACGTGTGCAGGGTTGGGGGAATGGCATAAATGTTGACCTGGGACGACATCGGTAAGTGGGGCCGGCGGGCATCGGACACAGGGGCAACGCCGCCCGCCGCCCCACAGC
>JADMIO011609128.1_pt1 | contig 11064 bp, 9 predicted proteins | sample 8958161 | NCBI WGS metagenome assembly JADMIO01 (sample SAMN16585339, study PRJNA669376) | soil metagenome | isolation source: Crop rotation soil | place: USA: Cullars Rotation, Alabama | collected 2011 | reverse complement strand
CATCAAACAGGACGATTGGACCGCCAATCAGGGCCTGGATGCGCCTCGCCGCGCTTTGCAACCGACCGCAATTCTCTTTGGCGATGGCGATCAGGATGAACGCCGTGTCATGTATGTGAACTCAGTTCAGATTCGTTCCGGCAAAATCAGCGATGCCGAAGCGATGACGCTCGGCGGACCTTCCGCGAGTGGCATTCCACAAGTAATCCCCGCAAGCAGCGCCACCGGCCAATGGGATTTTAACTTCGGTGATTTGAAAGCGAGCATTGGCAAGGACCTGGCCTACTTCGATCCGACATTTGATGGTCCGAACGGCGCCACCGATGACAAGACCACCTTCGGCACGACAACCGATTTCGGCATTGCCGACATCGATGGCCAGCCGGCCAACGTGGTGCGCGTGCCGGGCACGCTCGATCGCCGTATTGGCTATGTCATGACTCACCAGATCGCCCCCAACGGCGGCGGCATCAAGGTCAATCAATACACAATCATCTACGACATTTTCGTCGACAACGCCGGACCCGGCGCCGCCTCGCTTCTGCAGACGAGCTCGCTGCAAAACACCGACGACGGCGACCTCTTCTGGCAGGGAAATAATTTCGGCCAGGGCACCGACGGTTACCGAGGCCGCGGAACATTCACCGCGGGCGCATGGCATCGTGTTGTCGCCGCCTATGACGAAGCCGCCACGACGCCCGTTGTCACGAAATACGTCGATGGCATCAAGCAGGACGACTGGACCGCGAATCAGGGACTCGATGCCCCTCGTCGCGCGCTGCAACCCACCGCCATCCTTTTCGGCGATGGCGACCAGGACGAACGCCGCGTCATGTTCGTGAACTCAATTCAGATTCGCGCCGGCAAAATCAGCGACGCCGAAGCCGCCGTTTTAGGTGGACCTTCCGCTTCGGGAATTCCCCCAGTGATTCCGAAGAGCACCGTGACCGGCCAATGGGATTTTGAATTCGCCGATCTTGGCGCCACCATCGGGTCCAACCTCCAATATTTCGATCCGACTTACGACGGCCCGACCGGCTCGGCGGGAAATAAAACCACTTTTGGCACAACCACTGAACTCGGCGTGGCCAACATCGACGGCGCCGAAGCCAAAATCATGCAGGTCCCGGGCGAATTAACGCGCCAAATCGGTTACATCATGGACCATCGCATCGCTCCCAACGGCGGCGGAATCAAAGTAAACCAATACACATTGATCTTCGATATCATGGTCGACACCGCTGGGCCCGGCGCGGCATCGCTCCTGCAAACCAGCTCCCTGCAAAACACCGATGACGGCGACCTCTTCTGGCAGGGAAATAATTTCGGCCAGGGCACCGACGGTTACAAGGGCACAGGCGCCTTCACAGCGGGCGAATGGCATCGCGTCATCGCGGCTTACGATGAAGCCGCCGCCACTCCAGTCGTCACCAAATTCGTCGACGGCATCAAACAGGACGATTGGACTGCCAATCAGGGTCTCGATGCCGCGCGCCGCGCTCTGCAGCCGACAGCGATTCTCTTTGGCGACGGCGACCAGGACGAACGCCGCGTTATGTGGGTCAGTTCCATCCAAATCCGCGCCGGCAAACTGACTGACGCAGAAATGGAAGCGCTTGGCGGACCCTCCGCGGCCGGAATTCCGATTCTCCTCCCAGCGATCGCGACTCCGCCGACACTCGCCATCAGCCGCAATGGAACGTCCATTGTCGTCACCTGGCCAGCCGACGTGACCGGTTACACACTGCAAAGCTCCCCAACGGTTGAAGGACCGACATGGAGCACTGTTGCCGGTGTTACCGGAAACTCGGCGACCATTCCGATCGCCGCCGCTGGAAATTTGTTCCTGCGATTAAGCAAGTAAAACTCGTGCATTAAACGCGCCGGAGTCCGTTGAGGGCTCCGGCTTTTTTATTTCGAAGAATCCCCTGCGGTAAAATTTCACACGCGATTTCGGAGCCACCCCTCGCCCTCATTCAGGCTTTTTCCTTGCCTCCCGCACACACCCTCCCCGCTGCCCTTCCTCTTTTTGATTTCATAGCCTGCAAAACATGAAAAGTGTGACGTGCCTCCTGCTTCTCGCGGTTCTCTCAGTCGTTCCGAACCGTAGCGAAGAGTGGCGCAAGGTGGCCTTCATCGGCGACGCCGAAGTGAAGACAATTTCCGGCGTGGTTGAAGTAATCGCAAACAAGGAAGAGCGAATTCTTCACCAAAAAGAGACAGCCAAAGTTGGCCAGGTCCTGCGCATTTGGCGCGGCGCCGAAGTCGTGCTGCAAATGAAAAATTCCAAATCGCTCGTTCGCGCCAAAGGCCCCACGTTGCTCCGCCTCGCTCCCGACAGCGAAGGTTACGATCGCGCTTCAGTGACTGGCCAGGAAGAGGAGAAATCCGGTTTCGTCGTGCGCGCCGTTCGCGGCGGCGGCAAATATCAGGAGGGCGAATACTGGCGAAATATCCAGGCCGGCATGCATCTGCCCGACGGTACGCGCGTTCGCCCGTTCCGCGACAGCGTCCTGGACTTCTATCATCCCGCGACACGCACTGCCTATCGCATCACCGACCATTCCAAGCAAACGCCGCTCATCGCTAAGACCCCGAGCAGTGAAGAAGTCAGCCCAACCATCGTCGCCGCAAAAAATCCGTGATCAAACCGTAGCTTATTTCTCGATCGGCTTGCCCGCTTTTTCCCAGGCGCTGAAACCCTGGTTCATGTGCAGCATATTTTTGAAATCCATCGTTTTGATTTGATTGCACGCCCGACCGCTTCGCCCGCCCGCCGCGCAATGAATGATGTAAGTCTTATCCTTATCCAGCGCCGCAATCCGTTTGGCGAATTCCTTGTCGTTAAAATTGATATTCGTTGCGCCTTTGATGTGCCCAGCGCGAAATTCATCCGGCGTCCGCACATCCAACACGACGACATTCGTGTTTGAGCCCACCAACTTCGCCGCTTCATCGACCGTAATATTTTTCGCGTCCGCAGCCGCGCTGGAAAACTGCAAGAAGCTGAAAAGTGACAGAGCCACAACAAACGACAGCAATGATTTCATGCGGGCATCCTAAGCTGGACGCGGGATCAATCAAGACGTTCGGATCAACAAAATTTGTTGCGAATACGCCCGCAACGCCTCTCGTCAAACGACCAGCTTTGACCCGCTATGGGAATGGACAGGACGAAAGGATAAACGTGTTGCAGAGCGTAAATAATTTATTTGGATACCGCCTCGGAGCCACTGACGGGCTCGCTGGCGGGGTGGTGGATTTTTATTTCAACGACCAGGATTGGTCGGTGCGCCACATCATCACCTCGCAACATCCGACGCGCCTCCACAAAGCTTCTCTTCTCTCGCCGAGCGCAGTCACTCGCATCGACAACGACGAAAGTGTCCTCAACGTCGCGTTGAATCGCGCCGAATGTGAATCGCTGCCTTCCGCGACAACCGTCGTTCCTGTCTGCCGGCAATACGCCATGCGCAGCGCTTCCATCACCCAACATTTCGCCTCCGCCGATCCTCACTTGCGTAGCGCCATCGCTGTCGCCGGTTATGAAATCAACGACGGCGAACAACACCTCGGCGTCATCCACGATTTTCTCATCGATCGCAAAACCTGGACGATCGCGTTTCTGGTCGGTCGCCGCTTCGGCATGCAGGAACGCGAATTCCTCGTTCCCACCTCCGCCGTCGCCCAAATTTCCTTCGCCAGCCGCCGCGTCGCCATCCGCAAGTTCTCGCATTGGGACCTTGTTTTCGAGGCCCGAAACGGCTATGATCGCCTCTTAGACGCAGAAGCCGCATAACGCCCATCTACTCGACATGAAAAACTGGCAGATCCCGAGGAGAACCTTCCTCAAGGGCCTCGGAACCGCAATGGCATTGCCTTTGTTGGAATCCATGCAACCCGTCGTCGCCGCCGCAACCGCGACTGGCGCGCCGCGCCGCATGGCTTTCGTCTATGTGCCCAACGGCGCGAACATGGCCGATTGGCGCCCGAAAAATTTCGGCGCGAACTACGATCTCCCCGCAATCCTCCAGCCTCTGAAAAATGTTCAAAGCGAAGTCAGCGTCTTCACGGGGTTAACTCACGACAAGGGTCGCGCGAATGGCGACGGCGCCGGCGATCACGCGCGCGCTTCCGCCACCTTCCTTACCGGCTGTCAGCCAAAAAAAACCGACGGCGCCGATATCAAAGTTGGAATTTCCGCAGACCAATTAGCCGCCCAAAAAATCGGTCGCGCCACCCGCTTCGCTTCGCTCGAACTCGGTTGCGACCGCGGCCAGCAAGCCGGCAATTGCGATTCCGGCTATAGCTGCGCCTATTCCTACAATATCGCGTGGAAAACTGAATCGACGCCGCTCCCGCCCGAAGTCAATCCGCGCCACGTTTTCGATCGCCTCTTCTCAAACGATCGTTCCAGCGAAACGCCAGAGCGCCAGGCCATTATTGATCGCCAGCGCCGCAGCGTTTTGGATTTCGTCCTCGAAGACGCCAAACGTCTTCAATCCAATCTCGGCGCCACAGACCGTCGCAAACTCGACGAATACATGACCGCGGTGCGCGATCTCGAACAGCGCATTGAGCAGGCCCAAAAATATCAGGTCGCGATGCCCGCGCTCAAAACGCCCAGCGGTATCCCTGAAGATTACGAGCAACACATCCGCTTGATGTACGACTTGCTCGCGCTCGCTTTCCAAACCGATTGCACGCGCATCAGCACCTTCGTCGTCGCGCACGACGGCAGCAATCGCAACTATCCCTTCATCGGCGTCAATGACGGCCATCACGATCTTTCCCATCACGGCAACAACGAAGAAAAGAAAGCGAACATCGCGAAGATTAACACCTTCCACATGCGCCAATTCGCCTACTTCCTCGAAAAAATGCGTTCGATCGAGGAAGGGCAGGGGACATTGCTCGACAACTCTATGATCGTTTACGGCAGCGGCCTCGCTGACGGCAACGCCCACGCCCACGACAACCTTCCCGTGCTCCTCGCCGGCCGCGGCGGCGGCGCAATTAATCAAGGCCGCCACATTCAGGTCCCAAAAGAAACGCCCATGACCAACCTCTTCATGTCGCTCCTCGACAACATGGGCGCCAAAGTCCCCCGCATCGGCGACAGCAACGGATTACTCAAAGAACTCGCCTAAAAGAAAATGGAAGGGCGACGCTGTCCTCAGCGCGCCGCGCGCGTGCCCCTGATGCGAGGAAAAAACGATTCTTCTCCGTTTGTGTGTCACCTCGCTCGGAGTTCGTCATGTGATGACAAAAGAAAAGCTTTCGCACGCTGACCGAACATCGAACTGATCCGAAATTTGCGCCTGCCTCAACTCATCCGTATGCAGGATCATTCAATTCAGTCCATCGAACTTCAATTTGTTTCCCGCCAATGAACCAGGCTCCGCACCGAACCCACGCCAAAAGTTCTTTGCCGTCAGAGTCTCTCACGATCACGCGATAAAGGATCTGAGATCGGCTCATCGTCCACCATTTGAAGGGACCCGTTCGATAGTACCTTTCTTCAACTTCGACTATATCGAGACGATTCTCTGAAGCCCATCGCGCAAGCATCTCCTTTCGCTGTTTTTTAGATGCCCAAATTACCGCGACAAAACAAGCAATGGCGAAAATTGCGCCGACTACGCTTTTCAAAATATCCATCGCAGATTGTGTATCCATAAAGCGACAGTGCCCAACAGAAGGAGGATAGCACATGCAGCCCAATCCGGCGCGCGGCTTGACGCTCAACCACAGGTCCGTAGGATTCCGCCGCGAGTTGCGCCTCCAAGGGGTAACCGGGAATTCATGAAACGTCCGTCTTTGTTGGTCATTTTCCTCAGCGTCTTCATCGACCTGATCGGCTTCGGCATCGTCATGCCGCTTTTGCCGCTTTACTCAAAAGAATACAACGCGCCCGGCTATCTGATCGGACTGATCATGTCTTCATTTTCGATCATGCAATTCCTTTTCGCGCCCATTTGGGGCGGACTCTCCGATCGAATCGGCCGCCGGCCAATCATCTTAATCAGCAACCTCGGCTCGGCGCTCGCGTATGCGATGTTTGCTTTTGCCTCCATGAAAGGTGGCCAAAACGCTCTCCTCCTGATTCTCGTTTCGCGCATTTTCGCCGGCATTTGTGGCGCCAATCTCTCCGTCGCTTCTGCGTATATCGCGGATATTACCCCCGTAGACAAACGCTCGCGCGGCATGGCTTTGATCGGCGTGGCTTTCGGTCTGGGATTTGTTTTCGGGCCGGCCTTCGGCTCATTCAGCGCCGATCAATGGGGACATTCGGGTCCCGGTTGGGCCGCCGCAGTTATTTGCGCCGCGAATGTTGTGATTGGCTTTTTTGTTCTAAAAGAAAGTCGCCACGCGGGGTCTGAAACCGCTGCTAAACGTGCGCGCTTTAGCCAATGGGCCCACACATTCAGGCAGCCAACGGTCGGCGCGCTGGTCCTCCTCTATTTTCTGGCGATCTTTTGCTTCGGCGCATTTGAAACGACATTCAGTTTGTTGATGAAGCCTCTCGGCTACACCGAAAAGAACGTCGGCTATCTTTTGGCCTATTGCGGATTGGTCACCGCCCTTGTCCAGGGCGCCGTCGGTCGCCTCGTCAAACAGTTCGGCGAACGTCGAATCATTCCGGTCAGCTTGGGCGCCGCCGCGCTTGGTTTGGTGATGCTCCCTTACATGTCATCAACGGCCGGCATTTTGTTCGCTCTGGCCATACTTGCGGGCGGCTCGGGAATCAATCGTACCCCCACGCTCGGCCTGTTGTCCGTTTTAACTCCGCCCACCGAACAAGGCGCCACCATGGGTGTCGCGCAAAGCGCCGCGAGCGTCGCGCGAATATTTGCGCCCGTATTCGCGAACACCCTGTTTGAATACTCGCGTCCCGGACCTTATGTGGCCGGCGCCATCATCGCGCTGGGCGCCGGGTTTTTTGCCTGGGCAAAACTTTGTCGCGGACCCGTTAAAGCTGGAGCATAATGACGGTTTATGAGCAAGCGTTCTGAACTTGAGAAGCTGGTCCGCCGCCAATTGGAATTGCTCGGCGAGGACCCGGCTCGTGACGGCCTGAAAAACACGCCGTTGCGTGTTTCCAAAGCGCTCCAATTCCTGACTCAAGGTTATCAGACCGATCCGAAGAAGGTGTTAAATCGCGCGCTTTTCGACGTGAAGTCCGACGAAATGGTCATCGTCAAGGACATCGATTTTTACAGTCTTTGCGAACATCACCTGCTCCCCTTTTTCGGCAAATGCCACATCGCCTATTTGCCCGGCAAGAAAGTCGTCGGCCTCTCCAAACTCCCGCGACTGGTCGATGTTTACGCGCGCCGTTTGCAAGTGCAGGAACGAATGACCCACGAAATCGCCAAAGCCGTTATGGATTTGGTTCACCCGCAAGGTGTTGGTGTCGTCATTGAGGCCCAACATCTCTGCATGATGATGCGCGGCGTCGAAAAACAGAATTCCTACGCGATCACCTCGGCGATGTTGGGATCATTTCGCGAGGACGCGAGAACGCGCGCGGAGTTTTTGGAACTGGTTCATTACTGCCGGAAATGATGTAGGATAAAGACGTGGACAAGCTCAAACAATTGCGCCAAATCCTGCGATCCTATGGATCGTGCATCGTCGCCTACTCGGGTGGCGTCGATTCGGTTTTTCTGGCGCTGGTCGCGCACCAGGAACTCGGCCCAAAATCACTCGCAGTCATTGCCGATTCCCCAAGCCTTCCTCGCCGGGAACTTCAGGAGGCATTGGAGATCGCAGAGAAATTTGCCTTCCCTGTCCGTGTCGTAAAAACGGCCGAATTCGAAAATTCCGAGTACCTGAAGAATCCGCAGAACCGGTGTTACTTCTGCAAATCCGAACTCTTCACCGAACTCGAACCCCTCGCCAAATCCGAAGGCTTCGCCGTCATTGCCTATGGCGAAAACGCCTCGGACGTCGGCGATTTTCGTCCTGGCGCCAAAGCGGCCACTGAATTTCAAGTCCGCGCGCCATTAAAAGAAGCGGGCTTAAGCAAAGCGGAAATTCGCGATTACTCCGCAAAGCTCGGCCTGCCAACTTCCGACAAACCGCAGATGGCGTGTTTGAGCTCGCGCATTCCTTACGGCGAAAATGTTACGCCGGAAAAACTGCAGATGATCGAAGCCGCTGAAAATGCGTTGCGCGATCTTGGTTTTCACGACGTGCGCGTGCGGCATCATGAATTGAAAACCGGCCAGCTTGCGCGCATCGAACTTGGTCCCGACGAACTCGCGCGCATCTTCGTCAACGGCGCTTCAGCGAAAGTCGTTGCTGCCTGCAAAGCCGCTGGCTACGCCCACGCGACGTTGGATTTGGAAGGCTATCGCCGTGGCAGCTTGAACGCATTTCAACCGATCGCGCTCAAAGCTCCACAGTCCTAGTCGCGCTTCGGTGGGGCTGTAAGCCGAATTCTGTCTGCCCGCGATCGCTCGCGAGGAGAGAATCATTTATCTGTTGCAGCACACCCGAAACCCTGTGTCCTTGCGGACCGCGGAACGGGCCGTTCCTCGAGTTTCCTATTTGGCCTTGCACCGGACGGGGCTTGCCATGCCTCCGCGATTGCTCTTGGAGCGGTGGGCTCTTACCCCACCTTTTCACCCTTGCCTTAACGGCGGTATATTCTCTGTGGCGCTATCCGTCGATGCGTCTTGAAACGCATCCCCCGCATATATCTCCGGCTGAACCGGAGTTACGCGGCGTCCTGCCCTATGGTGTTCGGACTTTCCTCTCCCGGCCGAAACCGAAAGCGATCCTCCGCCCCACCGAAGCGCCTCCACTATATCGTGGAAGCGGTCGGCGGTAAACCGGAACCGGACGGTTAGTGAGTTAGCGATTAATGAGTTGATAAGTGGCGCCCCCCCCTCCCCATTTTTATCTGAAACGGAAATGTAGACTTTTCTTTGTAAGAATCTTTGGTTTAGGAAGTTATGATAAAAATGAGCGATGAAACGAAGTGAAATAAGTGAAATAGGTTTCAGTTATTTCAGTTAAGGGTTGGGTTGGATTGTTTGGTGAAACGCATGCGGTGCGACATGGTTTCAAGGCTTGCGAGCTATCCGATCGGCGGGGAATGCTTTTGAATGGAAATTTTGAAGAGACCCAGGGCCATCATTCATCTCCTGCTCCTCTCCGGAATTGCAATGACCTGCCGCGGCGATGCCGAGCAATCGCCTGATAAGAGGACGCACAACTTTGTGTTCTTCGCAAAAGAGCGGGAACTTCTTCCTGAGCATCCATTTCTTAAAATCAAAACGTTTGAGGGAGCTCAAATCACTTACTCGTGGAAACAACTGGAACCTGGCGAGGATAATTATAATTTCGAGGAGATTGACGCTGATTTGAAGATATTGAAAGCGCACAGCATGCGGCTCTGGATACAGCTTCAAGATACGACCTTCATGCCGAACCGACAGGCTGTGCCCGCCTATCTCATGAAGAAAAAGGAATACAATGGCGGAGCAAATCCACAGTACAACGATGATAACAAGATCGAGGGCTGGGTTGCGCGACGATGGGACCCCACCGTCCAGACGCGATTTCACAAGCTAATCGTTAAGCTCGGCGAGCGCTATGATGGAGTGATAGCAGGCATAAATCTTCAGGAAACCGCGATCGGCATCACAGAAGATGGGATCGCGCAGGCGCCCGGTTTCACTTACCTGGGCTATCGGGATGCGATCAAAAAGAACATGTTGGCCATGAAGAAGTCGTTCAAAACCTCAGTGGTCATGCAGTATGTAAATTTCATGCCAGGCGAGTCTCTGCCTGAACTGGATAAAGGCCTGATGAAATCTCTTTTCGACTATGGGGAAGAGATTGGAGTTGCGGTTGGCGCTCCTGACCTTATGCCGAAGAAGCCCTATCAACAGGCGCACGCGTACAAATTCATGAAGGAGAAGAGGAAGGCGGGAAAGCTGACAATTGGAATCGCTGTTCAGGACGGCAACTATTTTGGCGAGACGGGGGCAGCGGAACCCAAGTTGGGCGAGCCCAGCCGGGATATCGTACCGGAACTGGCCAATTACGCAAAAGAGACTCTTGGCGCCAGTTATATTTTTTGGTGCATTCAGGAGCCATACTTCTCGCAGAATGTGATCCCTTTTTTTGCGAGGTCAGCCAATCGGATTGAGCAAACGCGATGAAATTCCCCGAAAACATCGCAATCGAAAATCCAGCAAACAAAATTCGCGGTCATTCCAGACGCGGATTCATTTAGCCAGGGCGCTTCTTGCTGTTCCCATCCTGCAAAGCTCATTAAGTATTTCGGCAAATAGATCGAACAAAAGCCGAATCTGCTCCTTATCCTTGAGCGCCGGCCGGCTATCGACCTCAAATTCGAGCAGATCGAGATCTTCCGGCGGATTTTCGCCAAAAAAATCCCGCGCAAAAATCCCGGGTGTGTCTTTGATTTCGAAATGAATCTCAGGCTGCGCGGCGATCAACTCCCGGATGCGCGCATTGCCAAAGATCTGCCGCAGCTTGGTATGGTCTGTGCCTTTGATGACAAAATCGCGGTCAAAATCCCGATGCCCGACCTCCACGTCCTGCATACCCATGAATTTGCCGAGTTCGGTAAAAACTCCCTTGCGAAAGACCGTAAAGCGAAAACCGCCTGGATTCAGAAAGGGCGCGCGCATGTGGGTGTGGTGGTATTTGCCCTCTTCTGACAGGGTGATGAGCCAGCCGGCGTGGGACGCCTGAATTTTACTGCGGTTCCAAAAATCGCCATCGATATAGCTGGCATTGAGTTCGCTCGCCAGTTGCCGCCAGATTTCCTCGCGGCTGGGCCCGAACAGTTCTCGAAGGAGAGGTTGCGACATGTCTGCATGATTGGAAGAGCGATCGGCTTGGTCCAGTGGAATTACTAAAGACATTTGTAATCGAAACGCGAAACCTGCTTAGCTGGCCCAGAAGCGTGTGTGGCGGCGTCGTACAAAATAACAGTCAATCGGCTCCGGGGGCAGATTCTTTTTCCGTATGCACCGTGCCTTCGGCTTCGTCTGAAGCAAAGCCCAAACCGACTCTTCA
>JADMIO011418100.1_pt1 | contig 11067 bp, 8 predicted proteins | sample 8958161 | NCBI WGS metagenome assembly JADMIO01 (sample SAMN16585339, study PRJNA669376) | soil metagenome | isolation source: Crop rotation soil | place: USA: Cullars Rotation, Alabama | collected 2011 | reverse complement strand
GACAACTTGTCCACGTGGAATTCTAAGCTTAGGATCCCAATGTGCTGGAAAGATGGTATTTTCAAACTAATGCATTACTAAATCAACTAATTTTCAAATCCCCAATTTAAATTTCGATACTTTTGCAGCTTAATTTTTTTAAAGCTATCACTACCTTAACTGTTACGCTAAATGGTTTATAATTTCAATGCCGGTCCTTCAATTTTACCCAGAGAAGTATTTGAACAGGCAGCGCAAGCTGTTTTAAATTTTGATCATTCGGGTTTATCCATTCTTGAGCTTGGACATCGCACGCCGGAATTTACAGCGGTAATGGAAGAAGCAAGGTCACTGGTAAGAGAACTCATGAACCTTGATGCAAACCATGAAGTACTTTTTTTACATGGTGGTGCATCCACACAATTCATGCAGGTACCCATGAACCTGTTGGATACAAAAGAAACAGCATCCTATACAGATACTGGTGTATGGGGAAGCAAAGCCATCAAAGAAGCAAAGCTGTTTGGCAAAGTGGAAGTTGTATGTTCTTCAAAAGAAAAAAATTACACTTATATACCAAAGGATTTTGCAGTTCCCAACGATTCCAAATACCTGCACATAACAACCAACAATACGATCTATGGAACACAATGGCAGCGTATTCCTAAAACAAGCAACCCGCTTGTTGCAGATATGAGCAGCGATATCTTAAGCCGTGTGCTGGACTTTAATTCATTCGATCTTATTTATGCCGGTGCACAAAAGAATATGGGCCCTTCGGGTGTGAACCTGGTAGTAGTGAATAAAAATATATTGGGTAAAGTAAAGCGTGCCATCCCTACCATCATGGATTACAGGAACCATATCAATGAAGCAAGCATGTTGAATACGCCACCTGTATTTGCAGTATATGTTTGTATGCTCACATTGCGCTGGCTGAAAGCACAGGGAGGCGTGGCCGTAATAGAAAAACTGAATAACGAAAAAGCTGCACTGTTATATAAAGAGATCGATGAGAACGAACTTTTTATTGGCACTGTAAATAAAGAAGACAGGAGTAAGATGAATGTATGTTTCGTTATGAAAGACCCTTCACTCGAATCCGCATTTTTAAAATATACCCAATCACTTGGCATTGTTGGAATAAAGGGGCACAGGTCTGTTGGCGGCTTCAGGGCATCATTATACAATGCACTTCCTGTAAGTAGTGTGCAGGTTTTGGTAAATGCAATGAAAGAATTTGCAAAAGCTCCTGTAGTTTAACTGTCAAATCATTTTATGAATAAACTTTTTATTTTCTTTTTAGCAGTTTGCATAACGAATGCTTGTTATGCCCAGAGAATAACAATAGATGGAAAGGAGGGAAATCGTCCGCTACTATGGAAAAATTTTAAAGGCAAGCCTGAGAGTGATTCTTATTTCTTTGCAAATACTTACTGGCAGATGGCTTTTAAATTCAGTAATGTAAGTTTTAGGTCTGATACAGCCATCTTAAAAGGTTTTGAAGTGAACCTTGATTTTGATCCCCAAAAGTCATGGGTAAAAAAAGACAAAGCCAGTAATGACCTGTTGAAACATGAACAAGGACATTTTGATATCGCCATTATTTGCCAACGTGAAATAATCTATGCGTTCAATAATACAATATTTGTGAAAGCCGGTATGCAGGAAAAAGTAAACGCATTGTTCAATTCTATATTGAATAAATACAAGGACATGGAAAGAAAATATGATGATGAAACAAATCACAGCATTGATACAGCCCAACAGGAAAAATGGGACCAGTTTATAAAAGATGAACTGGCAAGGACCGCTGCTTTAAAATAATAAACCAATCAATATCTTATATACCCGGGCAGTTAGTATCTTTGCCCTCCCATATTTACCAGCACATATGATCACAATAACACCTTTTACTGCCCTGCGCCCCGAGGCACAACTTGCGAAAGCTGTTGCTTCAAGGCCTTACGATGTATTGAACAGCAAAGAAGCCAAAATTGAAGCACAGGGAAACCCCAACAGTTTTCTTCACATTACAAAAAGCGAGATCGATCTTCCGGAGAGCACAGATGTTCATTCTCAAAAAGTATATGATAAGGCTAAGGAAAATTTGCAGGCTTTTATGAGCAGGAATATTTTATTCAGGGAAAATAAACCATGCTATTATATTTACAGGCTTACAATGAATGGAAGAAGCCAGACAGGATTGGTATGTGGAAGTTCGGTTGATGATTACGAAAATGATCTCATAAAGAAACATGAATTTACCCGTCCTGAAAAAGAGCTGGACAGGATCAATCATATAAAAACAACCGGCGCACAAACCGGGAATGTTTTTCTTGCTTATAAAACAATTGATGCAGTTGACAAGCTTGTAAATAAATGGACGGCAGAGAAAAATCCTCAATATGATTTTACTGCAGATGATGATATCCGTCACAGCATCTGGATCGTAAATGATGATGCAACAATAAAGAACATTACTGACCTGTTTAAAACACAGGCGCCATGTACTTATATAGCTGATGGCCATCACCGTGCGGCTTCTGCCGCTAAAGTGCGTAGTGCACTTGGAAAAAAAGCTACAACAAATGCAGATTATTTCCTGACCACTTTATTTCCATCCAGCCAGTTGGAGATCATGGATTACAATCGTGTGATCAAAGATCTGAATGGATTAAGTGTACCTGAATTATTAAACAGGCTTGAAGAGAAATTTACGATTGAGAAAAAAGAGAAAGCTTACCGCCCCGAAGCATTACATAATTTTGGATTGTACCTGGACAACCAATGGTATAAACTTTCTTCTAAACCCGGCACTTATACAGAAGATCCGATCGGGGTTTTAGATATAAGTATTCTGCAGGAAAATGTATTGGATCCTATTCTTGGTATCAAAGATCAGCGTACTGATAAGCGGATCGATTTTGTTGGCGGCATCCGTGGATTGGAGGAATTGGAAAAACGTGTGAACAGTGGAGAAATGGTATTAGCGATCAGCTTATACCCTGTAAGCATTGAACAATTATTCAACATAGCAGATAGTGGAAATACAATGCCACCCAAGAGTACCTGGTTTGAACCGAAACTGAGAGATGGGTTGCTGACGCATTTGATAGATTGATTTAATTTCTTGCCACAAAGGCCCTAAGGGTCGCTAAGTCTTTTTCTTTGTGTGTCTTTCTACCTTTGCGCCTTTGTGGCAAATAACCAACTACTCTATTTATCTTTATGATATCATGAAAAGACTTTTATTGAAATGTTGTTTGTTGCTTGTTTCAATTTATAGTACAGCACAAACAGATATCAACCAGTTACAGCAAACAGCCAAAACATTCATGAGGCAGGGAGATTATGCCAATGCTATATTGGTTCTGAATCGTGGCATACAGCAGGATCCCAATAATATGGCGCTTTCAAAAGACCTTGCTTTGAGTTATTATTTCACAAAAGAAAACGATAAAGCACTCGCAACCATAAAGCCATTATTGGAAAAAGACGATGTGGATGACCAGTGTTTCCAGATAGCAGGGAATATCTACAAGGAGCTGGACCTGCTTAAGGATTGCGAAAAGTTATATAAGAAAGGGATAAAAAAATTCCCACAAAGCGGTGCCTTGTATAACGACTACGGAGAATTGCTTTGGGCACAAAGAAATAATGATGCAATAAAACAATGGGAAAAAGGAATTGAACAGGATCCTTCTTACCCAAGGAATTATTACAGCGCTGCCAGGTTCTATTACCTTACCACTGACAAGATATGGAGTATCCTGTATGGTGAAACATTTATTAATATGGAACCACTGGGCAAGAATACGATCGAAATAAAAGACATTCTGCTTGAAAGCTATAAGAAATTATTCATGAATACCAACCTTGAACAGGATACAAAGGATATGAATGATTTTGAAAAGGCTTTTTTACAAAGCATGAACAAACAGTCATCGCTTGCTACACTTGGAATCAATACTGAAACGTTGACAATGATCAGGACACGTTTTATCTTAGAGTGGAACAATTCCAATAAAGCCAGATTTCCTTTTAAGCTTTTTGATTACCAGCAACAGCTGATACAGGAAGGTATGTTCGATGCATATGATCAATGGATCTTTGGATCTTCTGAAAATCTTCCCGCATATCAAAACTGGACGCAGGTACATAAAGAAGAATATATTGCATTCACCAATTTCCAAAGAGGAAGAGCGTATAAAGTACCGGCTGGACAGCATTACAAGTAACGGCAATTGAAGAACCGATTATCCTGTACGCTTTAATTTCTCGTTTCTTGTTTCTTGTTTCTCGTTTCCAGCATCTCCATTTTTTTCTCTATCTTAGGTTATATAATAAAACCTGCTTGCAATGAATGATCAATCCCGGTTATTTGATTTTCTGTATTACCAGCTCGAAAAATTTCCTAAAGAAGACATGCTTGCAGCCAAAGAAGATGGGCAATGGAATAAATACAAGACAACCGCTGTAGTAGAAACGATCAATAAATTAAGCGCTGCATTATTACAGCTTGGCTTGAGTGGTAATGATATGACAGTGGAGAACCAGGATAAGATCGCCATCATTTCCCGTAACCGCCCTGAATGGCTTATGCTTGATATGGCCTGCCAGCAGATCGGTATTGTGCTTTGCCCGATCTATCCCACTACCAATGTGAGTGAGCTGGAGTTTATATTCAATGATGCAACTATAAAATATGTTTTCATAAGTGGCAAGGATATTTTAGATAAAGTGAACAGCATCCGTAATAAGGTTCCGTCACTGATCAACATTTATAGTTTTGATAATTTACAAAACGTGGATCATTGGAAAAAGATATGCGGTTCTGCTGATCCATCTTACACTGCTAAAGTAGATGAACTAAGAAAAAACATCAATGCGCTTCAGTGTGCAACGATCATTTATACTTCCGGTACAACGGGAACGCCCAAAGGGGTAATGTTAAGCCACAGGAATATTGTTAGCAATGTGATGAATTCTATCAAAACATTTCCTTTTGAGGATAAGCCCGAAGCCCGTGCATTAAGTTTTCTTCCATTGAATCATATTTTTGAACGGCTGATCTCTTATATATACATGTATACAGGCATTTCAATTTATTATGCAGAAAGCCTTGAAACGATCGGTGATAATTTAAGAGAAGTAAAGCCGCACTTATTTACAACTGTACCAAGGCTCCTGGAAAAAGTATATGAAAGGATCATGTCGAAAGGGGCTGAATTAACGGGTATAAAAAAGAAATTATTCTACTGGGCTGTAGCATTGGGTGAAAAGTATGATAAAACAAAAAGCGGTGGCTTGTTTTATAACATGCAGTTGATGCTGGCAAACAAACTCATCTTTAATAAATGGCGTGAAGCACTGGGTGGTAATGTAAAAACAATTGTAACAGGTGGTGCTGCCTGCCAGGTAAAACTATTGCGCATCTTCACTGCTGCAAACATTCCAATCTATGAAGGTTATGGCCCAACAGAGAACAGTCCGGTAATAAGTGTGAATTGCCAGAAAAAAGGAGGAACAAAATTCGGTACCGTTGGACTTGTAATTGAAGGACAGGAAGTAAGGCTTGAACCTGATGGTGAGATTTGTGTAAAGGGGCCGAGTGTTATGATGGGATATTATAAGAAACCGCAGCTCACTGCAGAAACAGTGATCGATGGCTGGCTTCATACGGGTGATATCGGCATTTTTGAAGATGGTAAATATTTAAAAATAACCGACCGCAAAAAAGAATTATTCAAGACCAGCGGTGGAAAATATGTTGCGCCTGCCGCCATTGAAAATAAAATGAAGGAATCTCCCTTCATTGAACAGATCATGATCATTGGAGCCGATGAAAAATTTGTAGGTGCACTGATCGTTCCATCGATCGCTAATCTGAAAGAATGGATGAAATTAAAAGGCATCAATTTCACCACCAATGAAGATGCAGTGAACAATCCTAAAGTGCTCGAATTATACAGGGAGCTGGTTGATTCGTTCAATAAATTTTTTAATCATGTAGAACAGGTAAAGAAGTTCGAATTGCTTCCGCATGAATGGAGTATCGAGACCGGTGAAATGACCCCTAAGCTTAGCATGAAGCGCAAAGTGATCATGGAAAAATTCAAATCAGCGATTGATAATATTTACAAATAAAAAGCCCCCGTATGTATCGGGGGCCAATGATTGAAAATCATTAAAAAATTAAAAGCACATAGAGGGTTTAATTCATAGACATAACCGGCAATTAATCGACAACCCGGTTCTTCATAGTTTTAATTCATTTGATATCCGACAGAATAATCTTTAATTATTTCTACCACTTTTTCAAACTCACTTGACTTATCAATAAAATGATCAGTCCCTATGCGTTCACCTTTATTCCTGTAAAAGGCGCTTGTTTGGTTGGTTAGCATAATGGTTTTTGTATCAGGAAAATTGCTCTTTATAAAAGAAAGCAATTCAAAACCATTTTTGCCCTGCAACTGTGTATCTAAAAGAACTATATCGAACTTATCCGTTGAAAGTTTTTCCAACGCTTCACTATAATTGTAAGCTTTTGAAACAGTATTGAAACTTCCCAATTCCGTCAACAAGCCATACAACCTTTCTACAATCATTAAAGAACTATCAACTATAAGTATTTTATAGTTGTTATGTTGAAGTTTCATTTAATAAGCTGGTTTCGGCTGCAAATTAGAGCATTCACCCAGTCAAAGCAGTAGGGTGCGATATGTAAAAAATGTAGTATATGTACTACAGGTTATGGCGGGCTGGAAATTAGGAATTGGGATGGGGTTTTCAGGGTTTTGAAGTACTCAAACACTTCATTGGACCTGCATAATTGTCAATTATCCATTATAATTTATCAATTGCTAAATGAGTTTATGTTCGATGGAATACAATGTGAGGTCTGCATTGTTCTTCATTCCCATTTTTGCCATTATACGTGACCGGTAGGTACTCACTGTTGTTACACTCAGGAATAAAGATTCAGCGATCTCGGAAACAGATTTACCTGCAGCTAATAGTTTCAACACACTGAATTCCCTGTCTGATAAACTTTCATGTGCAGCTTTACCCGAATCCTGGTCCAATACTGAAGCCAGTTTTTCTGCGATAGAAGCAGTGATGTATTTTTTTCCAAGCATTACTCTTTGTACAGCATTTACAAGTTCGTCGGGAGCCATGTCTTTACTCAGGTATCCGGAAGCCCCTGCTTTTAATACACGCAATGCATATTGATCTTCAGGATGAATACTTAAAATAAGGACAGGTAATTTTGAATTGATCTGTTTAAGTTGTTGCAATGCCTCCAACCCACTACGGCCGGGCATCGACAGGTCACTGATCACAACATCCCATGGGAACTGCATGATCTTTTTGATCATTTCCTCCGCATCCGGTACTTCTTCAATATGAGCGGTTGGAAATCCTTCAAGCAGAATTTGCTTAAGGCCTTTCCTTACTACACTGTGATCATCTGCTATTAGAATTCGAATCATATGTACTTAAAACTTTTCGTTTTTATTATTATCATTTGAGCTCTATTGATCTGGCTTGAAGCTAATAGCTACAAGCTTCAAGCTTAATTATTAACCGGCACCGATATCACAACAGTCGTACCATTTCCTGGTTTACTGGAAATTTCATACGTTCCACCCATGATTAAAGTTCGCTCTTTCATTCCTAATAAACCAAGTGTTTTTTTACTTTCGTTTTCCACTGCATTGAATCCTATTCCATTATCGGCAATATGCAATATAAGCAACCCATCCTGTGAATTTAAACTTGCTTTTACTTCCGTTGCTTTCGAATGCCGCAAAACATTAGTAAGACTTTCCTGGAATATCCTGAAAAGGCCCGTTGCGATCTCCGATTCTACCTGTACAGTGGGGGTATTTGCAATAAAAGAAGTTTTGATCTTAAAGCGTTTCTCAAACTCTTCACTTTGCCATTCCATTGCGGATATCAACCCGAGATCATCCAATATACTTGGCCTTAGTTGGGTGGCGATCCTTCTTACGGTCTTAACGGTTTCGTCTATAAGCTTCAATGCTTCCGTCATTTTTTGATTGATCTCAACACTTCCGTTACTTATTTTTTTGCTCAGCCATGATATATCCATTTTTAAACCCGTGAGCTGTTGACCAAGTTCATCATGAATTTCCCTAGCAATACGTGTACGCTCATCTTCCCTGATATCCTGCAAGTGTGTAGCCAGCTGCCTCAGGTCTTCATGTGATTTCTTTAGTTTCTCCTCGGCCAATATCTTTTCGGTGATATCATTCGCCAATACCAGCTTTGCATGTTTTCCTTCATTGATGATATCATGCGTGATAATATTCACCTTAACTATGGTACCGTCTTTTTTTCTATGGCGCCAGATACCCGTGTTATTGATCCCGGCTTTATAAGTACTTATATCCGACAGGTTGATGATCTCTTCTTCAGGCCGAAGGTCCTTGATATTCATTTCAAGGAATTCTTTTTTTGTATAACCATAAAATTCGATCGCTGCATCATTCACATCAAGGAAATTCCTTTGAGGTAACGAGATCATCGACATTGGCATCGGGTTCTGGTTAAACAGCAAACGATATTTATGTTCCGACATCCTGATCTCTTCCTCTGTTTTTTTACGGATCGTAATATCCCTGATAATACCCTGCACCCTACCATCGGGTAATAATTTTGAACTGATCTCTACATTGATGATGTTACCATTTTTCTGGCGCATCATCCTTTCATTGATCACTACCCTGCCACCCAATACTTCTGCCAGCATATTCTCAGGTTTTTCAGAAGTAATACCATTTTCAAAAAGGATATCACGCATATTTAATTTCAATAAATCCTCTTTATTATAACCGGTAAGCATAGTAGCGCTGGTATTTACATCCAGGTAATCGCCACGCTGGTTACTGATGAAGATACCATCAGATGCCTGCTCTATCAATGTACGGTATTTCTCTTCGCTTTCTTTTAATTCCTGTTGTGATTTCACCCTTTCAGAAATATCAATACCCACACCCATCAAACAGTTCTCTCCTTCGTAATTGATAACCATCCCGTTCAAATAGTAAGGGATCGTGCTGCCATCTTTTAACCGGAAATTTGCTTCAATATTATCTTCACCATTCTTGAACACGTTCTCTATCTTTTGCCTCACGATCTCTTTATCATTTTCTTCAAAGAGATCCAATGGATGCAGTTTGCTGATCTCTTCAGCAGTATATCCTGTTACCTGTTCAAAATTCCTGTTCCAGCGGTAGAATTGTCCATCATGATTATAAAGATAAAATACGCCGGGAAGGCTGTTGATGATGGAATCAGAAAGTTCTTTTTCCAATACAAGCTGGTACTGTGCATTTTTTTGTTCGGTGATATCCTGCATGGCCCCAAGCATACGATAAGCCCGGCCTTCACTATTATACATTACATAAGCCCGGTCGTACAACGTAAGGTAAACGCCAAACTTATTCTTGAACCGGAATTCTTCCACAATAAAAGTTGTCTTGTTCTGCAAGGCTGTTTTAAAATTTGCAAGCACTGCATCTTTATCTTCGCTGTGTAACCTGGAAACAAATTCTTCAAATGTTGTTTTTTGATTTGGATCGATCTCGAAAATATTACAGAAACTTTCATTGCCCCAGATGATATTTGTTTCCATATCCCAATCCCAAACAGCATCATTGGTTGCTTTTGCAACAAGCATGAAACGTTCATTCGAAATTTTAAGATCCTGTTCCGATGCAAGTAACCTTTGTTCGGCTTTCTTTTTTTCTGTGATATCGTGATAATAAACCGACATACCATCTGCAGAAGGATAGATCAGGTCTTCAAACCACCTGTCTGTTTTGGAAAAATACAATTCAAGCCTTTGTGATTTACGTGTTCGTTTTGCTTCCTGCAATGCTTCATGGAAAGGTTCATCAACCACATCCGGGTTTACTTCCCATATGTTTTTCCCGATCAGGTCCCTTGCATTCCAGTTATGCATTTCTGCAGCTTTGTTGTTTACATACACATAACGCCAGTCGTTATCAAGAGCGATGAAGGCATCTGTTATCCTTTCAAATACTGCATTCAATTCAGCCACTTTTATTTTTACTTCTTCTTCAAGATTGGTAGTTAACTGCTTTAATTGCTTTTGTATCTTATTTCTTTCTGTTACATTTCTTATTACCGAAACGGTTCCTAAATTAATTCCATCAACATCTTTGATACCTGAGATGGTAACATCAACTTCTAGTGGCTTATTGTTTTTATCATAGTGTGTCACTTCTCCTTTCCAGTTCATCCTGTTGGAATTTTCTGCCAGTATATCGGGTTGCAAATTACTTGCACCATTTACCCTGAATACTTCATTCATCGTTCGGCCCAACACATCTTCTTCCGAGTATCCATACATTTCCTGGGCATGCACATTCCAGTTGGTTATTTTATATTCCTTATCTGTGGTGATCACAGCATCAGATATGTTGCCGATCAATGAGGCATTGTATTTTAATAAGCGCTGGCTCTTTTGCTGAAGATCATAATCACTGATGATAACGCGGTAATTGATAAAGAGAATGATGAAGAAAATAATTGCCAGTGAAAACAATTGCCAGGAACGTTTTTGAGATAATTGCTCTCTCTTGAGGTTTGATTTTCTGAAAAGCTCCCTATCCTTGCTTTCAAGGTTTGTAATCTTCTGGCGGATATCATTCATTAAGGCTAAACCCTGTTCCTTTTTAATGTAGCTGGCGGCTGAATCATAACCATATACTTTTCGTGCCTCCACAACGAACTTAGAGAATCTTACTTTTTGTTCTACCAGGTTCAATAGTTCAGCATGCTCTGTTTTGGTGGTTGGGTCGTTAAGACTTAAACTATTGAGAAGCGTAGTATCTCTTTTGAGTTTTATAAGCCCTGAAAAATATGGATCAAGAAAATGAGTATCTCCCGAAATGACAAACCCTCTTTGACCGGCCTCAATATCCTGCACATCAGTAAGTATATCCTCCAGCTTTAGTAATACCTCCAGCGATGATTTTATATAACTACTTTCTGATTCTGTAAGTAACATATTACGATATGTTATCAATA
>JADMIO011283509.1_pt1 | contig 11068 bp, 9 predicted proteins | sample 8958161 | NCBI WGS metagenome assembly JADMIO01 (sample SAMN16585339, study PRJNA669376) | soil metagenome | isolation source: Crop rotation soil | place: USA: Cullars Rotation, Alabama | collected 2011 | reverse complement strand
GCGACAACTTGTCCACGTGGAATTCTAAGCTTAGGATCCCAATGTGCTGGAAAGCTGGGACGGCATCGCCGAGGCCGACCGCGGACCCGGCGTGCACATCCTCACCGGGCCGATCGCCGTGCGCGGCGCCCAGCCGGGCGACACGTTGCTCGTGAGGATCCTCGACATGACGCCGCGCATGCCGTACGGCTCCAACTGCGCGGCCAACTGGGGGCTGCTGTACCGCACGTTCCAGAAGGAGCGGATCACGATCTACGGGCTGGACGGCCACGACCACGACGACGCGTCCGGGAGCTTCACGACGACGGCGAGCCCGATGTTCGGCTTCGACTTCACCGCACGCGCGCTCTACGACGTGCCCGGCGTGATCAGCACGCCCGATCCGGATGCGCGGCAGCCGTTCAGCCGATCCGTCCACGTGCCGGTGCGGCCGCACTTCGGCGTGATGGGCGTGGCGCCGGCCGAGTCCGGCCGGTTGTCCAGCATCCCGCCGAGCGTGTTCGGCGGCAACGTGGACAACTGGCGGGTCGGTCCCGGCGCGACGATGGCGTACCCCGTGTTCGTGGAGGGCGCGAACCTCTACGTCGGCGACCCGCACTTCGCCCAGGGCGACGGCGAGATCTGCGGCACGGCGATCGAGGCGTCGCTCACCGCTCGGATCCAGGTCGGCATCCTGCCTGCGCTCGGGGCCACGTCGCCGATGCTCGAGACCGCGTCGCACTGGTTCACGCACGGCTTCGGCGGCGATCTGGACGCGGCGATGAACATGGCTGCCGAGCAGATGCTGTGGTTGATGCAGACGCACCTCGGGCTGTCGGCCGACGACGCCTACTCGCTCGCGTCTGTGGCGATGGACATGGGTGTCACACAGGTGGTCGATGGCACGCTGGGGTGCCATGCGGCGATCGCGCGCGGCATCTTCGACTGACCTCGAGGCGTCTCGCGCTGGCGCGACCCGCGAACTTCGTGGACGCCGGCGCGATGCGCTATGGTCTGACAATCAGTCCATCAGCAGCTCCCTCAGCGACATCGAACTTCCAGCCGGTCGCTCGGATGACCGTCTCCGCAGAGATCCGCACGCGCCTCGTGGAGGCCATCCAGAGCGGCGAGCTCGCGCCCGGCAGCGCGATCCCCGCGGAGCGCCAGCTGTGCGAGCAGTTCGGTGTGGCCCGCACCTCGGTGCGTGAGGCCATCCAGGGGATGATGACGGCGGGGTACCTCGTCCGTCGTGGCAACCGCCCGGTCGTGGCCGATCAGCTCCCCGGCATCCAGTTCGGTGGCGACGACCGCAAGGCGCTCGTCCGCCAGCTGTTCGAGGTGCGCCGCGTGATCGAGCCGGCCATGGCCGAGTTCGCTGCGGTGCGTGCCACCGAGGACGAACGTCGTGAGATCGCCGATCTCGCCAACCGCACCACCCGGCAGCTCGAGGAATTCCGCGAGATCGATCGCGCGTTCCACTCCGCCATCGCCCGGGCGTGCGGCAACCCGATGCTGCACGAGGTGCACGCGAAGGCGTTGGTCGCGCTGTTCGGCTCCGGCGAGTTCGCGTCGCTGCTGTACGCCGAGATCAACCGTCGCGAGGTGAACGAGATCATCGTCTCGTCGACGGAGTCGCACCGTGCCATCGCCGACGCGATCGTGCGCGGGCACACGAACAAGACCGTGGCCGCCGTGGAGCGCCACCTCAACGACGTCGAACGTCGGATGGTGGAGCGGCTGCTGTGAACCTACCGAGGGGGCCGATGAACTCGATCACGCCGACGCAGCTGGGCGACCAGTACTGCTACTTCTTCGACGACGAGGAGTTCCGCGACACGGATCGTCCCGGCTTCCGTCGTCGCATCATCAACGGTGAGAGCCTGCAGCTCTGCTTCTGGCGCATCACCGGCGGCGCAGACGGGTCGGTGCTCCACCACCACGTCGAGCACGAGCAGCTCGGGATCATCATGCGCGGCAAGCTCGACTTCCGCATCGGTGAGCCGGACGACGGCACGCGCATCGTGCTCGGCGAGGGCGAGATCTACCTCGCCCCGCGCAACATCTGGCACGGCGACAGCATCTTCGTCGGCGACGACGAGTTCGGCGAGGTCTGGATCCTGGACGTGTTCAGCCCGCCGCGAGAGGACCTCCGCAATGGGTGACGCATCCACGCCCGACGTCCGTCCGGCGGACTGGCGCCTCGCGGTCGACATCGGTGGCACCTTCACGGACGTCGTGCTCCTCGACGCGTCGTCCGGCAAGGTCGTCGTCGACAAGACGCTCACCACGCCGGCTGCCCCACTCGACGGTGTCCGCACCGGCGTCCGGCAGCTGCTCTCGAAGGCGGGCGTCCGCCCTGCCGACATCACCGCGCCGATCGTCCACGCCACCACGCTCATCACGAACGCGCTCATCGAGGGCAAGATCGGGCGCGCTGGCGTCGTCACCACGTCCGGCTTCGCCGACACGCTCACCATCCGCAGCGAGCACCGCTACGACATGTACGACCTGCAGATCGAGTTCCCCGAGCCACCGGTGCCGCGAGACCGCGTCGTCGAGATCGCGGAGCGCACCGATCCGAGCGGTCGCGTCGGCGCCGAGCCGAGCGACGACGACCTCGCCCGCATCACGCAGACCCTCCGGGACGCCGAGGTGGACTCGGTCGGTGTGTGCCTCATCAACTCCTACGCCAACCCGGCGAACGAGCGGCGTGTCGCCGACCACCTCCGTCGAGAGCTCGGCGTGCCCGTGTGCATCTCGTCCGAGATCTCGCCGCAGATCCGCGAGTACCCGCGGATGATCACCACCGCGTGCAACGCCGCCACCATGCCCGTCATCGGGCCGTACCTCGACGAGCTGCAGAAGTGGCTGGCGAGCGAGGGCTTCGGCGGCTCGGTCCTGATGATGCTGTCGAACGGCGGCGTCGTGTCGGCGGACGACGCGGCGCGGGCGCCGATCCGCCTCGTCGAGTCCGGTCCGGCCGCCGGCGCACTCGCCGGCAGCTGGTTCGCCCGGCGCCTCGGCGAGGACCGGTTGCTGTGCTTCGACATGGGCGGCACCACGGCGAAGTCCTGCCTCATCGTGGACGGCGAGCCGGAGCTCACCAACACCTTCGAGGTGGCCCGGATGTACCGCTTCAAGAAGGGCTCCGGCTTCCCGGTGTCCGTGCCCTCGGTCGATCTCGTCGAGATCGGTGCCGGCGGCGGGAGCCAGGCGCGCGTCGACGAGCTCGGGCTGCTGAAGGTCGGCCCGGAGTCGGCGGGTGCGGAACCCGGACCGGCCTGCTACGGCCGCGGTGGCACGAAGCCCGCGGTCACCGATGCCGACCTCGAGCTCGGCCTGCTCGACGCGGGGTTCTTCCTCGGCGGCGACATGCACCTCGACGTCGATGCGACGCACGCTGCGCTGGGCTCGGTTGCGACGCAGCTCGCGCTGTCGGCGTCCGACACCGCGGCCGGCATCCACGAGCTCGTCAACCAGAACATGGCGGCGTCGTCACGCATGCACGCGGTGGAACAGGGGGCGGACCTCCGCGGCATCACGGTGCTCGCCTTCGGCGGTGCCGGTCCGGTGCACGCCTGCGGCGTGGCCGAGCTGCTCGAGTCACCGCGGGTCATCTTCCCGGTGAACGCCAGCGTGCTCTCGGCGTTCGGCACCCTCGTCAGCCCCGTCCGGATCGACCTGGCGCGCAGCATGGTGCGCCCGCTCGCGTCGGTCACCGTCGAGGAGCGCGACGCGCTGCTCGACGAGCTGCGCGACGAAGGTCGCCGCGTGCTCGCGGCTGCCGGCGTCGACGACGCGAGCATCCGCTTCCGGTACGGCGTGGACGCCCGGTACCTCGGCCAGGGCAACGAGATCACGCTGTGGGTCGGCGAGGGCGATCGCTGGCCGGCCTCGGACGAGCAGGTGACGGAGCTGTTCGACGCGGACTACCGGCGGATCTACGGCCTCACCATCCCCGACGTCGGCGTCGAGGCCGTCACCTGGCGTCTGTCTGCGTACGCAGAGGCCGATCACGTCGAGCCGCAGGCCGCGGTCGGTTCTGGCGTGGGCGCGCCGCACGCGACGCGCCCCGTGCGCTTCGAGCGTTCGGCCCCACCCGTCACCACGGACGTCTACCGGCGCACCGACCTCGGTGTCGGCCAGGTCCTGCAGGGTCCGGTCATCGTCGAGGAGCGCGAGACCACCGCCGTCATCCGACCCGGCTGGGTCATGACGGTCGCGCCGGACGGATCGCTGATCGCCGAGCGCACCACAGGAGGAGCACCATGAGCCGCGTCCGGGAGCGCTTCGACGCCATCGAGCTGGAGGTGCTGTGGCAGAGCCTCATCGCCACGGTGAACGAGCAGGCGAAGGCGCTGCAGCGCGCTGCGTTCTCGCCGATCGTGCGTGAAGCCGGCGACCTCGCCAACGCGGTGTTCGACCGGCGCGGTCGCATGGTCGCCCAGGCCGTGACCGGCACGCCCGGCCACATCAACTCGCTCGCCCGGGCCGCGTCGGCGATCCTCGAGGAGTTCCCGCCGGACACGCTCGTCGAGGGTGATGTGCTGATCACCAACGACCCGTACAAGACGGCGGGGCAGCTCCTCGACGTCACCGTGCTGTACCCGGTGTTCCGCGCCGGCAGGGTGATCGCGTTCTTCGGTTCCACGATCCACCACACGGACGTCGGCGGCTACGGCATCGGTGCCGGCGCCCGTGACGTGTTCGAGGAAGGTCTGTGGATCCCCATCTGCCGGCTGATGATCGCCGGCGAGCGCAACCGCGACGTGTGGAAGTTCATCCTGTCCAACGTGCGCCAGCCGGACCACATGTCGGGCGACCTGCACGCGCAGATGGCGAGCGGTGAGGTGGGCGCGCAGCGCCTCGCGATGCTGTGCGACCGTCACGGCCTCGCGGACATCGAGGAGCTGTCCGACGAGATCATCGAGCGGTCCGAGGCAGCCACGCGTGCGAGCATCGGCCAGCTGCCCGCAGGCACCTACTCGGCGAGCGCACTGCTGGACCTCGTCGACGGCAGCCGCATCGACATCGTGTGCGCCATCACCGTCGACCCCGAGCTCGGCGAGATCCTCGTCGACTACACCGGTTCATCGGGCGCGAGCCCGTTCGGCATCAACGTCGTCCTGAACTACACGCACGCCTACACCACGTTCACCATCCGCTCGGTCCTCAACCCGGAGCTGCCCAACAACTACGGCAGCCTGGCGCCCATCAAGGTCATCGCTCCGGTCGGCTCGATCGTCAACGCGGTCTCGCCGCAGCCGTGCACGGCGCGCCACGTCGTCGGGATGTTCCTGCCGAACGCGCTGCTGAAGGCGTTGGCGCAGATCCGGCCGGAGCAGTCGATGGCCGAGGGCTCGGGTGCCGTGTGGACCATGCAGGTCAGCGGCAACCACGACGACGGCTCGCCGTTCATCACCGCGATGTTCACGTACGCGGGCGGCGTCGGTGCCCGTGCGACCAAGCCGGGCCTGTCCGCGTGCTCGTACCCGACGGGCATCGCCGCCGTGCCGGTCGAGGTGGTCGAAGCCTCCGCGCCGATCCGGTTCATGCGCAAGGAGCTCCGCACGGGCAGCGGTGGCGCCGGTGCGCAGATCGGTGGGCTCGGTCAGACCATCGAGTTCACCGTCGACACGGAGCGCTCGTGGCAGCTGAACGCGGTCGCGTCGCGACTGGCGATCGCGCCCGAGGGCGTGTTCGGCGGCGAGGCCGGTGCTGCGGGATCGTTCACGGTGAACGGCGAGGCCGTCCGCACGCAGTCGCGGATCACGCTGCAGCCGGGTGACACGGTGCGCCTGGACCTGCCCGGCGGTGGCGGCTACGGCGCCCCCGAGGTGCGCGTGCACGAGGGCGTCGGCTGATCGTGGACGCCCCGCTCGACTCGCTCTCGACGCCACGGACGGCAACCTTCGCCGCCTCGTGGACGCGGGCGGTCGCAGCGCGGGGCGGCGCGGTCTTCCTCGTGTTCGAGGCACCCGACGGATCGTCGCACGAGTGGACGTACGAGGCGTTCGATCGCGTGGTCGCGCGCGCGGCGCGTCGCCTCGCTGACGCGGGCGTCCATCGCGGTGACAGCGTGCACCTCGCCCTCACCAACTCGCCAGCGTTCGTCGCGCTGTGGATCGCTTCGGCTCGCCTCGGCGCATGGATCGTGCCGAGCGATCCGATGGGGTCGACCCCGGAGCTCGCCGGGCACATGGAGCGCACACGCCCGGTCGTCGGCTTCTGCTCGACGGCGCGCGTCGACGTGTACCGTGCGGCGGCCGAGTCGCTCCCGGTGCACCTGCCGTTCGTGCCCGTGGACGAGGCCGACGCCGTGCTGGACGTGTTCGGCACGCGGACGGTCGACGACTGGCCCGACGTCGACCCGCTCGATCGTGCCGCGGTGATGTTCACCTCCGGGACGACCGGCCGCCCGAAGGGCGTCGAGATCACCCAGGCCAACTACGCGTTCGCAGGTCGCACGATGGCGGAGGCCGCGCACCTGTCCGCCGAGCACCGCCAGCTCGTCGTGCTGCCCATGTTCCACGCCAACGCCCAGTACTACAGCGTGGCGTCGGCGATCTGGGTCGGCGCGTCGGTGGCGCTGATGCACACGTTCTCGGCGAGCGGCTTCCTGCGGCAGGCCAAGCACCACCACGCGACGCACGCGAGCCTGTTCGCCGCTCCGATCCGGATGATCCTGGCGCGCGGGGCGGAGCCGATCGGGCTGCGGCTCGAGCACTGCTGGTACGCGATGAACATCAGCGACGCGCAGCACCGCACGCTGACCGAGCTGCTCGGCTGCCAGCCGCGCCAGCTGTACGGGATGACCGAGACGATCCCCGCCGTCCTCACGGACGCCAGCGAGGCACCGGTGCCCTCGTCGATGGGCTTCGTCACGTCCGGTTGCTCCGTGGACGTGCAGCACGCCGATGGCTGCAGCACCGCGCCGACGGAGGTCGGCGAGATCGTCGTGGGCGGAGATCCCGGCATCACGCTGTTCGCCGGGTACCTCGACGACCCGCTGACCACCGAGTCGTCGTACCGCACGGACGCTCACGGCACGCGGTGGTTCCTCACCGGCGATCGCGCACGGCGGGACGCGATCGGGCGCTTCACGTTCGACGGGCGGCGCGCCGACGTGCTCAAGGTCGCCGGCGAGAACGTGTCGATCGTCGAGGTGGAGCAGGTGCTGAGCGCCCATCCGGAGGTGCTCGAGGCGGCCGTCATCGGTCAGCCGGACGACGTGCGCGACGAGGTGCCGGTGGCGTTCGTCGTCGCCCGCGACCCCCTCCGTCCGCCGACGGTGTCGGAGCTCGACGAGTGGTGCGCGCAACGGTTGACGAAGGCGAAACGCCCCCGTGACATCACGCTGTTAGACGAGCTGCCACGGACGAGCGTCGGCAAGATCCGCAAGTTCCTGCTCCGCGATCCCAGCGCGGAGCAGGCCCACGCCGACGCGACCCGCACGACCGCCACGCGAACGGAACAGGACGAGGTGCCCGCATGACCGTGCTCACGAACGAGCTGCTGTCGTCGTTCGACAGCTCCACCACCGATGTCACGACCGCCGAGACGTTGCCACCCGTCATCTACACGAGCGAGGAATTCCTCGAGTTCGAGCGGCGCGCGCTGTTCGACCGCGAGTGGTTGTGCGTGGGGCGGGCCAGCCGCATCCCGGAGGTCGGAGACTGGTTCCTCGCGGACGTGAACGCGGAGAAGGTGATCGTCGCCCGCGGCAAGGACGGCGAGGTGCGGGCGTTCTCGAGCATCTGCCAGCACCGCGGGATGCAGCTGGTCGAGGGCGACGGGAACTGCACGAAGTTCACCTGCCCGTACCACCTGTGGAGCTACGACCTCACCGGCCGCCTCCTGGGCGCACCGGCGATGGAGCGCACGGCCGGGTTCGACAAGAAGGACCACCCGCTCCCGCCGCTCGCGGTGGAGCTGTGGCAGGGCTTCGTGTTCGTCAACTTCGACGTGGACGCCGCGCCGCTCGCACCCACCCTGTCGCGCTACGAGCCGTTCCTCGCGAACTACGAGCTCGAGTCCGCCGTGTGCCCTGGCACGTTCACGCTCACCGACCTCCCGTGGAACTGGAAGGTGATGTTCGAGAACTTCAACGACGGCTACCACGCGAACAAGCTCCACCACACCATCCAGGACTTCTGCCCGAGCGAGCTCGCCGCGTTCCCCGTGCCGTGGGACGATGCGTCGAACGTCATCTTCCGGACCAACGGCTACACGCACATCGACGGCGGGTTCAACGCGACGACGAAGGCGCTGATGCCGGTGTTCCCCAAGCTGACGGAGGAGGAGCGCTGGCGCTCCACCTTCGCGCTGATGCCGCCGACCCTGAACTTCGGCACCGCGCCGGATCAGGCGTTCTTCTTCATCATCCGTCCCAAGACGGTCGGGACGATCGACGTCGAGATCGGCTACCTCTTCCATCCGAGCGCGCTCGACCACCCGATGTTCGATCACCTCCTCGCGATGAGCGACGCCGGCGTGCAGGTCTTCGTCAAGCAGGACCAGGACGCCACCACGAAGGTGCAGCGCGGGATGGCGTCTCGCTTCGCAGCCCGCGGCCGGTACTCGTGGCAGGAGGAGAGCCACGTGCAGTTCAACCGCTGGCTGATCCAGCGCTACCAGCGATCGTGGCCGGGCGTCGGTGGCGACTCCACCCGGGTCGGCTCCCCGCGCCTGCGCGTCGTCGGGCAGGACCGATGACCGACCTGTCCGTGCCGCCGGTGTCGGCGCTCGCGGATGTCGCCGCGCTCCTCGGGTCGGACGGCTGGCTCACGCCCCCGCTGCAGCCGATGGTGCGCTCTGCGACGCCGGCGATCGGGCGTGTGCGCACGCTCAGCATGGCCGTCGGCGATGTCGGCCCGGGCCTCGGACCGGTCTACGAGATGCTGTCCGAAGACCTCTCCGACTGCGTCGTCGTCGTGGCAGGCGCTGCGTCGCTCGGCGGTGCGATCTGGGGTGAGATCCTCTCGCTCGCCGCACATCGCTCCGGCGCCGTCGGTGTCGTCGTCGACGGATGGGTGCGCGATCGATCCGCCATGGAGGCGATCGGCATGCCGGTGTTCGGTCGCGGCGAGCGCGTCGTCGGACCGGCAGGCCGCGCGCACGTGGTGGCGGTCGACGTGGCCGTGCACGTGGACGGGGTGCGGATCAGCACGAAGGATGCGATCGCCGTGGACGGCTCCGGCTGCATGCGCGTGCAGGCGGCTCGCGAGTGGGAGCTGCTGGACGCCGCTCGCCGCTACGCGGCGGCCGAGGAGCAGGTGGTCGCCGCGCTGCGCCACGGCGTGCCGCTGCGTGAGGCCTACCTGCACAAGAAGGCGGTCGTCACGAGCTTGCAGTCGGCGAGTGCCGAACCGGCGAAAGGGGTGACCACGGGCCACGGCGGGGCGCCCTGAAGATCGGTGCCAGCGAGCACCAGGCGACCGAGTCGGTCGCACGACATGTGAACACGGAACACGAAGACCATCCCAGCAACTGACCCTCGGGGGAGAGCATGACCAGAACATCGAAGCAGCGGACCCGCACCACCAGGACCGCGAAGGTGGTGGCAGCGTTCGCTGCGCTCAGCTTCGTGGCCGCTGCCTGTGGCAGCGACGACGACAAGGCGGACGACACCGCGGCCGCGACCACGCAAGCACCGGTCGCGACCGACGCGCCGGCCGCCACGGACGCGCCGGCGGCGACGGATGCGCCAGCGGCGACCGATGCGCCCGCCGCGACCGATGCGCCCGCCGCGACGGACGCGCCCGACGAGACGACCGGTGGCGACGCGGTGAGCATCGACACCAACGGTGACGGCAAGGTCATCATCGGCGTGGCCACACCCGGCCCGCGCGACGACGGCGGCTACTACCAGGCGCTCGTGGACGGCGTCACGGAGTTCTCCGCGACGAACGGCTTCGAAGAGCCGATCATCGTCGACAACATCGCCCAGGAGGAGGCCGCGAGCGCGCTCGACAGCCTCGCCCGCCAGGACGTCGACATGATCGCCGTCGGTGCCGGCGAGATCAGCGATCCGCTCGCCGACCTCACCGCGAAGTACAGCGACATCATCTGGTACTGCAACTGCGGTGCCGGCCACGAACAGCTGCCGAACCTCATCCAGTCCGGCGACGACGGCTCCGAGATGGGCTACTCCGCCGGCGTGGCCACGGGCCTGCTGATGCAGGCGAAGGGCGTCACCAAGGCGGCGATGATCGGGAACAACAACTTCCCGTTCGAGGTCGAGGCGTTCAAGTCGTTCGAGCTCGGGCTGAAGAGCGTCGACGAGTCGTTCGAGTGGACGTACGTCGCGACCAACTCGTTCAACGACGTCGCCGCGGCGACCGAGGCGTTCAACAACCTCAAGGATCAGGGCGTCGGGGCGATCTGGCCGTACCTCGGCGGTGCGCACGAAGCGGTGGTGAAGCTCTCGAACGAGAACGACATCATCACGATGAGCGCGGGTGCCTCGGATGCGTGCGATCGCACCGACCTCACCTACGACATCGCCGTCCGCTTCGACGCCGGTGACTACCTGGACACGATCCTCAACGAGATCCTGGACGGCACGCTGCAGCGCGGCGACACCCGTGCGTTCCACGTCGGCGTCGACCCGCAGGGTGGCGCGGTCATCTGCGACCCGACGCCGGAAGAGCAGGCCGCGATGGACGACGCGTACGCACTCATCGCCTCCGGTGACCTGAACGACGAGTTCGGCGCCATCAAGGGCGAGGCCTACGGGGGCTGACGTTGTCGAACGAGCGGTCCGATCGCTCGCGGGCGGATGCCGGGGTGGACGGTGCGATCATCGCGCCGCCCACCCCGGTGGTCCGGCTGTCGGGGATCACCAAGCGGTACGGCCGCGTCGTCGCATGCGACGCGGTCGACCTCGACCTCTTCACCGGTTGCATCCACGGGATCCTCGGCGAGAACGGCGCCGGCAAGTCCACGCTGATGAAGGTGCTCATCGGGCTGATCCAGCCTGACGACGGCGACATCCACGTCGATGGGCGGCTCGTCCGGATCGCCGACCCGCTCGCTGCCGCCGACCTCGGCGTGGCGATGGTGCACCAGCACTACAGCCTCGTCGAGC
>JADMIO010826503.1_pt1 | contig 11068 bp, 7 predicted proteins | sample 8958161 | NCBI WGS metagenome assembly JADMIO01 (sample SAMN16585339, study PRJNA669376) | soil metagenome | isolation source: Crop rotation soil | place: USA: Cullars Rotation, Alabama | collected 2011 | reverse complement strand
CTTTCCCGTAAACCGAAAAAACCTAAGTTAAATACCGCTGCAGCAAGAAATGTTCCTACTAAATACGTCGCATGGAATGCAGGAAGATCATCATGTTGATGCGCAAATGTGCGAAAACGATGTGTGAGTGTTGAAGCGGACATAGTATGTGTGTTCTTTATTATTATAACATAAAACTATTATAATAGCTAGTATGAAGAACTGATAGCTCATAGCTGGCAGCTGATAGCTACCGGATACCAGCTACGAGTTTCGAATTATTTTCTTCACCCGCTCCCATCGTTCCCTCACCTCCACTTCAAATCCCCTTTCGCTAGGTTCATAAAATGTCTGCGGTGCAACCCCTATCGGGAAGTAATTTTCTTTCACGACAGCATCTTCTCCTTTGTGCGCATATTGGTAGCCCACATGGTAGCCATGGTCCTTCATTGCTTTCACCGGTGCATTACGAATGTGGTACGGCACTTCGAGGGAAGGCGCCTTTTGTACAAATCCTTTTGCTCCGTACATCGCTTCTGTCACAGCATTACTTTTTGGGGCTTGTGTGAGGTACACACATGCATGCGCCAGAAAGAATTCCCCTTCTGGCATACCGACCATTTCAAATGCTTGCCATGCAGATACAACAAAAGGAAGCGCCCGTGGATCTGCATTGCCAACATCTTCACTCGCAAAGATCGCCATGCGACGAAATAAAAAACGAGGTTCCTCACCCGAGACAATCATTTTATAGAGCCAAATGAGAGCAGCATCGATGTCACTCCCACGCATTGTTTTGATGAATGCGGAAATCGTATCGTAATGGTCTTCTCCCTTTTTATCGTATCGCTTACTTCGTTCACGTAGCAGTTTTTCGGCATCCTGTAGAGAAATTTTTGATCCAATGGTCAGTACTGCCAGCTCAAGAAGATTCAGTGCAATACGTGCGTCACCATTGCCAGCTTCTGCAATGTGCTTAATGGCGTCATCACTCATGGTGATCTTTCCTTTGTATCCTTCTTTATGTGCGATAGCACGCGAAAGAATCTGCGTAAGATCCTCGACTGTAAGTGGTTTGAGTAAATAAACTTGCGATCGAGAAATGAGCGCACTATTAACGGAGAAAAAAGGATTTTCCGTTGTTGCACCGATGAGAACTACCTTTCCACTCTCTACGTAGGGAAGCAGTGCATCTTGTTGTGACTTGTTAAACCGATGAATTTCATCGATGAAGAGAACCGTTCGTTGTTTGAAGGAGGTTTTCATGCGCTCCGCTTCACTACAGACTGCCTTGATGTCCGCGACTCCACTCGTCACCGCATTAAGCTGCACAAAATGTGCATCTGTCGTTTCTGCAATTATCTTTGCGAGCGTTGTCTTACCTGTACCAGGGGGACCTGCAAAGATGACCGAGCTTAAGGTGTCGTTTTGGATGGATGTACGAAGCGGTGTCCCTTCTCCTACAATTTCTTTTTGACCGGAAAATTCATCCAATGTTAAAGGGCGCAGACGGTATGCAAGAGGTGCCTGTGTTTCTGGCTGCGTTTTGGGAACCATGAGAGATGTATTTTACCACGAATAACTGCTCTAGAACCGCAAAGGCAAAACCTATAAACTGTGCGGGTTCGGGACGTAGCTCAGTTGGTAGAGCGCCTGGTTTGGGACCAGGAGGTCGCGAGTTCGAGCCCCGCCGTCCCGACCAAGTTGAATTCGAGTTGAATTCAAGCGCGCAGCGCGAAGAATGAAACCGAAGACACTTGGTCCCACCAACGAGCGTAGCGAGTTGTGTTGGGACCACCTACTTAGATTCCTTTTTTATGAAAACCTACAAATACTTCGATCTCCTCATGGCTGCATTCGTTGCAGTACTTCTTATCAGCAATGTTTCTTCGTCTGCAAAAATTGTCGACTGGGGCATGTCGCTTCGCGGTATAAAACTCGCATTCGATGGTGGCACGCTCCTCTTTCCTATTAGTTACATCTTTGGGGATGTGCTTACCGAAGTCTATGGTTACAAGCGAGCTCGTCGCGTCATCTGGTCTGGGTTTGGCGCGCTGATTTTGATGAGCGCATGCATCTATATGATTCAAGTGATGCCTGGTGAAAGTGAGTGGCAAAACTATGCAGGTGACGAAGCATTCCTTGCGATTCTTGGTGGTATCAGTAGCGGTGGCATTGTTATCGCAAGCTTGAGTGCTTACCTCCTAGGTGAGTTCTGTAACTCTGTTGTTCTCGCGAAAATAAAAATCTCGATGAAAGGCAAACACCTTTGGGTTCGCACCATCGGTTCTACTCTCCTGGGTCAGGCTATCGATACGGGAACATTTGTCTGTATTGCATGTGCGTTTGGTGTCTTTCCGTGGTCCATTGCGGTAAGTCTTTTACTATCGAATTACATCTTTAAAGTAGCGATCGAAGTTCTCCTCACGCCACTCACGTATAAGGTAATAGGGTTCCTCAAGAAAGCAGAACAGGAGGATTACGACGATTCACATACAAATTTCAGTCCATTCCACCTATCGGTGTAGCGTTTTTTCCGCTACAGTACGTTCTCAATGACTGATATTCCAAAACCAGAAACACCTGGGTTCTATGGACTTGGGTTGGCACCTTTAGTGCTGGAGGCTCTCGAAAAAATGAAATTTACAACTCCAACGCCTATTCAATATAAATCCATTCCTATCGCGATCGAAGGCAAAGATGTCATCGGTATTGCGCAAACAGGAACAGGGAAAACACTCGCTTTTGGCCTCCCAATGTTACAACGCTTGCAACAACTTGGCGGGCGCGGACTTATCATTGTCCCTACGCGCGAACTTGCGTACCAAGTAGAGGAATCTCTCAAGAAATTTACTCCCCTCTTTGGCATTCAAACTGCTGTCTTTGTGGGAGGTGCATCGATGGGTTTGCAGCGCCAAATGCTGAAACGTAATCCCCGTGTGCTCATAGCGACGCCGGGACGCTTGATGGACCACTTAGGACAAAAGACGGTCACACTGAAAGAAGTAAAGATCATGGTACTCGACGAAGCTGACCGCATGCTCGACATGGGCTTTGCACCACAGATTAATAAGATTCTCCTGCATGTACCGAAAGAGCGTCAGACGATGCTCTTCTCTGCAACAATGCCAGAAAACATTACCAAGCTAGCCTCGTCACACATGAAGTTGCCTCTTCGCATAGAAGTAGCACCACAAGGAACGACTGCAGCAAACGTCGAACAGGAAATGTTCATTGTCGAAAAATCTTCGAAGACACAACTCCTTTCAACACTTCTCTCGGAATACAAAGGAAGTGTCCTTGTCTTTTCACGAACAAAGCACGGCGCTAAGAAAATCACTGTCGCTGTGCGTGGAATGGGGCATCCTGCAGCGGAAATTCATGCAAACCGTTCACTCGGACAACGACGCGAGGCACTCGAAGGTTTTAAAACAGGAAAGTACCGCGTGCTCATCGCAACGGATATCGCAGCGCGTGGTATCGACGTAACAGGCATCGAACTCGTCATCAATTACGATCTCCCAGACAACCCCGAAGATTACGTCCATCGTATTGGGCGAACCGCACGTGCAGGACGTGCTGGTCGTGCTATCTCTTTTGCCTCACCAGATCAATCATCGGAAATTCGTGGAATCGAACGCCTCATCCGCTCACCTATTAAACGTAAAGCGCTCCCAGCACACATTCCTTCTTCTCGACCCATGGCACAAAGCAGCTCATCGTCATCGGGTCATCGCTCTTCACATCGTCCTTCGTCATCGCAACATCGATCCAGAAATAATAATAAACGTGGAAGTGGAGGAGGTAGCCGACGAGGTCGTTGGTAAGCCACAAAAAGAAACTTGACGTGAATTGGTAACTGATGCAATATTTCAATATTCAATGCGTACATACGCTATTGAAGAAGCTCTTGCTGCTCACGCCCCCCACATTGGCAGCAATGAGCTCTCCTGAGTAGAACGACGCTAGCCCGTCTACTCAGGAATTTTTAATACTACGAAAACTCACCTACACTTCCTGTATGCGCCTTCATGTACGGCTCTTCATCGCATGTAGCATACTCTGCTCTGGAGTTCCCTTTGTTCATGCACAAAACCAGCACCTAGAGCCCGAACTGGTGCGGGAATCGAGCGACTTAGAAGCAGTGCTCGATAATCGCGCAGGTAGCACAAGCCAGGTTCTCGAAGGAAAAGGAAGCACATTAACACTCACCTATTCTTCCGATCAGTCCTTCGAGGTGTACATCATTCCTCTTGATAGTAACGATAATTACAATCCCCTCGATATGGTGCATGTGTCGTTAGCATCGACACAAGGAGAACGATCAACGGTCGATATTAACCTTGCTGCAAGTCCTTCCTGGACTCTCCTGCGTGAGCGATATCTCTTTCAATTTATCAGTACAGCAGAAGACACCAACGCAGGTATTTACGATACGCAATTTAGCGGGCCAGGAGCTGTGGAACTGATTGGAATACTCTGGAAGCACCTCTTTTTTCCCGAACCTTATCTCCCCTCTTCGTATCACGTTCTTCGTGGCTACAGAATACTCAATGGTTATCTAGCGATTATTCTCGGCATTGTGAGCTGCACAGTTGTGGTTGCCATATTGCTCTGGAAGAAAACAAAAGGAATTCCCACAGCACTCACATTTCTTGCACTATTCATGATGCTCTATGGACTTAGAAGTTCTATCGATCTCCTTCTCTTTACGAAAGAACATCTTTCTTCCTGGCATACCGATGGCCGCTACGACGAAGCACAAAATGTGTATGACATCGCTGCGTACATTCACACGTTAGATCCACAAACATCTCCACAGATTTTTGTCTGTCGCGATGGTACCAACTTCCGCGAGAAACTATTGCGTTACTTCGCCTACCCTCTTCCCATCTATTCAGCTGATCGACAAGGTGAAGGAAAGCCAACGCACATCATCGTGATGGGGAAACGTGAGTGGAGTTTTGAAAATGACACACTTACGTGTGGCGATATCTCATCACGCGCAACACTGCTCGAGACATTCCCAGACGGAACAACTATCTTTGCTCTTTTACAACCATGACATCCTTTCTTCCTTTCATAGGAGTCACCATCCTTCTCGTCTTCGAGGGGTACCTGTGTGCACGCATTCTTCTTAAAGAGCGGTTAAACCTCCTTCCTTTGGCGCTTTCATTACCCTTAAGTGCCTTTATAAATGTTCTTTTGGTGTTTCTTTATACACTCACGACTGTCCCCCTCTCTGCTCGTAGTCTTCTTGTAGGACATCTCGTCATCATCGCCATTCTCTGGTTCCTTGGAAGAAAAATGCACCTACATGCGCCCCCTCCTCTTCCTTCCTCCCCTATTTCTTCCTGGACGAAGCGCCTGCTTCTTGTAGGCAGTATGGTGATAGTCGCAAGCACAACTGTGTACGCATTTAGCCACGCAGTCTTGTTACCAAGTTTCCAGTACGACAGTGCAACCAACTGGACCATGCGCTCAAAGATTTCTTTTTACGATCAGCACATCGCATTCGACCAAACGGAAGACAGAGGAATGGCGAAGCCTCAGTATCCTTTCCTCTTCCATACACTGCAGATAACGGCAAACCAAGGCCAGGCCGTCTGGAGTGACACTATCGCAAACAGTATCCATTTTTTACTTTCTGTTTCCTCTCTTGTCGCGCTCTTTGTACTGATACGCCGAGAAAAGGGCTTATTCCTTGCAACAGTGGGTATCGCACTTTGTATGTGCGTGCCGCTCTTCGCTCTGCATCTTGCACAAGGTTATGGCGACATCACCATGGTATTAGAGGTAGCTCTTAGCATTGCATTCCTTGCACTGTGGCATATACATCGCGATAAACGATACGCAATTCTTTCTGCCGTATTCGTTGCATCCAGTGTCTGGACAAAAACAGAAGGCCTCTTTTTCGGTCTTGCTCCATGGCTCGTGACATTCATTCTTCTGGCACAAAAGAAATTGAGCAAAGAAACACTCCTGCCCCTCGCCGTTGCTGTTCTTCTTTCTCTCCCATGGCCGCTCTATGCCATGCTGTCTGGGCTACGTCTTACGCCACACTCCACAGATACCTCGTTCGGTTGGCATGCAGATGGATTTCATGAGTTATTCCCGGCTCTCTTCGGTCGTGGTTCGTTTGGCATAACGTGGTATGCATTGCCAGTAACAATGCTTCTTTTCGGTTTCCTTGCCTTTAAAAAAGATGAGCGCATTGCAAGAACAGCGCTTCCTCTCTTTGTGTGGGGTATCCTTTCCTTTTTCGAAACTATTTTCATCTATACCTTCACACCAAACGTGGTGTTCCTTATAAATTCAGAATCGTTCTACAGACAAATGCTGACACCCGCAGTACTGCTGATCCTTGCATGCATCTTTGTCATGAAAAAACATAACGCTCATTCTTCTTTGTAAGTCTCATGCAAATTACTGTCGTCACAGGCGCACGCTCGAACGCCATTGGCGAAGGGTTAACCTACGAGAGTGATGCACCCGTTGCTGTCGGAAGTTTAGTAGAAGTACCACTTCGTAAAAAAAGTATCGAAGGTATGGTGGTGGCTGCTGGTAACGAACCCCCTGGAACAGATTTCACGGTACGACCTATTATTGGACTTCTCTCAGCTACTCCCCTGCTTCCTGCAGCTCTTATTCACACGCTTATCTGGATGACAGGGTATTACAAGTGCTCCCTGCGTCAGGCATTGGCGTTTGCATTACCTTCGAGCCCTTGGGCAGCACTCATCAAGAAAACACAGAAAGTTAGCATCCTTAAGGAAGAACCAATCAAAAGTGCAAAGCAAAAGGACATTGTGGATCTTCTTAAAAAGGGTCCTCTTACAAAAGAAATGCTCCTTAAGCATCACAGCGTAAGTTCATCTGCTCTCCAAACTCTTCTAAAAAAAGGAATTCTCATACTACGTACAGAAGAAGAAATGTCTCACTCCATTTCTCCGCGATCCCCCGTCCAAGAAAAAAAGACACCGCAAGGAGACGCCATCATGGAAGAAACAAAACCAATGCTTCTCGTCGATGCGAGCGGGAAAGAGCGGTGGCATGTATATCGTGATCTTATTTCTAGAACACTGCAGGAAGGTAAACAAGTGATCATCGTCACGCCCGATATATTACGCAGCGAATTTGCTGCATTAGAGCTCGAACACTATGCATCTTCAGTGATTCTCTTGCATAGCGATATGACACCGAAGCGGCGTCGCGATGTCTTCCAACAGATTCACCGAGGCGATGTGTCTCTCGTCATTGGAACTCGCACGGCGCTTTTTGCACCCTGCCATGCACTGGGCCTTGTCATCGTCGATGACGAACATGAATGGACCATGAAGAGTGACCGCACACCGCGCTTTCATGTACGTGAGACTGCTGAAGTGCTCTGTAAACATAGTAATGCACATCTTGTTTTTGGCTCTGCATCGCCATCCCTAGAAGCTTGGCATGCAGCAACGGTCACAAAAAAATTCCGTACCCTTACACTTACTCAACCCGAAAAGCTAAAGGTACCAACACTGTGTATAGACCTTGCAGAGAGTGATTTTGGAAAAAGTTATCCCCTCACACCACCCCTTGTCGACGCATTACGTGAGTGCAAGAAGCGCAAAGAGCAAGCAGTACTCTTTGTAAATCATCGTGGCGCCGCATCGGGCATTGTCTGTCGAGATTGTCGCAATAGAATTCTCTCACCAGAGTCTGGTGTGCCATTTACTGTGCACAAAGATGTTCATGGTGCTGTTTTTCTTATGGATCATCAAACAGGAGTCATCGAAAAAGTGCCCACCGTGTGTCCTCATTGCAATTCTGTAAATCTTTTTCCTATTGGCACGGGCACACAAGGCATCGAGGCACTAGTAAAACGCTTTGTGCCAGATGCTCGCATTGCACGCATCGACCGTGATGTCTTCGTAACAGCAGCCGAGCGTAATACGTTTCTACGCACCATGAAAGAAGACCGTATCGATATCCTCATTGGTACCCAGGCAGTTCTTCGCGCAGCCAAATACCCACGAGTGACACTCGCGGCAGCGGTCGTGGCCGATATTGGTCTTTCTGCACCTACGTTCCGCGCTGGAGAACATGTCTTTCAACATTTGATGACACTCAAAAGTGCTCTTTCGGGTAAAAAACATGCGCAGTGTATTATCCAGTCTTTTCGACCGGAAAGCCCCGAATTACAAGCAGTCGTACACGATTCCATAGAAGAGTACCTCCAGACAGAGCTTACTCTTCGCCGTACATACAATTACCCGCCCTTCTCGAAAATTATTCGGCTGATCTTCCGTGGGGAACATGCACGTGGACGAGCAGAAGAATATACAGCCCTCCTGCGCGCACGCGCTGAAAGAGAGAATGTACCTTGCACGGTGACGTGTATCCCTTCTGCAGAAAAAGCAGGAGTATGGCTCATCAACATTCGAGGACACGATCCACATGCACTTCTCGCATTTGCAGATTTACGAATGCTCATTGTCGATGCAGACCCGTGGGACTAAGACTTCTTCTTCGTTCGTTTCTTTGCTGCAGGCTTACGGAGTGCCTTTTTCTTTGTTGTAGGAGCAGGCATGACATGATGTACCGGTGACGTGCGCATGGTGCCCGTATTTGGGAGTGATGAAAAAATAAATGATATCCATGCCAAATATGCAAGGTGATATACCCATCCACGGAGGAACGAGAGTCCCAATGCAATTCCCACCACATTGATAACTAACATCAGTGTCAGTGCAAAGATAGAAACACGGAAGACCGTACCGAAGCTACACTCCCCGCGCCGGAAGAAAAGAAGTAGAACCCACATAATGCAGGTAGCGATGAAAACAAAGAAAAGTCGGTAGAGCACCATGCCAATAAACGACCCAAGGAAAATAAAGACCCCAAGAAGTGGCGCATACATGCGGTACTGCACGAAGGGATAGCGGAGAATGATGCTCGCTACACTTTCGATCTGTGTACGATTGACGACAACTTCTTCAGGAGAATCTGGGAACAGGAAGACACTGACGGACTGCATAGAAGTGTCATCGCGCATATAGACTGCATGCTCTGTAACAACAGCAAGACTGTTATACCGCATGAAATCGTGTGCTCCTTGCATTGTCTCCTCTGTATCGAACACAACAAGATTCTTAGGACCTTTTTCTACCTGCCATTCGGTGGGCAGTAACACTGTATAAGGAAAGGTCTTATTGATGCTTAGCGCACCACTAGAAATTCTTACTGTCAGATCTTCTGGAAAGATTTCTATCATCGTATGTACAAATGGCCCTAAGTGAAATGCTGCAATAAAAAGAGTTGCAACGCTTGCAAGCACGATGGATACCCACGCATGAAGCGCAAAGAAGTACTTCCATGCGTAACTTACTGGTGCATGAATCACGTGTCGGTAAAACTGCATCGATGTGCAGGAGAGGTATGCTTTTTTGAAGAAAGAAATCATGAACGTATTTATATCACAGGCTCCCCTACTTTTGCACGCGAATGTATACCAAGTGCACGTTCCGCAGCTCGTCGAGCTCGTACGACAAGTTCAGGATTCAACAAACTTCCAAAACGCATTTCGGGTATACCACTTTGTCGTACGCCAAAGAGTTCCCCGGGACCACGCAACTTGAGGTCAATCTCTGCAAGCATAAAACCCGAGTCGTGATCTTCCATGGCTTTCAAACGCGCAGATCTCGCTTGTTCGGGTGTTGTTGTAAACAGGAAACAATGACTTTGATCATCCCCACGACCAACTCGTCCGCGGAACTGATGTAATTGTGATAAGCCAAAGCGTTCTGCACCTTCGATGACAATAATTGTTGCATTGGGAACATCGATGCCGACTTCAATGACCGAGGTCGAAACCAAAATATCAAATGATTTCTGTTTGAATGCACGCATGACATCTTCTTTTTCTTGTGGTGACATTTTTCCATGCAACATCGCAATCTTTCTCTGTGGGAATTCCTTCGTAAGACGTGCGAGTTCCAGCTCTACACTTTTCACTTCCAACATATCGTCATTGGTAGATTCATGAATGAGTGGACAAATCACAAATACTTGCCGTCCTTGGGCAATCTCATGATCGATGAATCGCTCGACAGTTATGCGATCTTTCGGTGGTACCACCTTCGTGTGAATCTTCTTACGATTCCCCGGCTTCTCTAAGAGCACCGATAAATCATGGTCGCCGTAGGCAGTAAGCGCGAGTGTGCGTGGAATAGGCGTTGCTGTCATCGACAAAAAATGTGGATTGCCCTTTTCCTTGAGTCTTGCGCGTTGCATCACACCAAACCGATGCTGCTCATCGACAATTGCCAGTTTGAGGTTGCGAAACTGCACACTGTCTTCGATGAGTGAATGTGTTCCGATAATGATATCGATCTGGCCAGCAGCGAGCCGTATGCGAATGTCATCGGCATCTGGCTTGGGGGTAGAACCTGTCAGAAGCGAAACGACGGGAATTCTCATATCGATTTTTTCTGCTTGATGTTGTAAATAGGTATGAAAATTGACGAGAAGACGTGTGATACCTTCGGCATGTTGTTTCGCTAAGACTTCTGTTGGCACCATGAGTGCGCACTGACCACCATGCCGAGTTACATTTGCCATGACGGCAACGGCAACAAGTGTCTTACCCGATCCTACATCCCCTTCTAAGAGTCGTGACATCGGTCGATCTTGTTCTAGGTCACGCAGGATTTCATAAATCGCAATTTTTTGACTATTTGTAGGTGTAAAACTAAGCGACGCAAAGAAGAGCCGAATGAGTTCGATATCCATCGGGATAGAAAGTGCTGCATTGGCTTCCCCTTGCCATTCTTTCTTTCGTTCGAGTGCTGCATGTTGGATAGCAAAAAGTTCATCGAATGCCATGCGTTCTTTTGCCCGTCCCAAGGCCTCGACGGAAGATGGAAAATGTAATTCTGAAAATGCATCCGCTCGTGTCATCAACTTTTCCTCTTCTAAAATTTCTTGTGACAATGTCTCTGGTATGAGCGAAAGCGCATCTTTTATAAGTGCCATTTTTTCTCGCAACCACTTTGTTGAAATAATGTCATGCTGTGGATAGACCGGCACGATGCGTCCCCCGGGAAAG
>JADMIO010909384.1_pt1 | contig 11069 bp, 7 predicted proteins | sample 8958161 | NCBI WGS metagenome assembly JADMIO01 (sample SAMN16585339, study PRJNA669376) | soil metagenome | isolation source: Crop rotation soil | place: USA: Cullars Rotation, Alabama | collected 2011 | reverse complement strand
AGGTGAGCCAGTGTGATTACATTTGCGGCCTAACTGTGGCCAGTCCAGTTACGCTGGAGTCACTAGTATTTAGGTGACACTATAGAAGCGGCCGCGACAACTTGTCCACGTGGAATTCTAAGCTTAGGATCCCAATGTGCTGGAAAGAGAGCTACAAAAGCGCCCACGGCAGGTAAGGCCAGCCACATGAACGCAGGACCGAAATGATGACTACGAGCTACTGAGCCGGCGACGAGTAGTGGCCCAAGCACCGCACCGGTCTGATCCATCGCTGCATGGATGCCAAAACCGGACCCGTGACCGACCACTTCGGTAGCTTCGGAGAGTAGTACGTCACGTGCCGGACCACGCAAGCTCTTGCCCGTTCGTTCGGCGACGACGAGTAGCGCCGCCGCTTGCCAGCTGCCGACAAATGCTAGTCCGGGAACGACCACGAGGTTGAGAACATAACCAAGAGTCGTGATGGTCCAGTAGGCGCGAGTTTTGTCGGCGAGTTTTCCTGAAAAGTATCGCAGGCTTGCGGCGATCATTTCACCCAAGCCGGCAATAATTCCTACTTGAGTCGCTGTGGCGCCAAGATCTTTGAGCAGCGGACCGATGACACTGTGTGCCCCCTCGTAAGTCATATCGGCAAACAGACTCACGAAGCCGAGACAGACGATGAAACGAAACGCCGCAGAGCGATCGCCTTTCGTAGTCATCCAAGTTCAACCCCTCTCAATGAGTATCTCCAGGACAGTTAATAAGCCAAGAAACAACAACAACCCGACGGCAAAATAGCGGACAATTTTTGGAGAGACCCGTTTCTGAATCTGTCGCCGGATCCCTGCGCCCAGGAACGCGGCGAGTAATCCTTTGGTGACCATTGCTGTCACTGCCCCAAGCCAAACCACAAAGGGCACCCGATAGCGAACTGCAAGTGTAGCCGCTGTAACTTGACCCACATCGCCCCACTCAGAAAAGAAAATCGCGGCAAACGAAATCATCGCGGCCTTCTTTGCCGTGTGATCTTTGATTTCCGTTTTGGGTTGATCAGGTTTTCGCCACAAAGTAAACGCGACACCCAGAAAGCTAACCGCCGTTATTCCAGCAACGAGCAGGGTTGGTAGCTGTGAGATCGCTTGCCCCACAATTACCGCCACGGCCATCTTCGCCATGAAGGCGACAGCCATTCCAAAGGTGATAGGCAAGGTTCTATACCGAGCAGCGAGAATGCTGGTCGTATAGAGCAACTTGTCGCCGACTATCTCAGCGACAAACACAGCTCCAAACGTAGTGAAGAAAATCAGCACAATGTTGTTGAGTATGAAATCTAAGTGAAACGAAGAAAGTTTTGAAGCGACTGCATTCTAGAGATTCACCAGTCGTTCGACAAACTACGAAGGCTGGTAATAACGACGGCTGGTAGTAGTTGGAGTCGGCCTATAAATTCAACGCCTCGTTATTCTTTGTTCAGCGGCAGGCTACGGTCAGGCAGAGTTTTTTCAAGAAAGTCTCCTTTCATCGAGTCTCAATTATTTTTTGTCCTGTTTTGGCTTCCGTCCTTTTTGTCCATAACCCTAAATCTTGAGGAGAGCTCTGGTTTATGAAGACTCTGTTGCACTCTGTAGTTTCACTTGCAATTTGCCTGGTCAGCTTTGCGATCGTCGTTATTCCAGTATTGGCTCAATCCTCACTTGGTAAGGTTGCCGGGAAGGTTAAGGATGCTGCTGGCGCTGTCGTCAGTGGTGTGAGTGTGTCTCTGAGAGATTCGCAGCAAGCAGTTGTCAGAACCCTTGCCACCGATGCGAGTGGAAACTTCATGATCAGTGAAGTTGTACCCGGTACTTATGAGATCGTAATCGATCGACCCGGTTTTGTTTCTTATCGAACCGCTGTTGATGTCGCTCTCGATAATTCAAAGGACATTGAAGTGGTGTTGGAAGTCAATCCAGTGGCCGAACAAGTTACAGTCACTGCAGAGGCTGGTCAGGTTATGGACCGGCGCAATGTAGAGACGCAGGTAAACATCATCACTCAGGCAGAAATCAGAGATCGTGCGCCGGAGGTTGTCGCTCAAGTAGTTAAGGAAGAGGTCGGCGTGAATCTTCAGCGAACCAGTCCTTCGTTGAGCGCCGTTTTTGTGCGAGGTCTAACCGGTCGCAACGTTGCTATCTACGTGGACGGTGTTCGCTATACGACGAGTGCTCAGCGTGGTGGCGTTGGCACGTTCTTTAGTTTGATTGAACCATCTAGTCTGGACACAGTAGAAATACTCCGCGGACCAAACAGTTCACAGTACGGATCGGACGTTCATGGTGGTGTCGTCAATTTCATTTCACAGAGTCCGCGATACGGTAGTGACGATGCCGAGTTTCACGGGGCCACAAATGTCTTCTACACCTCGCCGACAAATGGTGTGGGGGGCAACCAATTGCTTACTTACGGTACCAGGTCGTACGGCCTTCTACTGAATGTCAATGCGCGTCGCATTAGCACCCTGCGTCCGGGAGATGGTCTCGATTATCACGCAGCTGTTAACCGTTTTCTCGGGATTCCGTCTGACTTCTTTGGTTCGAGACTGCCTGACACCGGCTTCACCCAGTATGGTGGTTTGCTTCGGACGAACTTCAACGTCGACGAAAACACTCAGTTGCTTTTCAGTTATGCTCGAAACCAACAGGACAATGGAAAGCGCTATGACCAGCTGTTAGGCGGCGACGGCAACAACATCGCCGACTTGCGCAATTTGATGACCGACACTTTTTACGCTCGTCTCGTACGTCAAGATCTCGGGTGGTTCGACACCGGTTCATTCACGTTTTCATATAACGGCCAACGTGAAGAACGAATTAATCAAGGCGGCCAGGGAAATCCGGTCGGAACGATCACCAATCAACACGAGCGAACGAATGTCTTCGGTTTCAATTTCTATCTCGATAAGAATATTGGCGAGCGCAATACCTTTCTCGTTGGCGCAGACGTTTACCACGACAAGATTACGACCCCTGCATTTACTTACGACCCAGTCGCACGAACGACAGTAAATACTCGTCCGCGTGTGCCGAATGGCGCCAGCTATCTAACATATGGTTTCTTCGCGCAGAATTCATGGACCGCGATTCCAGATCGACTAAGAATTAACGCCGCAGTTCGGTATAGCTCAGCTTCTTATGAATCACGTGCTGCTAACTCAGCGCCCACGCCGAACGGTCAGCCACTCTTCCCGGACGACAATGCAGACTTCGATGCTTTTTCTGGACGCGTCGGCGGCGTCTTTCGAGTTGGTGGAGGATTCGACATTGCCGGTAAGTACACTCGCGGATTTCGAGCTCCTAACACAACAGACCTCGGAATCATCGGCCTTGTAGGCACTGGCTTCGAAGTGGACGCTGCGACGGCGGCGGCTCGGGGAGGTTTCATCGGTACTACGGCCGGTGGCGATGCTGTTTCAACTGGAATAAGAGTTACACGTCTTGGACCAGAATTCAGCGACAGTTTTGATTTGAGTTTTAGATACAGAAGCCGCCGCTTTGAAGGTGAGGTAACAGGCTTCACTAACAAGCTTAGTGATGTCTATTTTGATCAAGCATTGGTTTTGCCTCCGGGAGCAACCGGCACTTTTCTTGGCAGCGATCAGATCGTCTCGCAAAATGCCGCTGGACTCGTTTTTGTTGCAGCTGCGCCGACCAGCCCTGTTCTTGTGCGCGTTAATTACGACGATGCCCGATTCAACGGCGCCGAGGTTAATGGTCGAGCAAACTTTAACGACCAGTTTAGTGGAACAGGAAACTTCACGTACATTCGCGCTTACAGTCTGCTCAATGGCTTACCTCCAAACATCGAAGGTGGTCTTCCGCCGGCTACCGGGTTTGTGAGCTTTCGTTACCAGCCTCGCTCGCGCTTTTACATTGAAGGTTACTCAGTTCTTGCAGGTCGTCAGAATCGATTGTCGTCATTGGACCTTTCTGATCGAAGAACAGGCGCCGGACGTTCGCGCACCCAGATTCAGAACTTCTTCCGTCGCGGAGCATGTGTCCGTGGCGTAACGACACGTGGAGCGACAGGTTGTGGATCCGCAGGTGGAATCTTGATTCCAACAGGTGAAACGCAGGCGCAGGTTCAGAACCGACTACTGCCGCTCGGAGCGACTATCAACGGTGTTAGGGTGGTGAACAACGATACGATAGTTCCGTTATTCCCAGCCCTGCCGGGTTATGGCCTTGTTGGTATCCGAGGCGCCGTCAAGTTTGGCGAGAATTCGGAAGTGTTTTTTGACATCGAGAATATTTTCGACAAGTCGTATCGTGGTATTAGTTGGGGTATCGATGGTGCCGGCAGGGGAGTAACTCTGCGTTATCGCTATTCGTTCTAAGACTCATTAAACAATCATTCAATTGGAGCGAGCCGAGTGAGTTATCGGCTTCGCTATTAATGCCCGTGAGTGTCCTTCTACACGTTTCCGGACTGAACAAAAGTTTTGGTGCTCGTCGTGTGCTTCAAGAAGTCAGCTTTGAAGTTCGAACTGGCGAAGTGCTCGGACTGATTGGACCAAACGGCGCCGGAAAAACGACTTTACTCGAGTGTCTTGCTGGACTTCTTCCTACTAACGGCGGCGTCATTAAGTTCCAAAGGGATTCGATCAACCGAAAGAGTTCTTTGTTCTATCTTCCAGACGGCATCCTGCCGTGGGCTGAACAAAAGGTTCAATGGGTACTGCAATTTTTCGCGTCGCTATACGGGCAATCCCACGACAAGCTACTCGAAATGTCCACGCCGTTGCGGCTCGATGAAATCAAGACTTCGCGGCTCAAGACACTCTCAAAAGGGGAACGCAAACGTTTCTTGTTAGCACTGGGCTTACTCACATCTCAGCCGTTGCTAATCCTTGACGAGCCATTCGACGGTCTTGATTTACGACAGACTCGAGATGTAATGACCATGCTGCGCGGCAATGCTGGCGACGGCAGAACGCTACTGCTGTCGATTCATCAGCTTGTCGACGCAGAACGTGTTTGCGATCGTGTCGTGCTTTTGAACGAAGGGAAAGTGGCAGCCGAAGGAACGCTCACCGAGTTACGTAGAAAGGCGAACCTGGAAACAGGCGGCTTGGAGGAGATATTTCTTGCCCTTACATAGTTTCCCCAAGCTCCTCGGCAAAGAACTTCGAGAACTATTCGCGTCGCGTGCTTTCTGGCTCATGTTGTTATTTGTCGGAGTCCTGGTTGGACACGGCTTCATTACCGCCGTGGATCTTTATTCCGAGATGAGCGGTGTCGGCGGAGGTCCAGCTGCATTACCGCAGGGGCTTTCACCACTCGATGGAATCCTGGTACCGACATGGGGAGCTTACGATCTACTCGCAACCCTGATCTTTCCGTTTGTCGCGATCAGGTTAATAGCGACGGAGAAAGAGAGTGGAGCGATCAAGTTATTGCTTCAACTGCCCGGAAGTCTGGCGAGCAAAATAACCGCAAAAGGTTTTGCGCTAGGCATTGGATGGTTGATCGCCTGGTTACCCGGGCTTATAGCCATCATCCTTTGGAAAAGCTACGGGGGTCATCTCAACTTTCCGGAAACTCTTAATCTCTTTATTGGACATGTACTGCGAGGTTGTTTAAGTGCAGGAGTTGCAGTTGCTGCCGCGGGAATCGCAGAAAGTGCGGCGAGCGCCGCGATTATCACACTGGCATTTACAGTCGGCACCTGGGTTCTGGATTTTGTCGCAGCTGGTCGAGGAGGTTGGTTACAGCAATTGGCGAATTACACGCCTACCGCGGCATTGCGTTCGTTCGAGCAAGGACTACTCAGTTTAAGCACAGTGTTAGTAATCGGCGTTCTGAGCGTAGCCGGGTTTGCGTTGACTTCAATTTGGGTTCATACCGGCAAAAGCTCGAGATACCGATTGGCAGCCACGTCGGTTTTGATAGTTAGCGTCGCGGTTATTTGTTTCGGCTGTTCAAGAGTTGTGGCGAGTTGGGACCTCAGCGAGAATCATCGAAATTCATTCTCGCGCGAAGATGAAGTCACGCTGCGGCAAGTTTCGCAGCCGCTGAAGATTACCGTCTACCTGGCCCCAGAAGATCCGCGCCTGACCGATTTCGAACAGAATGTTCTGAAAAGACTTCGACGGGTAATGGGCAGACGCTTGAATGTGGAATATGTAGCGGCCGGTCGATCCGGGTTGTTTGAGTCTGAAGATAAGTACGGAGAAATCTCGTACGAGATGAATGGCGCAAAGATTGTCGATCGCTCGACGATTGAAGAAGTTGTGCTGGATCAGATCTATCAGTTAGCCGGGGTCAGCGGACCACAGCGTTCTGACGCAGACGCTTACGCAGGATACCCACTCGCTGTGCGGCCGAGTAAAGCAGCATTGATTTTTTATTTCTTCTGGCCACTCGTGGTAGTGATCGCGTGGTGGCAGGTTCGTAGATAAACAGCAAACATAGGAGCCCTGAAAATGAAGACATGCATTCTACTGTTAATTACTAGCGCAGTTCTTTTATTTGGTGTTGGCGCGTTGGCCCAACGAACGAGCAAGCCGAAATCTCTTCATGTCGACTTGTCTAAAGAGAAAGCCGGTAAGGAGTCGGCAAAGTTTCTGTCGGTCGTCGGCAATTGGTCGATTGTCGATGATGGGGGAACCAAAGTACTAGGCGTTGATGGACGTCAATGGTTACGCGGTCAACCGGCAAATGGCCTGGCGCAGAACGCGCGGGCGATCTATGGATCACGCCATGAAGAGTTTATTGATAACGTAAAAGCATTTGCTTATTTCCCGTACGCGGTTTTAAAAGAGCTGGATGACTTTCACGACGGCACAATCAGTATGCGTTTCAAGCTTGTCGCTGGTCAGCTTGATTCATGCGCGGGAATACTCTTCAACTTGAAACCAAACGGCGATTACCTAACGGTTCGTTTTAACGGCAAGGAAGACAATGTCGTGCTCTGGACTTTCGTGCATGGCAAACGTTCGTTTGTGAAGAAGGGAACTGAGAACGTGCCGCTCGAGAAGGGCACCTGGCACACGTTGGAAATAGGCGTTAAGGGAACTGCTTTACAAGCGTCCCTGGATGGGAAACATCTGCTGGACTACACGCTCGCCGAAGCCGTATCCGGAAGGGTCGGAGTTTGGTCGAAAACGGACAGCGTAACTTACTTCGATCAATACACAGTCACTCGATAAGCGAGTAGCACATTCTGATTTAGTTGGGAGTGGAGAACAAATGGGACGCCGAGATATCTCGACGTCCCATTTGTGTTTCCGGCACAGACTAAAGTCTGTGCTACTTTTTTGCTTTAGAAAGTAAATCTAGCCTGGAGTTGGAACATTCGCGGCGGGTCGATGTTTGCAAACGCTGGAATCGCGTTTGTGCTCGTGCCAAGTCCACCGACAAATTGTCCGAATGAAGGCGCCGGGGTAGCAAGATCGCCATAAACCGTTACGCCTCGTGCCAGAAAGTTTCCATGATTGAAAAGATTGAAGCCTTCCAGGCGTAACGTAATGCTCGTGCGTTCCGACGTTTTGATGCGACCTTCAACAAACGCCGCTACTTCTGAAGTAGGTGTTCCGCGAAACGCTGACTTGCTGATCACTTTCCCATCAATTACTGGCCGATCATTCAAAGCCCCGTCACCGTTATTGTCTACATTAGTTGTAGCGTTAAAGGGCCTGGCTGACGCAAGCATCGCAAGTGTCCCAGCGGTGATGTTGTATGGGAAGCGATAGTTGAACGTTAGTACCGCCCGATGACGTTGGTCCACCACGCTTGGTCCGCGTTCAACTTCACCCAAGCGCGCAAAATTACTTTCGTTTGGTCCAATACCATTTCCATCAGGCTCACTCGTGTTTGTTGCTTTGGAGAGTGTGTAACTGACCGAAGCATACATCCTACGATTGCCGCGATAGGTCAATAGAGTTTGCAAGCCATCATAATCAGCAACACCAAGGTTGGTAATGACGTTAACCTGTCGCACGCCGCCATTGGCTGGGAGGATTGGACGAGTGAGATTTGCCGCAGCGACAGTCCTGACGGATCCAATCGTGGTTCGCTCGATCGGCGAAGGAGCGTTGAGATCAAAAGTGCGATCCATGTCGCTGAGATGTTGATGAACATAGTCTGCGCCAAAAACCAATCCGCTAAAGAACTCGTGTTCGGCTCCGATCGAGATCACCTGGCTACGAGGATTCACTAACTTATCCGGGTAGTTTGGCAACAAATTGAAGTTCAGCCCGTACTTTGCGAATTGAGTTTCGTAGAATGATCGTCGTCCTGCCCTGATCGTAATATCACGAGCGGGCAACTGAGTCGCCGGTATAGTCCGCGGATCAACGTTGACTGGAACCGAAGTCAAAGAAGTCGGGAAACCAGTTTGACCGGGATTAGCGGTATAGGTGGTTAGACCATCCAGACCGTTGACGAGGTAGCCGGCGACAGCATTAGTTCGAATCTGTGTGTAGTACATGCCGTAGCCGCCGCGAATTGCTGTGCGTGAATCGCCTCCCGGATGCCAGCCAAAACCGATTCGTGGCGCAAAGTTCAGCTTGGCATCGGTAAGAGTTTGGCGGTCGTAACGAAGTCCGAGATCGAGAGTCAAATTTCTATTTACGTGAAAACTGTCCTGAACGAAGCCGGTAAGTAACCACTGAGGCAACTCATAACGATCAATACCGAAGTTGATCGGTTGCTGATAGTTCTGAACATTCGCCAGAGTTAGTTGATTGAGCGGTAACGTTCGTGACGCGTCGTTTGTCAGGAAGGTGAACGTTCCGAGGATTGCTGTTCCTGGTTCGCTGCCTGTTCCTCCGGCGGTGTGATGAATGATGCTGCCACCAAAACGAAAGTAATGTTTGCCATGGGACCAGGATAGAGTATCTGCAAACTGCACCTGATGACCCCAAAGATCGGAAGCCCGCGACTGTCCCACCGTGAAGGGCACCGCGCCATTACCGTTGCCACGTGTGTAAGTTGTCGAGAGTGATTGAGCTTCCCACAGTGTTACGGGATCGCCATGCAGATAGGAAAAACGAGCTTCGTTGAGAACCGCGGGACTAAAAACGGTCGTGTGATTCACCTGGGCCGTAAATGCCCGGCGTGAGTAACGACGCGCGACGCTCGGGGCATTGGTACCGCCGACAGCATCTTGTGGATTGTCGTCAAAAAAGTGATCGACATTAACTCTGAACATCAAGTTCTGCTTGGATGTCAGCTTGTGATCGATACGACCATCGAAGAGGAACTGGCGATAGTGTCCTTCGTAAGCAAGATTCCCATCGGCCGGCAACACGAACGCCGGCAAAGTCGACGAGAGAAATGCAGTTCTGTTTTGACGTGTGTAGTCTGCGGTAGCAAAGAAGAAGGTCCTGTCCTTGACGATGGGACCGCCGATTGATCCTGAGACTTGTGAAAGTGCATCGGGAATGTCGACTGGATTGATTGCGACGAGTGTACTCGGCGTTACGCAGGTCGGAACCGAACTCGGACAGAAACCTTTTGTTGAAAAAGACTCTGCTTGCCAATCACCAGGGCGAGATAAGAATAGTCCTTCGCCATGAAACTCGTTTGTTCCGGCCTTAGTGACGATGTTCAGCGCTGGTCCCGAGGTCCATCCGAATTCGGACGAAAAGGCATTTGAGAGAATTGCTATCTCCTGAATTGCTCCCAGGGGAACAGTGGCGATTGCCGTTTGGCGTCCCCAACCTTCGTCGTTGTTAGCGCCATCGATAACAAAAGTTGTTGCTCGTCGTGACCCCACACCTGTGATGAAGTAAGTCGCGTTCACAAACAGATCACCGGTGCCTTTTCCCTGGCGAAATGCGGAATTTAGTAACGGTAACGTTGTGGCTTTTCGTCCGAGAATCGGTGTCTCGTCGATCTGTTCGCTGCGAAGAGGCAGACCTATTTGCGGATCAGCGCGCACGCCTTCCGCCGTTCCGAAAACTGTAACCTCAGCTTTTTCGGAACCCACCTGAAGAGTTACGTTTAGTCCGGCAGTCTCGCCTGAGCGAAGGGTAATGTTGCGCTGCTCCTCTTTGCCGAAGCCGTCCTTTGCGACAGTTACTGTGTAAGCGCCGGTGAGCGCCAATGCCTGGATGGTGACTCGACCATCGGAGTTTGACACAGCGTCGCGTGTGGCCCCGGTCGCGTCGTTTACAACGGAGACATTCGCTCCCACGACGACTGCGCCATTCTGGTCGACCACGTTAACGATCATCGATGCAGTGTTTGGCGTCTGCGCGAAGATGGCTGAACCGACGCTTAGAAAAGCAATCATCAATAGAACTAAGTTGTAGAGCTTGGATTTCACAGGAATCCGTAATGGGGCTATCTGCATGTTTTTCCGCCTTATTAAAAGTTTCCGAACTTGAATGATTGGAAGGAGTCGAACCTTGGGAAGTTAAGCGGAAGTGGGAACTACTACCAGAGTTAGTTAATACAACGAGTAGCACAGACTTTGGTCTGTGCCGGCAAAACTAAAGGGACGTCAAAATGTCTCGACGTCCCCATGTCTGAACTCACAACTTGGAAAAGCACACTCGCTAGACCGTTGTAGTCTCTTCAAAAGGAAGATCCGGTTGGAATCCCTTGTCGCGGCCTGCAACATACAATCGCATCGCGAACCAAAGAATCCCGAGCGCCAGCCCGATCCAGATAACCGCCCAGAAGAGGGCGGGAATGCCCGTCGCGCTTGCCATGTTCATTGCATCCGTTGGAACCGAAGGTGCGAACGGCGATGAAAGGAAGAAGACGGTCTTTAGATCGAACAACGCGTTGAGAACACATTGCACAGCCAGAAAACTCACGAAGAAACTAGCCACCTTCGCGCTCGCAAATCTAGCAATGAGAATCAAACCAGCGCCGATGAGCGAGCCAGCCAGGAGGGTGAAAGGAATTCCGCTCCACGACGTGCCGCTATAAAGTGGTTTGAATAGTCCGTAAATAATTGTCAGGCCAAATACCAGGGCGCCGGAACCCAACAAGACGATTCGAGCCGCGACTGACTTGCGAATGAGAACGAGCAGGAGTGCGCCAAACGCCATCGACCCCAGGTATCCAGCACTGGACACAGCGATCTGTGAAATTAAT
>JADMIO010306795.1_pt1 | contig 11069 bp, 6 predicted proteins | sample 8958161 | NCBI WGS metagenome assembly JADMIO01 (sample SAMN16585339, study PRJNA669376) | soil metagenome | isolation source: Crop rotation soil | place: USA: Cullars Rotation, Alabama | collected 2011 | reverse complement strand
GATCGTTCCCAGCTCATCGCCGTTGATGATAATTCCGCGAACCGTAACAGTTGCGCCGGGACCTAAAGCACGTGCTGCAGCAATAGTGATTGCCTGTGAATGAGCATTCGAAAAAAGGAGGAGAAATACAGGAAGAACGAGTAAGGGTTTTTTCATGTGTAAAAAATGAAGCGGCAAAGATATTTAAGGTTCACTACAGATCAGAATTAAATTATCATGATGGTAAGAATAGGCCCTGAATCGCATGCTCCCGCACAACCATCTCATACAAGCTGCTTTGAAACTGATCAAAAGAACATTATTGCTTCGGTGTCATTCTGAGCATAGACATTTTTTCAAAACCGGGCTACTTAGCAATGACGCTACTACCTCACCGGGCATCACGGGCACCTCTCAGATGGTAGCATCTGACAGTACCAACAGCAAATGAAAATGCGAGTAAACCGATTTATGTATCACGGCAAGCCAAAGCGTGGAGGCAGATGCTTCGATCTGCCGGCGCTTATAATCGTTTGAATAAATGAACCTGTCAATAACATCACAAATCTGAAAGTGAACTACTATGAGTTATTAGCAGCATGTTGAAAAGGGCAACAACTTAAATGACACTTGCTTAAAATGATTTGTTATCCTCACCCCATAAGGACATAACTTGCCAGACTTTATTATTTTCATCGTCCTTCATGACGAAAAAAAGTCAAAAGCCAGCGGGCAGCAAGGCTGTCCCGGAAAAGCAGAAGCCCAAAGTGTGGAATGTTCCTTCGCTGGTAGCTGTAGCCATTTTTACCATTACATTCATCTCCTTTTATCCTTCCCTAGAGTGTGATTTCACCAATTGGGATGATGACACCTATGTTACTGCCAGTTCTCTTATTACTTCGCAATCTGTAGTCCCTTTTTTTATAACCCCGGTAGCCCTGAATTATCACCCGCTCACCATGCTCACGCTTGCCTGGAATTACAGGGTCTCGCAACTTGATCCTCAGTCCTACCATATCATTAATTTGTTAATTCATCTGCTGAACACACTGCTCGTCTTTTATCTCATTTATCTTTTAAGCGAAAAGAAAGTGCGGGTGGCCGCCGTCACCTCCCTTTTGTTTGGCATTCACCCGATGCACGTGGAATCCGTTACCTGGGTATCGGAAAGAAAAGATGTTGTTTATGTTTTCTTTTACCTTTTGTCACTCATTACCTATCTCCGGTACCTTGAAACACGAAAAGTTGCCGTGTTTATACTGTGCTTCCTGCTCTTCATTCTTTCCTGCCTGTCAAAAGCCATGGCTGTTGTGCTGCCTGTTGTTCTGCTGCTGATCGATCACTTCAAAGACAGGAAAATCAGCATTCGAACCATTGCCGAAAAGATTCCCTTCTTCATTGTCTCAGTCATTTTTGGGATTGTGGCACTTAAAATCCAATCGGGTTCCGCAGATGCAGCCATACAATCATTCACGCCGCCTCAAAGGATCATTTTTGGATGCTATGGCTTGCTGGTGTATGTTATAAAATTCGTATTGCCTGTACGGCTTTCAGCATTTTATCCATATCCAATCCAGGATGGTAATGAAAACATACCTGTGATCTATTTTGCTGCACCCTTCGTGGTATTGATATCAGCCTTCCTGGTTTACCGTTTTTTTTGGCATCAGAAATTTGTAGTCTTCGGATTGCTGTTTTTCATCACCACCATAATATTGGTGCTGCAATTTATTTCAGTAGGAAATGCGCTCATGGCTGACCGGTACAGCTATCTTTCTTATACCGGCCTGGCAGTTATTGCAGGATTCCTATATGAAAACATCTCTTCAAGATATCCAGCTTACAACACCGGAATAAACATCCTTCTCACTCTAATCGCAGTATGGTTTTGTTTTCTCACTTACCAGCGCACGATGGTTTGGCGAAACAGTGAAACCCTTTGGACGGATGTGATCGGAAAATATCCTGCCATTGAAGTAGGTTATAAAAACCGGGGGAGCTTTTTTGCAGAGCAGGGCAAATTCAATGAAGCTTTGAAGGATTATGAAATACTGATGAAGATGAACAGCAATGATCCGGAGGTTTACAACAACCTCGGCAACATCTATGCATCGCAGAATAAAATTGATGCATCACTGAATGCCTCAACGAAAGCCATCTCGCTGAAGCCGGATTTTTACAACGCCTACCTCAACCGTGGCATCACTTATAATTCCATCAGCCGGTTCGACAAGGGAATTGCAGATTTCACCGCTGCCATTTCTATCGAGCCAAATAGGGCGCAGCCATATGCTTTGCGTGGCTTTGCAAACTATTCAACAGGAAATTTCAAAGATGCGGTAAACGATTTTTCAAGAGCAGTTAATATTGAACCCACGAATGCAGCAGCCTACTACTACCGTGGACTCAGTTATTACAACCTTGATAAAACAGCAGATGCTGCCTCCGATCTTCAAAAAGCAAAAGCTTATGGCTACCACGTAGATTATTCTGTAATGGATAAGCCTGGTAAACAGTAGTATGACAGTCACCTCTCTTATCGCAATATGATCACTTTGGATTCAAACAGCCTATTGCTATTATCGGTTATCCTCACCAAATAAATTCCGGGAGGTAGCTCTCTTACACTTAACGTTAGTGTAGACACACCAGGCGGAAGATCCTTACTGATTGCCGGTTTCCCATCAGTATTGATCAATTGAATAAATTTTGTTTGCATTGTCCCAGGAACTTCTATTGTGAGTTCATCGGTAGCCGGATCCGGATAAATTACTATTGGATTCAGGGGCAAATACGCAGTGAGTTTTGGAGAACACATTACATGCGTTACTGTGATGCTGTCAGAATAATAAAGGCAATCATCCGGACTTGTGATCACGCAGTTGTATTCTCCTTCTATGCTGACATTAAAAACCGGGGAATCGTTATTCGACGTATCTGGTAAACCGTTCACGTACCAGTTATAGGTGTAACCGGCGTAATAAGGAATACTGATTTGCAGTGTATCATCCACACAAAGTACAGTAGTATCGGCGACAATTTTAAAATCAAGAGCGGGACACTCTTTAATTTCAGCAATAAAAAAATCATTTCCATTACCGGAACTAAGTGATATGGAGTCGAAGAATGCAGTGCCCGTGAAAGCTCCGCAAACGCTCACCAAATCCTCTGTTAGCACTTCCAGGCCCCTGCCAAAAAGAGAATATTCGTTACTTGCATTGATCGTTTTTCCCCAGTCACCGCCACCTTGTGGATTAAACTTGGCAGTAAAAATTTCTTTCCCGTTGCCTGGTGTTGCTTCCGCCAGCTTGCTGCCGGCGAAGTATAAGGTATCCTCAAACTTTCCGAATACGTAAGCGCTACCGGCATCGCTCACAGAGAGGTCGCTGAGCCTCGGTGCCTGCGGTGAGTACATTTGCTGCGCCCAGGAGTAAACATGTTTCTTGCTTATTTTGGCTAAGAAGATATTCAGGGGATTTCCTGAAGGATTTAAGGTGAAAGAACCAATTGATATTTGCTGGTTAAAAAGCCCGGTTACGTAAACATTATTACTTGCATCAACATCCAGGAAGGGAACATTATCTGTTCCCGCTCCTCCCAGCTGATCAATCCATTTTATCACTCCTGCCATTCCAAATTTGATTACATAAATATCCGAAGTGCCTGAAGGTACTAATGTTAAGCCTGATGATTCCCAGCTTATAGCGGCATTGAACTCCCCTGTGGCATATATATTTCCCTTGGTGTCAATTGCGATTGAATTTACCGTTGCATAATCATTGCTGTGCAGGACTTTGGACCATACATAGGTCCCGCTTTTTAAATATTTAACCAGGCACGATCCGCCGGGCGATTTTACGAGTTGTCCGCGTGAATGGTGAAATATCAGATCGAGTGAATCATCTGCAAACAGGCTTACAAATACATTATTCCCGTTTTTATCCAGCGCAATATCTAAAGGTATGCTGGAACCCAGCTTGGATTCAATAGTATATGCCCAGCTTACTATTCCATCAGTGGAAATACGGGCCAGAAAGGCATCACTGAAATCGCCATTTGTCAACAAGAAGGAGCCAATGGTTATGGAATCTGTGTAGTGACCACTCACGTACACTTCGCCCGTAGACCGGTCGACAGCAATTGAAATGGCGCTTTGAAATCCGGGGCCGTTGAATGCCAATCCCCACATGATATGTCCTTCGGGATCGAATTTAGCCACCCATCCATCCTCATTTCCTGCCAGGTCGGTGCTGACAAGAGAAACCGTTTGAATTTTTAAAGTCCCGCGAAAACTCCCACATGTATACACGTTGCCCTCATCATCGGCAGCGATATCAAACGAACGATCACCGGCAGGGTTCTCGCTGTCGCTCGCCCAATCGAAATGCTGCGCCTTCACCGATAAGGTGCTGAGTAAAATGATGACCAAGGCGGGAATGTATCTCATAGCTATAAGTTTTCGCAAATGAATATAGTATAATTGCGCTCAGGGTAGAAAAGCACGGTAGTTGGAATGATGCATTCATGGTTTTGAACTGCTCCAAAGTTTATTAATCCTTGTTTGATGCCGGAGCATTCTTAAATTCGTATTTCTGATTATCACATGTTAGGCTCATTATTGAGGTGCTTTTAAATTTAAGATTATTACTTGATGTTTGTACCTGTGTTTCGCTCCTCACAGCCGTGACAGCGATACTCAGGAAAAAGGAAGCTATTTCCATCATTTTTTTAATTATTGCAGGCTTATGTCTTCGCGTCCATATTTGTCTCGATCCCTACCTGCACCTGTGGGATGAAAGGTTTCATGCCCTGGTTGCAAAGCATTTAATCAACCATCCGTTACTTCCGACTTTATTTGAGCAGGAATCTCTTCACCTGCCTGTTTATTATTGGTCGCAGACAACCGTATGGCTGCATAAGCCTCCATTGGCACTGTGGTTTATGGCTTTAAGCCTTAAAGTTTTTGGCATTAATGAAGTGGCCGTAAGATTACCCTCTATCATCTTTTCAACAGCTTCACGAATTCCGACAGATCATATAGATGTTGCCTTTTTCTTTTTTATTGAGCTGGCCATGGTTTTTGCTGTCTTGCAAAGGTCGACGGACAGGTCTGAGTATATCATTCCACTGGCAATTAGCATGAGCGCCGCGATATATACCAAGTGGCTTCCGGCATTGATAGTCCTTCCGGTTTGGTGGGTGCTGAATGATAAAAAATCGAACAGAAAAAACCTGGCTGTCCGGTTATTGATTATTTGCAGTATAACCTTTTTGATGGTGATGCCATGGCAGATTTATATTTATAGCAGCTTCCCGGTGCAGGCACACTAGGAATCGGGTTTAATTGGGCACATATAACAACTGCAGTTGAAAACCAAACTGGTCCATGCTATTATCATTTATTGATTGCGACAGTTGTGTGGAATGAATTTATTTGGATAGCATTCATTTGGTTCATCTGGCGGGTATATAAATCGAATTGGGATTCCAACTACCGTGCAATCATTTTGTGGATCGTTATTCCCTACGTGTTCTTTTCTGTTGTAAAAACGAAAATGCCACCTTACCTGATTTTCACCGCACCGGCAATGTTCATTATGCTTTCCAAGGCCTGTATCGATATAGTAAAAACTGCCGGAACCTACCGAAAGCTCACGCCACTGGTTGTAGTCATACTCATCACTGTTGTCTTTTTATCAATGCGATACTTATTGGAACGTTTAAAGCCTTTTGAAACAAATGAAACGGTAGCTGCCACGGGGCAAAAACTGAAATCACTGGCATCAGGTATCACCACAGGCAAGACTGTAATTTTCAATACACCTTACAATATTGAGATGATGTTCTATTCAGATTGTATTTCTTACCCATTTATACCCGACACCGATCAGGTTGATGAATTGCTTAAGCAGGGATTTGAAATCAAAATCCTCGATAGCCCTGACTTACCTGACTCCCTGAGGCATAACATGAACATAGAAATAGTTTCGCTCTAGATTTTACTTACAGGTTTTGGCTTACGGAAATTCGATCCTGAAAATGCTCGCAGGCTTATAGCGCGTAATATCGTGCTGAATACATATGACCTTTCGGGAGTCACACATTAAGCTACTTTTTTAATCACTGGCAATTTAGATTAACACGCATGCCCCTGATTTATCTCCTGGCTTATATCTGTCGACAGTATCTCAAAACAGAAAGAGACTTTGGAGTAAGAAGATAATCATACAGTATTAAGGAAGTAAAACTTCAACAACCCATCCACCCGCTTTTAGCCTTTAGCTTTTTGCTTCCCTTTACCACCTTTTCAAAATTATTCTCACCGCTGAATACTGATTCTCTTTTTGAGAATTATCCCATCCCCAATCACCTCCATCAAATAATTACCAGCCGGCCAATCGCTGAAGTCAAATGCATGGCTCAGCGATTTATTTCCGGGATAAAGCTTTTTTTGAAAGACCTGTTGTCCATAAATATCATGCACCGTCACTGAAACCTCCTGTGCAGCAAAGGGCAATTCCAGGCTCATTATAAACAGTCCATCTCCGGGGTTCGGATAAATGGTAAGCTGAAAATCATTTCCTTTCTCCCCAATTCCAATTTCCAGCACCACCACCACATACTCACTGGTATCGTTCGAACATCCATTTCCATCGGTATAAGAATAGGTGATTTGATAAGGGCCGCCAACTCCGGCCACTGCAGGATCAAAAATGTTTCCATTTACACCCGCACCGGAAAACGATCCGCCTGCCGGAAAGCCTGTTAGCGTAACAGCGCCGCCGGTGATTGCAATGGTATCGGGCAAGCCGCTGAAGGAAACCAAAGGCGCTGGATTTACGAGCACAAATACGTCAAGCGCAGTGTCACAGGTATTGCTTACTTCAGTTGCCGTAACAGTGAATGTAGTCGATATGGATGGGGCCGCATATACGCTGTCTCCCTCCCCATTTGCCGGGATCATCGAAGCCAGCACAGGTGCCCACTGGTAGTTAAAATTTCCCGAGCCATTGTTCGCACTGGTAAGTAAAATAGTGTCTCCTTCACAGATTTCATTTCCGGAAGCTGCGGCACTGATCTGAGGGAAATATAACATCGCTTCTATCGAGGTTCTCACGCTGGTGCACCCAACAGTTGTATAATGTACAATTCCATTCCACTGTACAGGCTCCGTAGGATTGCCAAACGGGTACTCGATACTGTTGCCCTCCTTTAGTTGGATATTATTGTCGGATGCAAAAACATTTCCTGCCAGGGTGCCATAGGTAAAATTGATGTCGGCATTTTTTGAAGTGATGTAAAAAGCAAATGTTTGTCCGGCCGGAATGGCAACATTTAAAGCAACGGGATAAGCCGTAGGGATACCGATACCCTGCCCAACTACTCCTGCTGCAGAGCCTGCGAATATCCAGGCGTTCTTATCATTTTCGAATCCTGCATAGTTTCCTTTTTTATAGTAGATCTCTATGTCGGCCGACTGTGATGCAGCAATGTGTCCTTCAAATCCTGTGACAACAATCGTATTCTGTGCCGTGATGTCGAACATGTTTCCCTCTCCCGAATTTCCTCCGACAAAGGTTGAGGAGAGCGGCATTGCTACGGGAGGCCCTTCTTCCACCCAGAATGTTGTCGATTGATTAATAGGCAATGTGGTGAATGGAGAGCCGGAGCCAAGATAGTTTCCTCCAGTTTCTGAATCGTACCATGAGATACCACCACCAGTTCCTGTTGCCTGCAGATCAACCTTGCCGGGCCCGCAACGGACAACATCATTTCCAAAAGGAGGTGGTGGAACAGGCAGCACTTCCAGCATCGATTCATCGGTTGCAGCGGTGTTGATACAGGAGACCTGTGCTACGTAATAGATGGATGTATCAAGTAATGGGGTTATATAAGATGAACCTGTTGCACCGGGAATATCAGAATAGGGTCCGCCGCTTTGAGATGCCTGCTGCCACTGAATAAGCGAACCGGCTGTATTTCCGCTCACTGAAAGCGTATCCGATCCCTCATTGCAGAAAAAATTGAACGCGGGTATGATCGTCCCCGCCTCAGGAGTGCTGATAACTTTAATTTTGATCGTGCCTGAACCAGCGCACTGTGTTGCCGTATCTGAAACGGTAACGGTGTAAGTGGTTGTAGATCCCGGACTCGCTAACGGATCAGAAATTAATGCATTGTCGAGCGTGGCATCCGGCAGCCAGCTGTATACATATTCAATAGGGGTGAAACGCCAGCCGTCATTTGTGGCCGTCCATGTGTTGGAGCCATTGCGCCCGGGCACAGCGGCGCCCAGCGTACCGGTTGCATTTTCAATTCCCTCCGTATGATTAAACCACAGCCCGTTAGGATTGCCAGGCATAGAGGTGGTATACAACTCAATGTTATTAGAGGTCTCATATAAAATAATCTCTGCTGTAATGGGATCAGCCGGGCCGGTTAAAGAATAATGCGGAACGCTGTCGAACTTAATGATCAATTCCCTCTGCGATGCGGTGCCCTTCGTGAAATAAGAAATGCTGCCCCCTAGTTGAGGAGAAAGATCTTCCCATGCGAATGCAACCAGGTTATTGGGAACAAAAATGTCAGGCAGCTTCTGACCAGCGCAACAGCCATCGAAGTTTAGTGTATCGAAAGTGATAAAACCGTTAGATGATATTTTGAATGAATCATAGTACAATCCGTAAAACTTGAAGGGAAAACCAATGGGAAGCGGAGCACTCACCTCATCTTCATCGAGCAACACGGTGATACCGGTTGTAAGCGTATCCGGATGGAAAGCTATCGAATCTACGATGTAGTTAAGCAGCGGAGTTGCAGTGGCAAACAACTGCGTAGATGTTCCGCCGCAGATAGAATCAGAGCCGGCAGTAACAGTAACTGAGGGCGTATTCGCAATCGTAACCGTCACGGTTGCAATGTTTGTGCAAACACTGTCGGCTGCCTGCAGGGTGTATGTAGTAGTCACCGAAGGAGCTGCAGTTACATGTACGCCGCTGGTTGTTGAAAGCCCCGTTGACGGTGACCAGGTATAAGTTGTGTAGCCGGGAGAGGCTGTAAGGTTAACATTCAGCCCGGCATTACCGCATATAGTGGCGCCCGGAGGATCAGATGAAATGGAAAGCGCAGGTGAAATATTCACAACAGCCGTTACAGGTAAACGCGGTGTTTCGCACTGGTCAGTGAAATTGACAATCCAGTTATAGAAATAAAAAAAATAATCAGGACCAAGATTGCTGTTGATGATGGAGAACACATCCGGAATCTGGTAAGGATAGCTTACATCCGATTGGTTGCTCCACAGTGGTACGCTGCCATCCTTCAGCGTGAGCTGGTAGCCATTGGCAGGGGGTAATTTAAAATCGAGCTCCAGGAATACTCTTTGATTCAGCTGTGACTGACCGATTATGAAGGTGTCAGTGCTCAGCGGATTGAAATTCTTATCACGCAGCTGCAGGATAACATTTCCCGGTGCGGACGGGTAAACATAGACTCCAACCAGGAGACACTCCTGTGCCACATTGAAAATTTCATAATCATTAAGGTACGCATCTGAACCACTTGCGGTGCTGTCTGTTAAACCCAGGCTGTCTATATACAGAACTCCCGAAGATGCTGCGGCATAAAAGGTCGTCGTGCTGTCCACCGATGGCGTGAACACAGAGGGAACACCGCTTGTGTAAACAGGAATACCACCCGTTGAATCTTCATACCATGAAACTACAGAGGCGCTTGCATCCACCTGCAATAAGGCCGGCCCGGGACCACAAAGAGTATCATTGACAACAGAAATGATCTGCACCTCACCAATGGTAATTTTCACCTCGTTCGAATAAGCCAATTCACCGGAAATGCTGCAGGTGACTTTTACGCGATACCAGGTGGTATCAAATAAGGGCGGCGTGAGGTATATATCTGCAGTGGCATTAGTGACCGCTGTCCACAATTGTCCATCCGCAGATGATTCCCATTGCAGTTCGATGCCGGAACCAACCGTGTAATCATTTAAATGAAGCACGGAAAAGTTTCCACCCGAACAAATGGAGGATGGGAATGCAGTGATCGTTCCTGCGGCGGGAGTGCCCATGCAATCCGGTGCAGGGGCAATTGTGATGATATAGTCTTCAGTTTCGCCGTTATTCAGGTGACTGCAATCATCATTTTCGCCAATCAATGTTTGAAGTCCGCCTCTCACACGCATCCGCCGCTCGCCCAGGTAAGATGGATCGTTTGGAATGATCACCGTTCCATTAAAAAGGATGTTGTCGAAAAATGGTGATGAATAAATGAATTCATTCGCATCATCAAAATCATTGTCATTATTAAAGTCTATCCAAATACCGAAGCCATCGGCAGCATTCGACTTTACAGTGAAATCATAGGAACCTCCCAGTTCTACCTGGGTGGTGGTGGTGCCTGAAGCAGGATAAAGAATGTAGTTATCCGCATTTCCATTACATCCGCTTGCCGAGTTATCGAGCGTGTTGAAGGTAAATTTATTTATGGATCCGGAAGTGGCGCAACTATTATTATAAGTAGGTATACAGTATTGTGCATTTACAGCCAAGACATTGAATAATGTTGCAATCACCGCTGCTGCCAGCAGTGTAAACGTCTGCTTCATACTTGTGGGTTTATACAGGTGTTTTAAGGATGAAAGCGTGGTGTCAACGGTTGACAAAAATACGATGAGTCACAGCAGCAAGAAAAAATTTTTATACGCATTGCAAATAAATTCATATGAATCATTCGCAGGGAAATCATTCGCTTAAAATAATGGTGATCATTATAAGTGAAAATTCGTGTAGTTCGTGGCATTTTAAATCTCCATTCAGGGTTCCATTTTAACCCGTAACTTTCGCACAAACTTTGCTTTACAATATCCAGCAATTCTGCAGATGTCATTAATCAAGAAGCCCCAGCATAAGGAGGAGAAAGCCGTTCTGATAGGGCTCATACACAAAAGTCAAAATGAGACCGAGGTAAATGAATATCTCGATGAGCTGGCTTTCCTGGCAGAAACCGCCGGTGCCACCACCCTCAGGAGGTTTACCCAGCGCCTTCCATCACCTGATCCACGGACCTTTATT
>JADMIO011694216.1_pt1 | contig 11070 bp, 9 predicted proteins | sample 8958161 | NCBI WGS metagenome assembly JADMIO01 (sample SAMN16585339, study PRJNA669376) | soil metagenome | isolation source: Crop rotation soil | place: USA: Cullars Rotation, Alabama | collected 2011 | reverse complement strand
GCGACAACTTGTCCACGTGGAATTCTAAGCTTAGGATCCCAATGTGCTGGAAAGATGCCTTCTCTCGCTCGTATAATTCAGGCAATGGTGAGTCCAACGAGAGCGCCGAAATCTTCTCCTTCTCCCCATCCGATGGGGAAAAGGCCGGGATGAGGGGGCTTCTCCGAATGCATCGTTGCGGCTAAGCTGGGATTTTCGGCCTCCACTAAACATAAACACCGAATCATAAACAGGAATCAATCATGAAATATATTTGCCTTGGATACATCGAACCGAACAAGTTCGAAACCATGTCTGAAACGGAACGCAACGCCATGGTGGACGAATGCTTCACCTATGACGACGAATTGCGAAAGAAAGGACACTTCGCGGGTGGAGACGCACTGCAAGGCCCGCAAACGGCCACGACCCTGCGCTGGAAGAATGGCAAAGTCTCCATCACCGATGGTCCCTATGCCGAGACGAAGGAACAAATTGGTGGCATCCTCATCCTCGAGGCGCGGGACTTGAACCACGCCATCCAAATCATGTCGAAACATCCGGGGGTGAAGGCCGGACCGTTCGAGATACGTCCCGCTGGAGACCTCACCGAAATGATCCGCGAGAGTGAAGGGCGGCGCGGCATCGCCAAAGGGAAATCGAAATAATGAAATTGGGTCGTCACCATGCGGTGGCGGCTCCGCTCGAAAACATCCACCAGAAATTAACGATCACTATGTCCAAATTACGTGTTCATTGTTTTGGAATATCGCTCGACGGGTTTGGGGCCGGCCCGAATCAAAGCATCGACAATCCGCTCGGCGTCAGGGGCATGGAGTTGCATCAATGGTTCTTCCCCACGCGCGCTTTTCAAAAAATGCACGGGGATGGCAATGCTGAAGGCACGACCGGAGTTGACAACGATTTTGCGGAACGCGGTTTCGAAGGGATCGGCGCGTGGATTTTGGGGCGCAATATGTTTGGGCCGATTCGCGGGGACTGGCCGGATGACAAATGGAAGGGCTGGTGGGGCGACAATCCGCCCTATCACAACCAGGTTTTCGTCCTCACCCATTACCCGCGCGCATCGGTTCAGATGGAGGGTGGAACGACCTTTCATTTCGTTACTGACGGCATTCATGCAGCCTTGAAGCGGGCACGGGAAGCCGCTGGCGGGCTGGACGTGCGCCTCGGTGGTGGAACAGCGACGATCCGTCAATACCTGCAAGCCGGTTTGGTGGACCAAATGCACCTGGCCGTTTCACCGGTTGTGCTCGGCCGCGGGGAGAACCTTTTTGCGGGGATTGACCTTGTGCAGCTGGGATACACCCGCGCGGAGCATGTCGTCAGCCCCGCTGCCATGCATGTGGTGCTCACGAAATGATGCACCGGTGGACGCGGCATTGCCCCCAAGGAGCCGGGCGTCCAAAAAGTGCATCTCCTTCCTTTCATCCGGGCGGGACATTTGTTACGGTGGCCCCCTCGTATGTCGGAAAAAAAATACAAATACGTCCAGAATCTGTGGAATGACGCCGAAGCCTCGAAGCTCGATCCGGTGGAGCGTCTTGTTTATCGTTCGAATAAATTAGGCAGCGATCAGCGGATCACTAATACGGGAGGAGGGAACACCTCATCCAAACTGACGGCAAAAGATCCGCTGACGAAGGAGGCGGTGGAAGTGTTGTGGGTGAAAGGATCAGGTGGTGATTTGCGGACTTCGAAGAAGGACAATTTCTCGTCGCTTTACCAGGATAAGCTGGTCGCGTTGCAAAAGACCTATGCTGATTTTCCGGAGCGCGGACCGAAGACCCCGGCGGAAGACGAGATGGTGGGGATTTACAACCATTGCAATTTCAACCTGAACACGCGCGCGACTTCCATCGATACGCCGCTGCATTCGTTCGTGCCGTATAAACATGTCGACCATACGCACCCGAACGCGGCGATCGCCGTGGCCGCGACGGCCAACTCCACCAAGCTGACCAGTGAAATTTATGGGAAGGATCTGGCCTACACGCCCTGGCTGCGACCCGGATTCGAGTTGGGCCTCGCGATGCAAAAGATCTGCAAGGAGAACCCCTCCATCAAAGGGATCATGATGGGCCAGCATGGTTTGATCAATTGGGCCAACGATGACAAGGAATGCTATTTCACCTCGCTCGATCTGATCGAGCGGGCGGCGCAATATATCGAGACGAAGTACACGGAAAAAGGGGGCGATGCCACGGTCTTCGGCGGCCAGATTCATACCTCCTTTCCTCCCGAAGTGCGCCAAAAAATCTTTGCCCGCATTCTCCCCTGGTTGCGCGGCCAGGTCAGCCAGCAGAAGCGCTTCATCGGCACGATTCAGGATGATTCGACGATTTTACGGTTCGTGAACTCAAAGGACGCCGAACGGCTGGCGGAGCTGGGGACGTCGTGCCCAGACCATTTCCTGCGGACCAAGATCAAGCCGCTCTACGTCAAACTGGAGCCGAACGCCGAAGGAAGCTTTTCAGACGAGTGGATCGAGAAGTTTGCCAGCCAGCTCAAGGAGAAATTGAGCGCTGGATTGGTGAAATATCGCGCCGACTACGCGGACTACTACAATCGCTGCAAGCGGCCCAATTCCCCCGCCATGCGCGACCCGAACCCGACCGTGATCCTCGTGCCCGGACTGGGCATGATCGCCTGGGGCAAGGACAAGAGCGAATCGCGCGTGACCGCTGAATTTTATAACTGCGCGGTGGAAGTCATGCGCGGCGCCGAGACGATCGATAAATATATCTCGCTCCCGCAGCAGGAGGCATTCGACATCGAATATTGGCTTCTCGAGGAAGCGAAGCTGCAACGGATGCCCGCCGAAAAGGAACTGGCACGCCAGATCGTTGTGGTGATTGGCGCCGGCTCCGGCATTGGCAAGGAAGTGGCCCATCGTCTCATCAAAGAGGGGGCGCAAATCGTAACGGTCGATATTAACATCGAAGCCGCGCGCGCAACCGCCAAAGAATTGACCGATAAACATGGAGTCGGCATTGGCGTGGCAGGAACAGGCGTCTCCAACTGCGGGCCCGCGGTCGGGTTCGCCTGCGACATCACCAATCGCGCAAGCATTCGCGCCATGATCGATCAAGTCGCGCTGGCCTACGGAGGTTTCGACCACATCATCGTCACGGCGGGATATTTCTCAGCCCCCGACAAAACGGGACACATCCCCGATGACAAATGGGCCGCGACGTTCGCCATCAACGTCACTGGCAGCTACCTCGTGGCGGATGAAGCCGCGCGTATTTGGAAGGAACAAGGCCTGCCTGGCTCGATGGTTTTGACCACCAGCGCCAACGCCGTGGTTTCGAAGAAAGGTTCGGTTGCCTACGATACTTCCAAGGCGGCCGCGAACCATTTGGTGCGCGAACTCGCGGTGGAGCTTTCACCCCTTGTGCGCGTCAACGGTGTCGCCCCCGCGACCGTGGTGCAAGGAAGTGCCATGTTCCCACGAGATCGCGTGATCGCCAGTCTGGCGAAGTACAACATCCCCTTCACCGATGACGAATCGTCCGACGCGTTGACCTCGAAGCTCGCGAAGTTCTATGCCGATCGAACGCTCACGAAAACGCCCATCACCCCCGCTGATCAGGCGGAAGCGTTTTTCCTTCTAGTGAGCAAGCGTTTGAGCAAAACCACGGGTCAGATCATCCCCGTGGACGGAGGCCTGCACGAAGCGTTCCTGCGCTGAGGGCGGCGAACCGCGAAAGTTTTACAACGGCGGCGTGGGGGGGAGGAACATCCCCTCCTGCTTGGCCGCTTCCTCCTGCATCCGCATTCTCAAATACTGCTGAGCGGGATCGACCGGTTGGTTCGGCGGTGGATTGAAAGCTTCGGGAGCATTGGGCTGCGGAGTGACGGGAGCCGCGGTTTCCGTGCCACGCATACGGACTGGCCGGGTTGGGATTTGGCGGCCAGCAGTGTTAGGCACGCCATCGCCATTGACTCCAGCCCCGGCCGCGCCCGGATGGTTATAGCCAGCTTGCGCCGGATTGTGGGGACCCGCTCCAGGTGCTCCCGGCCCAGGGGGAACTCCAGGCGCCCCCGGCTTTCCGCCTGCCGGCGGTTGCGTGGCCACGGGCGCCGCAATCCCGTGGGTCTTGAAGGAAAGCATGGTTTCTGTCCCACCCCATTTGACCTTGACCACGGCAGGCTGGGCCTTTTCGTCAATTTGCAGAATTTCGACCTCGCCATCCGAGCTCCTTTGCCCTTCGTTCAAGGAGTAATACACATTCGAATCTTTCTTTTTTTCCTCGGCGGTCATCAGGTAGGCCCGCTTGGCGATCTTCGGGTAACCGACCGTAACCAACCCCGTGAGATAGATCTTTTTATCGGCGGTCGGGTCCTCGGCTTTGACCGGAGCCGTGTTGGTGGCAGGTGGTGGGGGTGGCCGCAAACCGAAGGGATTACGCTCGATGATCGGCTGGTAAACCGCGCGGAGATCGGCATTAACGATGGCAAAAGCGTTGCCAGCCGACATAAGAACTGCCGCGCCAAAAATCCCAATCATCCATGACCGCATGACCAAAGCATACCGCATCTCCAAATATAACACCACGAAACCGTGAGGGTTGCGCCCGATTTGCCGCCATCCCCATTCCCGATTTCCTTCCTCAAACCGCCGAAAAGAACTTTACAGCTTCACCCGCAGTCACCAAAGTAGCCTTTGTGTCAGGTTCAACATCTCAGAACCGCCTCTCCACGGAAAGAACAGAAGGCGGCGGCTCTCGTTTATCAAATCGGCTCGAAGCTGCGATAGAACGATCGCAGGCTTACCTGCTCAGCGTCCAAAAGCCCGAAGGCTATTGGGTGGGCGAGCTCTTGGTCGATGCCACCCTCGTAGCCGATATGATCGCCTACCACCATTGGAATGGCACCGTCGATCCCGCCTGGCAGCGCAAGGCCGTCAATCAAATCTCCTCCATGCAACTCCCGGATGGAGGCTGGAGCATCTACTACGGCGGCCCCCCGGAAGTGAATGCCACCATCAAATGTTACCTCGGCCTCAAGCTGGCTGGCGTCCCCGTCACCGATCGGCGCATGTTGAGAGCGCGCGAAGTCGCCATGAACCTCGGCGGCATCCCGCGGATGAATACCTTCTCCAAGCTCTTTCTCGCCCTTTTGGGATTATTCTCCTGGGATTACGTCCCCACCATTCCCTGTGAAATCATTCTCATCGGCAAATGGTTCCATGTGAATTTCCATGAAATGAGCTCTTGGAGCCGCTCCATGCTCGTGCCGCTCGCCATCATCAACCATTTCAAACCAACCCGGAAACTCAACGTCAACATCGATGAACTCTACCCCGAAGGCTGCCACGCCCGCGATTTGATGGTCACCCCCGACCCGCAGTTTTTCACCCTCCGCAATTTTTTCCTCTGGCTCGATCGCCTCCACAAATTCGTCGAGAACAACAAGCTTCGCCCCTTCCGCAAACGCGCCTTGAAAAAAGCCGAGCAATGGATGCTCGAGCGCTTCGAGGGCTCCAACGGCCTCGCCGCCATTTTCCCGGCCATGCTCAATTCACTCATCGCGCTCAAAGCCCTCGGCTATCCCGATGACCACCCCGAAGTCCTCCGCGCCGCCAAAGAACTCAAAGGTCTCGAGCACGAGGACGAAACGACCATCCGCATCGAGCCGTGCTTTTCACCAGTCTGGGACACCGCCATCGTCGCCATCTGCCTCCATGAATCAGGCATGTCCGAGGATCATCCCGCCCTCAAGCGCTCCGCCGAATGGCTCCTCGCCAAGGAAATTCGCTTCCGCGGCGATTGGCAGTTCAAGAACCCCGTCGATGTCGAGCCCAGCGGCTGGGTCTTCGAATTCGAGAACAAATGGAATCCCGATGTCGATGACAGCGCCATGGTTCTCCTCGCGCTTCGCAAAATCCCCACCGACAACCCCGCCAAACGCGACGAGTGCATGAAGCGCGCTCTCAAGTGGCTCTTGACCTTCCAGTGCAAGGACGGCGGCTGGGCCGCGTTCGACAAGGACTGCACCAAAGGCATCCTCGAAAAAGTCCCCTTCGCCGACCACAACGCCATGCTCGACCCCGAGTGCGCTGACATCACCGCCCGCATTCTCGAGTTGCTCGGCCAGGAAAATTACAGCGTCGAACACCCGCAAATCCAGAAGGCCCTTAACTACCTGCGCGAGGAACAAGAAGACGATGGCTCCTGGTACGGCCGCTGGGGCGTGAACTATATCTACGGCACCTGGCAAGTCCTTCGCGGCTTGCACGCCTTGAAGTGGAACATGCACGAGCCCTGGCTTCTCAAAGCCCGCGATTGGCTCGAGAGCGTCCAGCACGAGGATGGCGGCTGGGGTGAGCGCTGCAATACCTACGACGATCCCGTCTTCAAGGGTCAAGGCCCGAGCACCGCCTCTCAAACCGCCTGGGCCCTGATGGGCCTGTGCGCTTTCGGCGATCCCGATCGCCAAAGCCTCATTCGCGGCATCGATTACTTGATCAAAACGCAGGAAGCCGATGGCTCCTGGGCCGAAGCCGAAACCACCGGCACCGGTTTTCCCAAGGTTTTTTACCTCAAGTACGATATGTATCGCAATAGCTGGCCCCTCCTCGCCTTTGCCACCTATGCCAGGATGCTCGCCAGCCAGGCCGGGTCACGCCCCGCCCGCGCGCCGCGAGCAATCGACCGCGCGACTCTGAAATAAGCCAGCCTCGATGCCTGCCACCACCACCCAACCCTCGGTCGGCGAAATTCTCCGGCCCGATGTGCTCGTCTGTTTCGCCGTTCGCGAAGAAGCAAAATTCTTTCTCAACACCAAGCCTCGCCTCTCCCGCTCCCTCCTCACCGGCATGGGCCAAATGAATGCCTCCGCCGCCCTGGAAAAACGCTTGGGCGAAATCGCCAAACCCAGCCTCGTTTTGAGCTGCGGCTTCGCCGGTGGCCTCAACCCCACCCTGCGCAACGAGCAAATCGTTTTCAGCGCCGATGAAAACGAACCCCTCCTGCGCGAAACCTTGGAAAAAGTGGGTGCCATCAAAGTGAACTTCTACTGCGCCTCACGCGTGGCCACCACCTCCCATGAAAAGCGCAGCCTCTGGCATGCCACCGGCCTCGATGCCGTCGAAATGGAATCCGAGGCCATCCGCGATATCTGCCGCGACCGCGGCATCCCCAGCGCCACCCTCCGCGTCATCTCCGACAGTGCCATGGAAGATCTCCCCCTCGATTTCAACACCCTCATGACCCCCACTCAGAAGATCGATTACAAGAAGCTGAGTTGGACCCTCATCCGTTCCCCTCTAAAACTCGGCGAACTCCTTGCCTTTCAGCAAAAAACCCACAACTCATCGAAGTCCATGGGCGAGTTTTTAAAACGGTTTTTCAAGAATTGGCCAGCCCCAAAACCGCCCACCGCGAAATAATTTCCCGCAACCCCCCTCGGCTGTGACCGTTTGCGCGGGCTGGCGATTTATGCTCAGCTTGTCAAATTTTTTTTCGAAAAACCCTTGCGCCACAAGTGACATTTCAGTAACTTTTTATCGTAACCTTCAATATGACAGCGAAAAAGTGCGGAATAGAGCTCGGTTCGCAAGGTCACTTCCAAATCTGGCATCCTTCCCGCTTTACCCTGTCCAGAAAGGAAATTAACTATGACGAAATCAATGGATGCAATCAGCGACGTGATCCGAACCCCAAAGAATCCGTTTCATCAAACAGCTGATCGGCCTGACAAGCCTCACAAACACCGTTACGAACGTCGCAAGATCAAGCATTTCATCCATCTGGGAGATTGGGCCGACGAGGCCAAATCCTGAAAAAAGTCCATTTTAAACTGAACTAAACCCGAGCCACGCCTTCACCCGCGTGGCTCTTTTTTTTTTCAATCCCCTGTGGAGTGCGGTGGCAGAGCGAAGCGTCGGCACCGCTTTCGAACCCACCCATGGGACCAATACCGCCCAAAACATCCAACGCAAAATCTCAACTCAAACCCGCATCAACCTCACGTCCCCAGCAAAAAGTCAGGGTGATCTTGATCTTCTCCCACTCTGCGCCTCGGGAAAGCCTTGAGCTGGAAAGTAAAAGCCACCGCCCAATCATACCCCGTCGATCGGTTATCTCGCAGCCGCAACGTAAAAGCCCCCGTCCAACTTCGGAAATCGTGATAGACCGTATAATACTGCTCTTCCAGAGTTCCATCCCGCGCTTCGAAATGGTGCGTCATCCTCGCCCCCCAATTTTCGTTTAGCTTATAATAGATGCTGCTGAAGATCGTATTGTTGTCCCCATCGATCCCATATTGAGGTCCCCCTCGGAAATACCGGTGCCCCAGCTTCAGGCTCCAAACATCGTTCGGCGTAATCGTCACCGTATGATAAGCGCCATTCCAAAGCTCCGTTTGAGGATCGAACCGAGTCTCCGAATTAAACGTCAGCCACGAGCGCGGCCGGAAATCCAGATCCGAGTAGATATCCGCGAACGTTGTTTGATCCTGCCGCGGGTTCAAACGCCAATCGGTGTAAAGCGACCAGTTGATCAGATTTTGCGTTTCCTCACCCCGCTTCGTCTGCAGCCGATTCCTTAAACCGAATCGAATCACATTTTGCGAATCAATCGAATCGATCGCGTTGTAATCGGGATACTCGATTGGCAACAACCGCAGGCTCGGAATTTCCGAGTCGAACTGCGGTAATTCTCCCGGGCTCACCGAAGGATGCGGCACAAAAACATAATTGAACGAAGGCTCCATGATGTGCCTCAAGTCATGCACGTCGAAAAGCTTGTTCTCCACCCCCGTCCAGGCCCGCGACACCTTGAAAGAAACCTCCGCCCCGGTGTTGAATACACCGCGTTCCTTTTCCGCGGTCGTCGTTCCATAACCATCCACTTCCCCATAATGCGTAAAGCGCCCACCCATCCGCGGCACAAAGTTCAACCAGCCGAAATAAGTCTGCGGCAGCAGAATCTGGTGAAACGTATCCGCCCGCATCGCCGCATAATTCGTCCCCCCCGGCAGCCCCTGGTCGAATCGAAAATACCCCACCGAACTTTCGCTCTCGTAAAAAAGCGGCGAAGCCCCAATCTGTTGGCGAAGCCCGTTGAGCTTCACATCCGGAAGGCGCTCCACCGTCTCAAAGAAATTATTGATCTGCGGTTGAGCCAGGAAATCGAGACTCCAATTGTTCCAATGCTGGTTGACCTCAGCGAACGATTTCGGCTGCGTTTCGTGCCGGTAATCCGTCTCGAAAAAATCCCGGATCACCAGCGGGTCGCTCTGGTCGCGGATAACCACCTTCGCCGTCAGATTCGTCCGCAACTCCACCTTGTACGAAAAATCGATCCGGTGCCGATCGTCATCGATCGCCTTCCCTGCCAGATCCACCCCCGGCTTCTGATCCTCGATCCTCCAGTACCGTATATTCCCATCGCCCCACCGCCCAAAATCCAGATCCACCGCCGGCCCGTAACCGATGCCTCGTTTTTGATATAAATCCAGATGCACCGAAGGCTCGATGCTCGTCGTCAGCGGAAAATAAAACCCCGACCGCAAGTACGCCCCATACAGGCTTCGATACCCCGGCGTCATCGTCCAATACGCGCTATGCTTCCGCAGATCCCGATGATACTTCGGCAAATACATCACCGGCGTATTCCCCAGATAAACCGTCGCCCCCGTCGCATCGATCGATTTCCCCACCTCCACCCGCAACGTTTTCGCCTGAATCCGGAACAACGGATTCTTCACATCGTCCGCTGTCGTCCACGCATTCGTCGCCGTCAGCGAATTCTCCGTCGAGCCCGTCTCCAGGTTCATCCCCTGCACGAAAAACGGTGGATAACCGGCCCGGAATGCCTCCGACTTCACCTTCCTCAGCTTGAAATTATATTCCAGATGCTCCCCCTTCCACACCTCCCCCTCGTTCCGCATCCGCACATTCCCATCCGCGATCACATCCCCCGTCACCTCGCTCAAGACTACCTGATTGGCCAGCAACTCCGCGTTCCCATACGTAACCTTCACCCCATACCGCCCGATCCAAACATGATCCTCCAGGTTATACTCCACCTCGCTCTGCCCCGAGAGATTCTCGATCACCACATTGGCCTCTTCGACCGCCGGCGGCGTAGCCGGAGCCGGTGCCGCTGGAGCCGGAACGGCAGGTAAAGCCGCCTCTGCGCCCATGGCCGTGGGCAAAGGCAGGCAGGCAACAACCAACAAACTCAAAGGTATCCGCATCAAGCGCGCACAGCTAACCAAAAGCATCCCACCCTGCCAAGCCGATTCAACCAACTCCCCTTCGCGCGAGGCCCATCCCCCCTCACATTCCCAACCCGAAGTACCAACCTATTTCAGGACGAGCCTCCCCCTTTGCGATTCGCGATTTGCCATTTGCCATTTGCCATTTGCCATTTGCTATTTGCTATTTGCCATACGCCTTCCAACCCGCCAACGGATCACGGCCCTTCAGGCCGCTTGAAAATTGCGACTACGACCCCGACCCAGCCCGGCGCGCTGGGCTAAAGGACGGCGGCCCGTTGGGCCCGGGTTTTGCGGAATCCAACGAACTGCACCCCTGCCTCGCTGGCACACTCGACAACATTGATTGCCCCTCTCTCCAGGTCGGCGGAATCGACGATCACGTCCACATGCTTTTTGGCCTTTCCCGCACCCGCACCATTGCCGAAGTCGTGGAAACGGTAAAAACCAGTTCCTCCAAATGGATCAAAACCAAAAGCGCCTAATTCACCCGCTTCCATTGGCAATCCGGATACGCCGCCTTTTCCGTCAGCCAATCCGACGCCGAAACCGTCATCGCCTACATCCGCAACCAGCCCCAGCATCACCGCAAAATAACCTTCCAGGATGAATACCGCCGCCTGCTGGAACGCTATCAGGTCCCCTTCGACGAACAATACGTCTGGGATTAACCCCATAACCCAACCCGCCGCCCGGATTCCCCGCCATGCCAACCGCGCACCTCACTCGGCCGCCCCGCCCCAGGCCCGAAGGGCCGTCATCCCTTAGCCCAGCCCACCGGACTGCTTTCCAGCACAGTGGGATCCGAAGCTTGGAATTCACGTGACTTGAAGTCGCGGC
>JADMIO011609127.1_pt1 | contig 11071 bp, 12 predicted proteins | sample 8958161 | NCBI WGS metagenome assembly JADMIO01 (sample SAMN16585339, study PRJNA669376) | soil metagenome | isolation source: Crop rotation soil | place: USA: Cullars Rotation, Alabama | collected 2011 | reverse complement strand
CACAATACCGATGGCCAAAACCAATGCAAATAGGGTAAGCAGGTTGATCGTAAAACCAAACAAGCTCAAGAAAAAGAAAGTTCCAACAATCGCTACCGGAACACTAATTGCGGGAATTAGGGTTGATCTAAAATCCTGAAGGAAGATAAATACAACTATAAAAACCAAAATAAAGGCTTCGATCAATGTGTGTAATACTTTTTCAATAGAAGCGTCCAAAAAGTCGTTTACATTGATCAAGGATGTATAATGTATGCCTTTAGGGAAAGATTTAGAAGCGTCTTCCAGTGCCTTGATAGAATTATCAATTACTTCTTTTGCATTTGAACCTGCTGTTTGGTTGATCGCAATCCCAAGTGCGGGCTTGCCATCAAATTTTACAGAACTGGCATAACTTTGCGCGCCAAGTTCAATTCTGGCAATATCTTTTAAGCGGAGGATTTGTCCGTTGTTTCCTGTTCTGATGATGATGTTGCTAAAAGCTGTTTCATCTTTTAACCTACCTGTATATTTTAAGGTATATTGAAAAGATTGATCTCCTTGCTCACCAAATTGACCGGGAGCCGCTTCTATGTTCTGCTCAGCAAGCGCAACGCTTATATCATTTGGTACGAGACCATAAGTAGCCATTACATCGGGCTTAAGCCAAATACGCATGGTGTAATCCATCAAACCGAAAGCACTTGCATCACCTACCCCATTTATCCTTTTGATTTGTGGAATAATATTGATGTTAGCATAGTTTTGCAAAAATTTCTGATCGTAAGAGGGATCATCACTATAAATGCCGAAAATCAGTACGTTACTTGCTTGGCGTTTAGCGGTTACCACACCCGATCGTGTAACTTCGGCTGGCAATAAACTACTGGCCCTTGCCACCCTATTCTGAACATTTACCGCAGCTAGATCAGGATTAGTGCCCAATTTGAAATTTACAGTAATGGTCGCAGTTCCATCGTTACTTGCAGACGAGGTCATGTAGGTCATGTTCTCTACACCATTTATTTGTTCTTCTAATGGTACAACAACACTGTTCATTACCACATCAGCATTAGCCCCTTGATAAGAAGCGGTTACCTGAACTGTTGGAGGTGCAATTTCTGGGTATTGGGAAACCGGAAGTGTGATTAGTCCTAAGATTCCAAGTATTACAATGATCACAGAAATTACTGTGGATAATACGGGTCTCTCTATAAATTTTTTAAACATATGTTAGATTGTATTGTGGGAGATAAGTTATGAATATTGTCTTAGTCCATGGACCATAGACCATTGACTATTTCTTTACTTCAGCATAAACAGAATCGGCATTTAAATCTTGAGGTTTGATTTTAACGCCATCCTTTAACGACTGAAATCCTTCTAAGACAACCTTATCGCCAACTTTTAAACCTTTGGTTACCACATAAAACTTACCTTTTGTAATTTCCATGATTTCGATAGGTGTGCTAACTACTTTGGCAGAATCACCTAAAACATAAACGAATTTCTTTCCTTGTAGATCTGTAGTAGATTTTTGCGGAATTAAAATCACATCATTAAGATGTTGTGGGATTCTTACGGAAGCACTTGCCCCACTTTTGAGCAATGCTGTCGGATTAGGAAATGTAGCCCTTAAACTTGCGGCACCTGTACTTGTATTGATCTGACCGTTTATCGACTCGATTTTGCCATTTTGGGCATATACGTTTCCATCAGCAAGTACCAAACTTACCGCAGGAATATTTTTCATCTGCGCTGTTAGGTTTTTACCTGGATAGGTGTTCGAGAAGTCTAACAACTGTTTTTCGTTTAATGAAAAATAGGCATAAACCTTTGAAATATTTGAAACCGTAGTTAACGGCTGTACACTATTCCCACTTACTAAGCTCCCTGTTTTAAATGGAATACTGCCCACAATACCGTCTGCTGGACTTGTTATACTCGTATACCCCAAATTGACCCTGGCATTTGCTAGTTCTGCCTTGGCCTGTGCTAGCGCCGCCCGCCTGCTTTGTAATGCCAGTAATGCCGCATCAAGTTCATACTTGCTAATGATATCTTTTTCTACCAAAGGTCTAGTTTTATTTACCTGCAACTGGGCAGCGCTTACATTCGCTTCGGCACTACTAATTGCTGCATTCGCTGTTCTCACCTGCTGTTCATACTGTGGAGCATTGATTTTAAAAAGTAATTGTCCTTTTCTAACCACTGCGCCTTCATCAACATAGATCTTTTCAATAAAACCATCTACTTTAGGCCTGATATCGATATCCTGGATCCCTTCAATCGTAGCGGGATAATCCGTTTCTAAGGTGGTTGATTGTGTATTTACGGCAAATACGGGATAGGGTTGTGGCTCTGCCGCCGCGGCTGCAGCCTGTGCAGCTTTTTCATCCTTGCCGCTACTGCATGCTGCGATAAGAGAGCCGACAAATAGAATAGCAAATTTTAGTGTTGATTTCATATAATGATTGGGATTATTGCGTGTAAGTTTAATTTATTGATATACCATTTCGAAAATTAGCTGTTTACGCTCGTTCATCAGTTTCAGGTACTCTGTATCTCCAATACTGTACAACGATTTATTGATACAGTTGGTAATTAACGGATAGGCCATGAGTGCAAAGAGGTTCATACAAAACTGTCGAGGATCCATTTTCTTGATCTTCCCTTTTTCCATTTCTGCGCTTACCTCTTTTAAAAAAGATTTGATGCGGTTCTTTTTCTCTTCAGGTATAGGTTTATCTCCCCGGTTTAATTCTGTTACCACGTACATTTCACGGTAAGGGTATTTGATGGCCTGGTCCATGAAAACAGTAATCAATTGTTCAATTTTATCTTTAAAATCTAATTTTGCAGCAAAAACAGAGTCAAGCACCGCCGACATATCGGCACGCGCTTCTGTAGCCACCTGCTCAAAAAGCGTATCCCTAGATCTAAAATAATAGTTTAACAAAGTTCTGTTTACTCCTGCCGCATCAGCGATATCTTGAGTAGTGGCATGCAGTTTCCCCTCTGAGAAGAAAATCCTCTTTGCGGTGTCTTTAATCAGTTGTTCCGTACCCTTATCCTTTGCTGCCATTTACAATTATGTTTAACATTTTTGTTAAAGCAAATGTAATGATATGTTTGGCCTGTAAACATATGCATCAAAAATGTAGCTGATTTATGACATAGTGTTGATAATACACTTAATAGTGATTGGATGAACTATCAATTTAGAATAGCTCATTGAGTATGAACTATAAGTTGATAAATCTGTCCCCGATTACCTGTCAGCAAAATCAGGTTCCCCCTTTTTGCCTTCTGCAGGGCATTGAAGTTTTGGGTCGAGATATTCTTCCAATTTTTTCCGCCATCAGTAGATACATCAGTACCTGATGAGCCGGTTGCAAAACATAGTTGTTCATCGATATATTCAACCGCTGAGCGATATCCCAGTACTGGCGTAACTGGCTTTGTCCATGATTTGCCTCCATTTGCGGTAAGTACTACATTATTTGTACTTTCTTTGTCTTTCAGGTAGTTTCCACCAACGGCAATACCTTTTTTATGGTTATAAAATGCGATAGAAAATGGACCTGTGCTACTTTCACCCTGTATAATCGGACAATCATACACCTTCCACTTATTTCCGTAGTTTGCAGAATAAAATATTCTTGATGTAGAGCCCCCGCTTGCAATCCATACTTTACCGTCGTTTGTTGTTCTTATGGTAGTACCACTTGCTGCAAAACCTGCTTCTCCAACTTTAAGTTCTTCCTTTAGCTTAGAAGAGATATCCTGCCATGTGAGTCCACCGTCTGTAGTTTTTAACAACTGCATCTTGTTTTTGATGGGATCACCGAAAATAATGCCTTCTTGTGCATTCCAGAAGCCCATTCCATCTAAAAATATGGCTGAATCTACATTTTTATAGACTTCCCTCCAGCTTTTACCACCATCTATGGTAGATAAGATAAAGGCTGGTGAACCTGCATTTACAATAATTGCCTTCAACTGATCAAATGCTTCTATATCTCTAAAATCTAGCTTTTCATATCCTTTTGGCTGTATCCATTGCCAAGTTTTACCGCCATCCAATGTTTTACCAACATAGCCTCCACTTCCACTTACCCATGCCACAGAGTCAGAAACTACTGAAAGTCCGCGCATACTGGTTTTTGTTCCAGTGGTTAACTCTTTTAAAGTATAGGTTTGTGCAGCGCCAAAAAAAGGAAGCAGCAATAACAGATAGCAGATTCTTTTCATAATCTATAGCAGAAATCAATGATGAATTTATTTAACCCTTTTCCAGACCTCAGATCTTCCGATCAATGAGATACCAATATATCCCCTAATATTAAGCTGATTATTTTTTATTGTAATGTTGCAACTGTATGTTTTACCAGTCTTAGGATCGTAGATTGTTCCATCGGTCCATCTTTCATCTTCAAAAACAAAATCCTTTAAGATCTCTAATCCTAAAACAGGTTTTGACCTTAAACCAGCATCAGGGTTTTTTATGTCCAGTTTTGGTTTTCCAGCTGCATCGTTTGGTTCCTTTAGCCAGGTCAGCTTGCCAAAATAACGTTCCGATTTTTTATAGATTTCTATCTGGCCTTCACCAGAAGGATTAACCCATTTCCCTAAAACATCATCTCTCTTTTGCGCAAATACGATGATACTAAATAGGGAAAAAACTATCAGGAAAACTGATTTCTTCAACATATACATTAACAAGTGATGTCTAAAGTTAGTTAATAGTATTTGAAAAGAAAAGAAGTTGGATTGTGGATTGTAAATTACCTATTTTGGTTAGTGGCTTTGAGATTAAGCGCAAATGATCATTTATCGCAACTATCCTACCTTGAAAACATACAAGGCTATCCTCGAGATCATGCACTATCAGATAAATCCGTCTACATTTAGTGTTGACTGGGTCGCGAAAACAGTTATTTTATTTTATTTAAGCAGTACAAATCAAAATGTCTTCCAAAACCGATGCATCATAACCATAAAGTTCCAGTAAATTGACAATATCGGATGGGCATACCAAACCATTCGGATTGTTAATCCTCAAAATGTTATCGCAATCTTCCAGATCAAAATTAGCCAGGAAGCCTTTAAAATGTTTTTCAATTTCTGCTACCAGCATAGTTGCTGTGGCCTTATCATTTACATTTGTTTTAAAAACCTCAATCATAAGAAAGTTGTTGATTAGCTTATAGGCACATCACTATGTTATTTATGCTCATCATAGTTGATCATCCATTGGATACCAAACTGATCGGTAAGCATGCCAAAATATGCTCCCCAAAACATTTTCGCCAATGGCATTTGGATATTTCCATTTTCACTCAAGCCTTTAAATAGTTGATCAGCCTCTGCTTCACTAGCTGTATCAATTGAGATGGTCACATTATTGCCCTTTATGACCTGTTGCATTGAGGAAGGAACATCAGAGCCCATCAATATACTGTTTGGGCCAATTGGCAAAGCTACATGCATAATTCTTTTATGCTCGGTCGCCGGTATTCCTTCACATGCGCCAGGATTATCTTCAAAGCGTGTAAAAGTTGCAAATTCTCCGCCAAAAACTGATTTGTAAAAATTAAATGCGGCTTCGGTATTACCGTTAAAATTTAAATAAGAATGTAATGATGCCATATTGTTAGGTGAGTATGGGTTAGGTGGTTAATTGGTTAAGTGGTTAATTGGTTAGATGGTTAATTGGTGAGGTGGTGAGTTGTTTAATTGGTTAATTGTTCAGCTACTTTTCAAGGAGCTGTTTCAGGTTTAGCAAACTTTTTTCCATATCCTTCCCCAACAAATTATCGATTACTAGATTAAACAAAGTCATGGGGAATTTATTTTTCCCGATCATCCGCCAGGTAACTTGTGTTTGGGATTCGCCAAGATCTTTGGTGAGCATTTCTGTGAAAGCTGTATTTTTAAAAGGTTTTTCAAATCTTACTTCTACCCTGGTGCTGTTTCCTTCATCAATTGCAATAATTTCTTGTTCCCCTTTTCCAGCTTTCTTTTCGCCCTCCCATTTGCTTAAGAAACCTATAGTGCCATCTTCTCCAAAATAGGTAATCTTATTGGTCGGATCTTGCATCACCCAATAAGAATATTGTTCCTGATTTCTAATTAATTTGATATAGTCAAAAACTTCATGATTGGGTCTATTTACAACAATATCACGTGTGATCTGGTATTCGCCCTTGGTTATCAATGCCAGGAACAATAGAAAAACGACGATAATCACAATGGCAAGGAGTATGATTAAGAGAGTATTCATTTTATTGTAAGTTTTATTATGGATTAATAGTTAATAGCTAATGGTCTGGATTCAGAAACGAAGTTCGATAATTGAAGGTTGATGGTTACTAGTCAAGATGACTATAGCTATTGGTTAAACATCCTGTTCATGAGCTATAGGCTATTAGCTATAGGCCATTAGCCAAATACTGATGGATATTTTTCAACTGTTGTACATGTCTTTCAGTATGGTAAATTACGAAATAAATGGCCTCCAGCCTTGTTAAATGCCCCATATTTGGCAGTTGGAAAGATAAACAAGTTTTGCTTAAATCTAACGCAGGTATGGCTTTTCCGATATCTTCTTTAATTTTCGAAATATCGGAATACATCTGATCCCTATCATAGTCTACCAATTGAGGTTTGATAAAGTCGGGCGAATTGAGTTTCGACTGGAAGTTCAGAAATATACTTTTAAGCATTGGCACCTTTTCATCAATCGGCCTTTCGGTAACCGCTACCTCACCATTTAGTACATGAACAAAATTTCCATTTGCTAATTTTAGGTGTTGTACAACTTGCCCAGGGGTCCAGCTTCCTTCAAAAGGTACCTGATTAAATGTTTCGTAGCTAAAGCTTGAAATTGTGTTTTCTAAATCTGTAAATACTTCATTGAAATAATTTAATAACTGATCTGTATTCATATTACATGTATTTTATGCCTTCATAGTTTAAAAGTCTGCGCCATAATGCAATCTGACCTATGCAATTTGCCTCTCTATACATATTGAAAGAAACCATTTCATAGATCGGAAAACTCATCCCCGGAAATGTTAATATCTTATCCAATTGTTCATCTGATGCATTGATCAGCTCTTCCCTTAAAATTGGGGATATTTTATCCCAATCTGCTTCATAACTGGCCAAGGAAGGATATTTCACATCGGCCTGAATGCCCTTATGATCTTTGAAAAGTTCATGAGCTTGAGATTTCAGCTCCTTTCCAAACATAGCTGCCAATTCATATCTTTCTTGTACTAAACTTCCGGCAAGCCATCCAATGTGGTTTGCATTGGTGTTTAAACGCTTTGCTGCGTCTTCATCGCTGATCCCGGCCAATGCACTATGAAAAAAGGTGGTATGCAGATCAAATAGGACAACTAGGCCATGCATGCGGGTACTTTTAGTTTTAACTTCCATATTCATTTAATTAAGAATACTAAGTTACACGATAATAATTGTAAATAGATTGCTATAAAAGTCAATGTTTGGGGGCATTTGAGCCAAAATTTATATCTTGGATCTTAAATTCATTAAGTGTTATGAAAAAAATAGGGGTTATATTAACAAAGAAATACAAATTATTAAGTGTTGCTGCCATTTTAGAAGTTTTTGAAACCGTGAACCAATACAATAAAACGGCAGATCAGGAAGCTTCTTTTCAGCTTTACCTGCTTACAAATGATCCTGCAGCCACTTCAGATGATAATGAGTTTGGTTATCCGGTAAAATTATTTAAAGATGTGCCCCCATTAGACCTGATTTTGATCCCTGCTTTCAGCTCAGAAAATATGCAACAGACATTGCTCGAAAACAAGGACTGTATTCCACATATCATTAGCCGGTATAATGAGGGGGCAAGTGTAGGTACCTTTTGTACAGGCGCATTTTTATTGGGGGCAAGTGGATTGCTGAATGGTAAGATAGCCACTACACACATTGATGCCAGCAGTAGGTTTGCCAATGCTTTCCCTTTTGTAAAATTGAAGGCAGATAAAACAGTAACGCAAGATGGCAGATTATATACCAGTGGTGGAGCAACATCTTCCTTTCATTTATTGCTGCATTTTGTACAAGAATACTGCGGAAAAGATATGGCCATTAAAATAGCTAAAGTTTTTGCCATAGATATGGATAGGGAAAATCAATCTTACTTTGGGACTTTTCAACCTTCAAAAGATCACCATGATGAATTGGTAGTTTCAGCTCAGTTAAAAATCGAAAACAATTATCAGGATGCCGCTACGATCGAAGAATTAATAAAAGATATCCCGTCGAGCCGAAGAAACATTGTAAGGCGCTTTAAACAGATCACAGGAATTACACCTATCGAATATCTCCAACAGACCAGAATTGAAGCTGCAAAAAAGCTATTGGAACAAACTAGTCAGCAAATGACAGAAATTATCTATAATTCGGGCTATAATGATCCTAAAGCTTTCAGAAAAATCTTCAAAAAAAGTGTTGGAATGACACCTACACAATATCGAGAGAAGTTTCAGTAAGATGAAGTTGCTTCATATGGATGCCTCAGCAGAAGGTTGTTATGAAATTCACAACAATAAGTGTGGGGAGAAAACAATTTTCGTGCGTTGAGTGTTAAAGAAGAAATTAAGCTTTACATGTTACATCTACAACCTGTTAATTTATCCAAACCCTATCTAACCGATTCGATCAATTTCGTTCGTGTTTTAGAAAATACTGATCATTTTTTGATAGAAGTAAAAAAAGTTGACATAGGCGATGTTTATGAAAACCGTTATTGGCTTAAGGTGAATAAAGATCAACTGCACATTAATATATTAAACCTTAGGGCAATTGATTCATCTCGGGATATCGAAGAAAGGTTTTTTGAAGAAGGGTACCTCAAATTTAATGCAGAAAAAGGGATCTTTATCGAAAAGTTCAATTCTGGTCAACACCAGTACCAGATCTTAAACGGCCTTGAATCTGACCAACTGATCCATGCCATCCAAAACTACTTTGCAGATCATAAGCAATTGGCAAACTAGTTTTAGTCTCTCTTTCTATCCTTAAAGTTTTTTATCCAAGCTTACTGTATCTATAGCAAGTTCTGCAAAATCTTTCCGCTGTGAATGTCCTTTAAATTAAAGTCCCATCATTGATATCGTGGTTACCAACAAGATCAGAAACAGCTGTTTTTTATTTGTCATAACATTTAAATTTTGATTACTACGAAATTAACGTAATATTACGAATATTTAGTATAATTCAAATCTTAAAAATTTTCTGATCGTGCATCTTTTGATAGACGGTATGTCAAGTCTATCCTACCATACACAAAGTCAATAGTGAAACCCTCACTCATATCATATATATTCAATTACTTTGCACAATAATCAGGTTCGATATCGCTGTAAGCATGGCCAGACCCTTAAAATAAATAGCCAATAGCAATAAATAATCCCTCCCAAAATACAAGAACAACCAAAAAACTTCCATCAGGAAGTTTTTTTTTCTCTTAATTATCAAATACATACAAAATAAATGCATGTTTAAACATATATTTATGAGCTCATAGCTATATAAAACGCATATTTATCCCTATATTCCAAAAGTTTATTGGTTTAAACTTATGATATGAAGGCGGGTAATCATACTACTAAAAAAATTAACGAGGCTATAGATTATTCGTGGGTATTCGATGAAAGCCCTGCCCCAATGTATATTTTCGATGTTGATACTTTCCAGTTTTTAGCCGTAAACGAGGCTGCTCTTATGCAATACCGTTATACCAGAAAAGAATTCTTATCCCTCGATGCCACGAAAATAAGACCCATAGAGGAAATGCCATCGCTGAAAAAAGCGGTTAGTAATATTCACCTCTCCTATTTTGATTATGGTAGATGGAATCATATCAGAAAAAATGGGGAGCTCTTTATTGTACACATCTATGCCCACTCAACTACTTTCAATGGCAGAAATGCAAGAATAGTAATGGCGATAGATATCGACAAAAAAGTTAAGGCGGAAGAGGCGCTGTTAGAAAAGAAAATTGAGATAGAGGATATCTTAGAAAGCATTACCGATGGTTTTTTAGCTGTGAATAACCAGTGGGAAGTGACCTACATCAACAAAGAAGCCGAAAAAATTTTCAATTGCAGGCGCGAAGATTTACTGGGCCAAAATCTCTGGAGCTTTTTCCCTGAATCAAAAGACGGTAAATTTTACCGCGAATATCATCGAGCCTTGGAAAACCAGGAAAGTGTACACTTTGAAGGCTATTATGCTCCATTGGATTTGTGGGGCGATATCCATGTCTATCCAAAAAAAGATGGGCTATCAGTCTATTTTGTTGATATTACAGAGAAAAAGAAAACCCAGCAGAAAATCTTGCAGGATGAGCAAAACCTTCGAGCAATTATCAACAACACAAAAGATATCATTTGGTCTATTGATAAGGAAAATAACATTATATCAGCAAACGAAGCTTTTTATAATCGAATGCAGCTTATTACGGGCAAAAAAATCACCAAAATAACTAAGGATGATTATGGTGAGGCGCTCTTTGATACTTGGAAAGAATATTTCAAAAAAGCATTCAAAGGAGAATATCATAAAATTATCTGGAGCGAAAAAATAAATGGAAATGAAATCTACGAACAGGTAAGCTTCAATCCGATTTTCGACAATAACCAAACCATTGGTGTAAGTTGCATTTCCAGGGACATTACTACCCAATATAAGTATACCCAAATGATCGAAAAACAAAATGAGCAGCTTAAAAAAATTTCCTATATCCAATCTCACGAAGTAAGGGCTCCCCTATCTAGCATCTTGGGCCTTGTTCAGCTTTTCAATATGGAGAACTGCAGCGATGAGAACAATAAAGATGTCATTGCCCTGCTTCAACAGGCAGCAGAAAAATTAGATAAAGTGGTGAGAAAAATTACCAATCAGGCAAAGCAGTAGGAAGTGTAGAGTCCGAAGTCCGAGGTCGGGAGTCCGAAGTCCGAAACACCAAATGCGCTACGCTAAACGCTTTACGCTACACTCGTCTACCAATTTCAAAATAGAATGATAATCTTTGCCAACGGCATCAGAA
>JADMIO011113668.1_pt1 | contig 11072 bp, 7 predicted proteins | sample 8958161 | NCBI WGS metagenome assembly JADMIO01 (sample SAMN16585339, study PRJNA669376) | soil metagenome | isolation source: Crop rotation soil | place: USA: Cullars Rotation, Alabama | collected 2011 | reverse complement strand
GTCGATGAAGATCATGTCGTCGCCTTCACCCCACCAGCCGTTGGCGTTCTGCAGCACGCCGAGCGTGACTCCCATCAGGTGACCCTTGCCGCGGGCCTCCATGTACACGTAATTCTGCTTGCCGTCCGGGTTCACCTTCGGATTTGCGCCCGCTACGGCCACGTTGGGCGTGGATTGGCGATATTGCGCATGGAAGTAGACCACATCGTCGGGCAGTTGCGGCACGGAGAGGTAGTCGATATTCGAATAGAACGCGCCCACCTGGGTACTGCCGTCATTGGTCACGGTGAGCCGCGCCGAGCGTTTATAGGGCATGGCGAAGTAACAGTTGAGCGAACGGCCAGGCGAACATTTTGTGTACTCGGATTCGTAGATCTGGTAATTGCCCAGGTTCAAGCCGAAGAAATCACCGATGGGCACTTCCACGCTTGGCTTGGCATTGCCGTCCCAGTAGGCGCGTAGCACCAGCTCCTTGAGATGATCCTGGCTGTTAGAAGCGATCGTAAACCAGATGTGGGTGATCACGCCCGCTCCGGTCGCGTTGAAGATTTCCTGCACGCCGCCTGGCGCGATCTGGAAGCGGTCGGCATTGCCGCCGGTGCGGTCGTGGCTGGACTGCTTCAAGCTCTTGTAGCTCTGCGCGCGCGCGTAGGCGGGCAGGAAGGAGGAGCCGGCCGCCGCCGCGCCGCCCTGTGCCTGGGCCTCGGGCGAGGCCGCGGCCACAGCTCCGGCTGCCAGCATTCCATTCAGAAACCCGCGGCGGTTCTTCGCATTTAGCTTCATGGTTTATCTCCTGGGTTGGCGTATAGAGTCACATTGTACGCCCCCGCGCTACAATCGTCTCGTCATGTCGCTGCCTGCCGGCACGCTACTAGGTCCGTACGAGATCCGCTCACTGGTGGGTGCGGGCGGCATGGGCGAAGTGTACCGCGCGCGCGATTCGCGTCTGCACCGCGACGTCGCGGTGAAAGTGCTGCCCGCTTCGATGGCTCGCGAGCCGGAACGCTTGCGGCGCTTCGAACAGGAAGCGCGCGCCGCCAGCTCGCTGAATCATCCGAACATCATCACGATTTACGATGTTGGGACAGAGGGCGGAATCCCCTATCTTGTCACTGAATTGCTGGACGGCGAAACCTTGCGCGCACAACTTAGCCAGGGCCCGATGGCTCTGCGCCGCGTGATGGAGTACGGCGCGCAGATTGCGCGTGGCGCGAGCGCGCTGCATTCGAAGGGCGTGATTCACCGCGATCTCAAGCCGGAGAATATCTTCCTTACGCGGGACGGCCATCTGCGCATCCTGGATTTCGGCCTGGCCAAGACCGTCCCGTTTGCTTACGCCGAGTCATCGCAGGACGTCACTCTCACACAGGAAGGCGCGGTGATGGGAACAGTCGGCTACATGTCGCCAGAGCAGGTGCGGGGGGAATCGGCCGACCATCGCACCGACATCTGGTCGTGCGGGGTGATGCTCTACGAGATGCTCAGCGGGCGTCCTGCGTTTCGGGAACCGACTGGGGCCGAGACGATGAGCGCGATCCTGCGGAAAGACCCCGACCCGCTGACGGGCCTGGGCTTCTTTGTGCCGCCGGGGATCGAGCGGGTGGTCAACCATTGCATGGAGAAGGAGCCCTCGCGGCGCTTTCATTCGGCGGCCGATCTTGCCTTCGCGCTCGAGTCGATTAGCGATCTGTCGCTGGCTCCGCAGGTGGGCTCGGCAACAGGGACTACGAACGGCACCGAACCCGGCGTACCCAGGGTGTTGCCGCGGTGGGGTCTGGCCGCCGCTGCGCTTGTGATCGGAATCGCGGCGGGCGCCGGCGCGGTGTATCAGTGGTTCCGCCCGCCGCCGGCGGCGATGGCGTCACTGCATTACATCACGTACTCAGGCCACGATTCGTCGCCTACCGTGTCGCCCGACGGCAAGACGGTGGCCTTCAGCAGCGATCGCGACACGCATTCCCGCATCTGGCTCAAGCAACTGCCGGCGGGCGGCGAAATCGCACTGACCGAGGGCGAAGACGACTACCCACGGTTCTCTCCCGATGGCGCCCGGCTGCTCTTCGTGCGCAACGAAGGCGCCCATTCGGCGCTGTTTCGCGCGGCGATTGTGGGCGGCGAGGCGAAGAAGATCATGGACGATGTGGCGGGCGCCGATTGGTCGCCGGACGGCAGACGCATTGCGTTTCTCCGCTTGCGCGCACGAGGGTCCGGCGTGGCGTCCGTGCTGGGCCTTGCCGATCCGGACGGCAACAATGCCGTGGAGGTGGGGACGTTCCCAGAGGAACGGCTGAGCCATCCGCGCTGGTCGCCCGACGGAAAGACGATTGCCGCCGTGCCTGCGATGACCAGCGTGGGGGTGCCGCAAGCCATCGTGTTGCTTGACGCGGTAACGCACAAGGTGCGGCGCGTGAAGGTGCCCGGCAGCGGATATAGCGCGGGCCCACTGGCGTGGGCGGATGCGGGCGATGCGGTGATCTACTCGCAGACCGATTCGCCCGCCGGCGCCGTGGTAGGGAACGCGGGCAGCACGGTACATATCGTGCGTCAGAACGTGCACACGGGTGCCTCGCAGCGGCTGATGTGGAGCCCGTACGGGGCGCAATTGCTCGAGATCGCCGGCGAGGGACAGGTCATCTTCGATACCCGCTCGTCGCGCGAGAGCCTGCGCGAATTCACCATCGACCAGGGCGTTGCTTCGGTGCGACGCTGGCTGACGCGCGGCAACAGCAACGACCGGCAGCCGGCCTATTCCCCGGACGGCGAATGGATCGTGTTCAGTTCCAATCGCGCTGGCAACCTGGATCTTTGGCGCGTCTCGGCGGCTACGGGAGCGGCGCGACGGGTGACGGAGGACTCGGCGGAAGACTGGGACCCGGCGTTCGCACTCGAGGGGAAAAAGATCTTGTGGTCTTCCAACCGGAGCGGGCATTTCGAGATCTGGATGGCCGATGCCGATGGCAGCGGTCCCCGCCAGATCACACAGGATGGCCTGGATGCGGAGAATCCGTCCGCCACCGCCGACGGCCAGTGGGTGGTGTATGCTTCCGCCAACCCGGCGAAACGCGGGTTATGGAAGATGCACCTGGACGGCAGCGGCGCCACGCGGCTGATCGCGGGCGACGTGAGCCTGCCGGAGCTTTCGCCTGATGGAAAATGGGTGGCGTATAAGACCAACATCCTGCCGGAGAGTGTGACGGTGCGGGTGGCACGGGTTGAGGATGGCGGTCCGGCGCCATTTGAAATCGTGATCCCAACGCGCAACGCGAGCCTGGCGGGGCTGGCCGGCCGTGTGCGCTGGATGCCCAACGGGCGCGCGCTCGCATTCCTGGGACAGAACGAGCACGGCGTTAGTGGTATTTACGTACAGGATTTCGTGCCCGGCAAGGACACCACGGCATCGCGGCGGCCGCTGGGCGGGTTCGACGCCGAGGTCTCTTCCGAATCGTTCGGGATCTGTCCGGACGGCAATCATCTGGTGATTGCGAGTTGGGATCAGGTGCTGAGCCTGGTGATGGCCGATCACGTTCCGGAAATTACCCGCGTGGCAGGTAAGCGATAGGCGCGACGCCGGGCCCCCTTTTGGGCGGTGCTCAGTCGATCAGACGTGCGGCGGATTGATCCATGAACCAGGTGACTGCCCGGCCCTGGTGAGAGGCGATCTGCGCGGGATACTGTTTCGGATCGTACTCGTGCTGGAAGACGGCGCGCGCGGATTCGGCTTTGTCATCGCCGGCCACCAGAAAGACCGTGTGGGTGGCGGCCAGCAGCACGCCGGGCAGAAGCGTCACGCGCCACTGCTTGAATTTTTCCACGTAGACCGCTGCCGCGATTCCTTCGCGGTCCTCGATCAGCGGCTGGCCGGGAAAGAGGCTGGCGGTGTGCGCATCCGGTCCCATCCCCAGGTGCACCACGTCGAACCGCGGTATCTGGCCGGCATCGAGCCCGAAGAATTCGGTGATGTCGTCGATGTACCGCGCCGCCGCGCCGGCCGGCGACAGTTCGCCAAAGACGCGGTGCGTATTGCGCTGCGGGATGTGGGCGGGACGAACGAGATGCTCGTTCGCCATTTTGAAATTGCTCTGCTCGTCGGTGGGCGGGACGCACCGTTCGTCCACCCAGAACAGATGCACCAGGTCCCACCGGAACTTTGTCGCAGCCAGTCTGTCAAACATCAGTTTCGGGCTGGACCCGCCGGAGATTGCGAGGGTCGCCGAGTCCTGTCCGGCGAGAACGCCTTCGAGCAGGTTGATAACGTGACGCGCGGCAGCCTCGGCAGCTGCGTTTGCGTCCGGAAAGGTGTGCCGATGTGCGCTCATTCTGATGCGGAGGATACCGCAAGCCGCGCCGCGGCGGAAAGGGTCTTGTCCAAAATCGGGTCGGGCCGCAGGATGCCGAGCTCTTCCCGCATCAGAACGTAGTCGGTTGGTTGCGGCAGGTGGGTGCAGGTAGAGAGTTCATCCACAGTGACGACGAGCCGTTCGTCTTCACGATGCAGGCCAACACGGAGCCCGCCGCCGGCGAGTTCGATGCGGAGCGTTTCGGGGCCGGGCTGCAAAGTGACCTTTGCATTTACGCCGGCGCCAGAGAGCGCTTCCTGCGCCCACGCGGCCAGGTACCGCGCCGCGGCCTCGAACCCCGGGCTCCACGTCACGTTCACTTCCGAAATATCGGATAAACGGCCGAGATATTTGCGGTTCTCGAAGACGCGTGCCAGCATCTCCCGCCAACGAGTGAGGCGGGTCCACGACAGGTCCGCGGTATTGACTCCGCGGGCGTGTTCGACGGCCAGCCGGCGGATGGCTCGGGCGGCGTCGGGGAACGCGCTGCTGTCCAAAATCACTTTGGTCGCCAGGCCGGCGATCTCGGCGAATTCCGGCATATCGGGGAGACGCGCGCTGCGGCACCACAGGATCACCGGCAGGTCGGCCACGACCAGCGGCAGCAGCACGGAAGGCAAATCGCCGAGCGCCGCGTCGCTGGCGGTCAGCTCGATCTGTTCGCAGCAGATCTGCTGCCGCTGCCCGAAGGGTTTCCAGCATTGCTGGTAGACGCGCTCGCTCAACTTTCGCTCGGCGCCACCGCAGAGCCGGACCAGAATCGTACGCGCGGGATGTTCGGGCATCAGCGCCGCGAGTGTTTCGCCTAGCGCGGCTGCATCGTCGCTTTCTTCCGAGATGACCACCAGGGTCATGGTGCAGGCGCGCAGCACGCCGGAGGCGCCGACCTTGCCTTCTTCCACCCAGAGCGCGGCGAGTTCTTTCAGAATTTTCTCCGGGGCTACGGTTGCGCTCATGGGCGCCTCCAGACGTGACCGCGGCGAGCCAGCATTTCGTCGGCAGCCGCCGGCCCCCAGCTTCCCGCCGCGTAGTTCGGGAAATCGAACTGGGTGGCGCGCCATAAGTTTTGAATCGGCTCTACCACCGCCCAACTGGCCTCCACCATGTCCTGCCGCGTATAGAGCGTCGGGTCGCCGATGATGGCGTCCAGCAGCAGCGTCTCGTAAGCCGAGGGCGAGCGCTCGCCGAAACTGGTGCCGTAGTTGAAGTCCATGGAGACCGGCCGCAGAGTCATGCCGGAGCCGGGACGTTTGGAGAGAAACTTGAGCGAGATTCCTTCCTCCGGCTGGATGCGCAGGATCAGCAGGTTCAACCCACCGTCGCCGCCGTCCTGATTAAAAAGATGCAGCGGCGCGCTCTTGAACTGAATGGCGATTTCGGTGACGCGCTTGGCGAGGCGCTTACCGGTGCGTACGTAGAAGGGCACTCCGGCCCAACGCCAGTTATCCACGAACAGCGTCAGCGCGGCGTAGGTGTCGCGCTGCGTCTTCGGGTCCACGCCCGGTTCCTGGCGGAAGCCGGGCACGTCCTGGCCGCCAATGCGCGCCGGACCATATTGCCCGGGCACCGTGTTTTGCAGGATCTCTTCCGGCTTCCACGGACGAATGGAGCGTAGCAGCTTGGAACGCTCGTCGCGCACAGAAGTGGCGCGAAAGTTCGCACTGGGCTCCATCGCGACGGTCGCCATCACTTGCAGCAAGTGATTCTGGATCATGTCGTCCAGCGCGCCCACTTCCTGGTAGTAGGCGCCGCGTCCTTCGACACCGATCGATTCCGCGCCGGTAATCTGTACGTGGTCGACATACCGCCGGTTCCACAGCGGCTCAAAGATGCCATTGCCGAAGCGGAAGGCCAGGATGTTCTGCACGGTCTCTTTGCCCAGGTAGTGATCGATGCGGTAGACGTCGCTTTCGTCGAAGACCTCGTGAAGTTGGGCGCTCAACTCGCGGGCGCTGGCCATGTCGTGCCCGAACGGCTTCTCCACCACGAGACGCCGCCATCCGCTGCCTTTGCCGAGGCCAGCCGCACCGATGCCGCGCGCAATCGTCGCGTACTGGCTGGGCTGCGTCGAGAGATAGAAGAGCGCGTTGCCGCCAATGTGGCGATTGTTCTCCACCTCGCCGAGTTTCGCGGCGAGGGCCTGGTATATGTCCGGGCTGTTCACGTCGCCGGCCAGGTAGAAGAGTCCTTGCGCGAAAGCGCCCCACACCTCTTCATCGAGCTTGGTGTCCTCACTGAACTTTTCCACCGATTCGCGCATCTTCTCGCGAAACTCGTCGTCACTCATCGGAGTGCGGGAGATGCCGATCACGGCGAAACCCGCGGCCAGGCGGCGATCATAGGCCAGGCGGTACAAGGCCGGAATCAGCTTACGTTTGGTGAGATCACCGTTGGCGCCGAAGATCACCACGGCACATTCCGGCGCCTGCCGTTCGAAGCGCAGTGGGTCCTGGAACGGGTTGTCGTTGGGCATCGAACCCAACATATCATGTGGGGTGAATGGCCCTTCCGGCGGGCCGGTTGCTACCATGTTCCCCAGCGCAGGACCATCCCGGTGCTCATCTGGAATCCGTTGCCGGCGATCGATCCGCCGGTCCGCAGATATTCCAGGCTGGCCACGCGAATCGCGAGTGCGGGGTTCAGCTTATAGTCCAGTCCCATGCCCGCGGTGATCGCCAGGGTATTCGATTCCTGCTGGGTTGTGTACTGGCCGTGCAAAGTGTAGGCCAGCATCGGATCCAGTTGCTGATTCGCTTCCAGCACGCGCTTCTTCGCCGCCGGGTCCATGATCTCCTGGGTAGCTTTCATTCCGCCCACAAGAAGGTGGGCGAACGGAGACCACTTGCCGGAGGGCGAGGGTGTCCAGCGTGGGCCCAGCTGATACACCAGCACGTCGCCGCTAACATTTTTGGGTTCGCCGATTTGCTTGCAGCCGTTGAGTGAGCCCACCACCTGCCAGTCTGCCGCCAGCCGGTAAGCGGCTTCCCCGCCGCCGCCTGCGCAGGGGCCGCCGCGGAATTGGCGGGCGCCCGCGAGTGCGGTGAATTCGAATGGCGCGATTGCCTTCACCGGTTGGGATTCGGGTTGGTCCCGGACTCTGTGAACCGGAGTGTATTTGGTCACACCCGTCCGCGAATCGCGGTACCAGGGTAGGCGCATGTCCATCAAGTTGGCGAAGGAGCGCGCCGGAGTCATGAAGGTGCGCGCCGCGGCACGCGCATAGTGGTTGTGGGTGCGCGCCTCGATGAGCTTCACTACATAACGGTCCATGGCATCCTCCGCGATCATCCAGCTCAGTCCGATCGTGGGGGTCACTACGTGATCGGCAAAACCCTGCTGCGGGAAATATTTTTGGATGTGTCCCACCGACGCTTCACTCAGCGGACCGATCTCGAACTGTTCGCTGAACGCCCAGGCGAAGGCGCCGGCGCGGAGCCGGCTCTTCCAATAGGCGGCGCTGCCACCGAATTCGACGCCGCGGTACCGGCGGTCGTGCAGGCTCCACAGTTGTCCTGCCACGGCGCCTTGCATGGGGTGCCCTACGTAGTTCACGTAGAATGGATCGCCATCCGCCCACCCGTGAAGATTGGACACGCTGTCCGCGTAGCCGGCGCCAAGTCCGAAACCGCCGGCGCGGGTTCCGGGTTCGGTAAGCCAGCGGAATCCGTGCATGACGCCGACCAACCGAAGCGCGCTTCGGGACAGTGCCGCCCACTCCACTTGCGCCGGCTGGGGCGTTGCGATGGCAGTCTCTGCCGGTTTCGGTGGGTCGTCGCCGGGTTCATCGCCGCCCCCGGCGAAGGCGGCACAGCTAAGAAAGAGTTCGAGCAGCATCGATGGAGTCCAAAAAGAGCATTTGTTGTACCGTGCTGCGATAGCTCACAGTCCGTTCGGTATGATGGACAGCGAAGACTATGCTCCTGAAAGATCGAGTTGCGATCGTGACCGGCGCCGCAACGGGAATCGGTGAGGCTATCGCGCGGTTATTTGCCAGCGAAGGCGCGCACGTACACATGTTTGATAAGGACGGGGACGGCTGCCGCTCGGTGGCCGGTGAGATCGAAGCCGCCGGCGGAAGCGCCGCGTCTTTTGACGGAGACGTGCGAAATCGAGCGGAGGTTTCAGCTCTGATGGCGGCCGCGTTTTCGCGCTTCGGACGGGTTGACATTCTGGTGAACAACGCCGGTATTTTTCCGCGTAAAGCCTTCATGGAAATGTCCGACGAAGATTGGGACGTCATGCACGAGGTAAACCTCAAGAGCATGTTCCACACCTGCCGGGCCGTTCTGCCGTACATGATGGAGCAGCAGTCGGGCCGGATTGTTAATATTTCTTCGGTCACGTTCCACCTGGGTGTTCCGGGCCTTACGCACTACGTTTCATCGAAGGGCGGCGTGGTCGGGCTGACACGTTCACTGGCGCGCGAGATGGGGCCGCAGAATATTCACGTGAACTGCGTGACGCCCGGCGCGATCCACACCCAATCCGAAGCGAATTTCGTGGGGCCGGAGCAGGTGAAGATTTTTGTCGAGAGCCAGAGCCTCCGGCGCCGCATCGAGCCGCTGGATGTGGCCAAAGTCTGCCTGTTTCTGTCCTGCGATCTGAGTGACGGCATGACCGGGCAGATCCTGAACGTGGACGGCGGCTGGGCGATGCACTAGCGCGCTGTGGCGCCGGCTTCGATGTTTTGTAACTGCAGGTCTTCGAGCCGCCAATCGCTGCCGGCGTTTTGGACCACCGCGAAGTAGAGCGTCCTTACCCGCGCGCCGCCCTCCGGCTGCGAATCTACAAAGCCCGATACGCGCCAGCGGTAGGCGTCCCAATGTTCCACTGTGGTTTGTTCGGGCGTGCTGAAACCTACCGGGTTGTGCAGCGCGGGACTCTTCGCCACCAGCCCCTGGGTCGCTTTCACGACCACGTCAGACGAATACCGCCAACTCAGCACGCGGGATTTGAAATTGCTCGAACCCGCCAACAGGGTCAGCAACAGAAGCATTCCCGCGACCGCGGCGACTGCCATAATGACCTTTGTCGAACGGGTAGAGCGCTGGCACATCGGGCAGCGCATCGCTCCGTCCGGCAGCGCGATCTGGCAGGTTCTACAAGTGGTCACGTTTTTCATATTCTACACCGGGTAGCAAAGTTGCCCGGAGCGCGCGAACCTACTAAGATCGGCTTATTCCCTGACCGGAGGTTAGCTATGTTCCGCGCGATTGTATTGGTGGCTGTGGCGGTGGTTGTGCCCGCGGCTTCTTATTCGCAGGTGAAACTCCTGCGCCATCCCACATACGCCAACGGCAAGGTGGCCTTCAGTTACCTGGGCGATCTTTGGCTGGCCAACGAGAACGGCTCCGGCGTGCTGCGACTGACGGACAATCAGGCCCGCGACGTGTTTCCACGCTTTTCTCCCGATGGCAGCCAGATCGCATTTTCCTCGAACCGCGAGGGTAACTATGACGTGTACGTAATTCCTACCGCCGGGGGAAAGCCGCGACAACTCACCTTCCACTCGGCGGACGACAATGTGGTCGGCTGGTCTCCGGACGGGAAGCGGGTGGTCTTCACCTCGACGCGCGGCAACGGTGTGTTTCCGACGGTGGCCACGCTATGGGAGATTTCCACCGAGGGCGGCATCGAACAGCCGATTCCGACGGACTGGGGCGCATGGGCCAGCTATTCGGCCGACGGCAAGAGTCTTGCGTTCACACGGCATCCGGCGCCGTGGTCGCGCAAGCACTACCGGGGCAGCTATGCCGCCGACCTGTGGGTGATGGACCTGGCGGCGAAAAAATACACGCGGCTCGGCGATGACGAGTACAAGGGCAATCGGCTCTGGCCGATGTACGCGCGTAACGGCGAGATCTACTACGTGAGCAACCGCATCGCCGATGAAAAGACCGCGAAATTCGGCGGACCGGAGGTGATGAAGAGCGTCAACAACATTTGGAAGATCTCCGACAAGGGCGGAAAAGAAACTCAGGTCACGCACCACACCGACGGGAACCTATACTTCCCATCGATCTCTGCCGACGGCAAGGTTATCGTTTACGAAGACAACTTCGGGCTCTGGAGATTGGATACAGCGAGCGGCAAGAGCACCGAGATCGTGGTGGATATCAAGGCCGATTCGAAAGAAAACGAGCGGGAACTGGTCACGCTCACCGAGGCACAGAGCTTCGCGCTCTCGCCTTCGAACAAGCGCGCCGCGATCATCGCGCACGGCGAACTCTTTACGGTGGCCACAGATCGCGGCGAACCGCAGCGCGTCAGCGAGACACCCTGGAAAGAGGAGAGCCCGCGCTGGTCGCCGAACGGCAAATGGATCGCGTTCGTGAGCGATCGCAGCGGGCGCGAAGAGGTTTTTCTCTCCGACGAACTGGGCAAGAATGCGAAGCAGGTCAGTGACGCGGATTGCGATAAGAGCGGAATCGTCTGGTCGCCCGATTCGAAGTCTTTGCTATGGAGCGGGTCGGATCACAAGCTGCGCATGCTGGATGTGGACAGCGGGAAGACGGACGTGGTGGCGCAGGGCGAGGCGGGCAACGTCACCGGCGCGCAGTATTCGCCGGACGGCAAGTGGCTCTCTTACGCGAAGCAGGACCGGCTGCTGCGCTCGCACGTGTGGGTGAAGGAACTGGCCGGCGGGCAGGAGCACATGATCGGCGGCGAGGATTTCCTGCTTTCGGGGGGCGCCAAATGGACGCCCGACGGAAAGAAACTGCTGCTCATCGGCGG
>JADMIO011116518.1_pt1 | contig 11073 bp, 12 predicted proteins | sample 8958161 | NCBI WGS metagenome assembly JADMIO01 (sample SAMN16585339, study PRJNA669376) | soil metagenome | isolation source: Crop rotation soil | place: USA: Cullars Rotation, Alabama | collected 2011 | reverse complement strand
GTCGATCGCTTCGAATCGTCACTTCCTGGTGCTCAGCCTATCACACCCCCAGGTACACCCAACCGCTCGTCCCGATTCGGGGGCGTCACCCATGGTTAAAGGTCTTTCAGGCCGGGCGTATGACACCTGCTAGACTATTGGGGCCACAGGCTAAAATTTCAACTGGCAGGATCCGACCAAGGTGACCTAGAGCCGCCTCGGCATGCACGGCTTGCAGGTAAGGCGAGCGGCCGACGAGTTGCCCAGTGCGGCGCCCCGGCTTCTCGAACAGCACGGGTAATACCCGGCCGATGCACCGCGTGTTGAAGGCGGACTGCTGGCCGTTAAGCAGCTCCTGCAGCCGCAAGAGGCGGCGCGATTTCACCTCGTCGGGAACTTGCGCGCCGAGCTTCGCCGCTGGAGTGCCGGGCCGGGCGCTGTACTTGAAGGAGTAGGCCTGCGCGAACCCGACCTCTCTGGTCAGGGCGAGAGTTTCTTCGAATTCACACTCCGTCTCGCCGGGGAACCCGACGATGACGTCCGTAGAAAGTGCGATCTGGGGCTGCGCGGCGCGAATACGGGCGACGAGCTCGAGGTACTGCTCAGCGGTATGCTTACGGTTCATGGCCGCGAGGATGCGATCGGAACCGGACTGGAAAGGCAGATGCAAATACGGCATCAACTTCTCTTCCTCGCCGTGCGCAGCGATTAGATCGTCGCTCATGTCGCGCGGATGGCTTGTCGTGTAGCGTAACCGTGCAAGCCCTTCGATATTGGCCAGGTGCCGGATGAGCTGCGCTAGCGACCACGAGGTCCCGTCCGGACCACTGCCGTGATAGGCATTGACGTTCTGGCCGAGCAGCGTGATCTCGCGCACGCCGGTACCGACGAGATTGCGGGCCTCTCGCTCGATGTCGGCGACGGAGCGCGAGTACTCGGTTCCCCGCGTATAGGGCACTACGCAAAAGGTGCAAAACTTATCGCAGCCCTCCTGCACGGTGAGAAAGGCCGCGGGGCCGTGCGCGGGTGCGCGTGCCGGCAATGACGCGAACTTGCTCTCCCGAGGGAACTCGGTGTCGACGACGCTGTTGTTTTCGCGGCGGATGCGCGCGATGAGCTCCGGCAGTCGGTGGTAGCTCTGCGGGCCAACGACGAGATCAACCGCGGGCTCGCGCGCAAGAACCTCGGGACCCTCGGCCTGCGCTACGCAACCAGCCACGGCGACCACCGTCGAGCGGCCCGCTGCGGCGCGCTGCTCCTTTAGCTCTCGAACACGGCCAAGTTCGGAGTAGACCTTCTCCGCCGCCTTCTCGCGGATGTGGCAAGTGTTGAGCACGATGAGATCGGCATCGTCGATACTCGAGGTGTGCGAGTAACCGTGCTCCGCGAGCGCCTCTGTCATGCGCTCGGAGTCATAGACGTTCATCTGGCAGCCATAGGACTTGACGAAGACTTTGCCGCCGAGGCGCGGCTCGACAGCGGGTGGCGACACGGTTGTGTTCCCTCCTGCGTCTAGTTCCTCGTCGACTAGCCGATTATCCACCCAGACATGCTCCACCGATTGGCACCGGATGCCACCATTGCCCGCATGATTTGTCCAGCGTTGCTAAAAACCGCGTTGCCGCCGGGGCTTCAGGTCCATTTTGCGGCTTGGCCGGCGGGCGTTCGGGGCCGCGCCGGAATGGCAGCCTCCGGCGCCACAATCACAAGCGGCTCTTGCGGGGGACGCGCCCGTAGTATCCTGACCACGTGCTCGCGGACCTCGGCTTCGCTGCGCCGGGCAAGGTCCTTGCGGTCCGCGAAGCTCGAAAGCGGCACCGGTGGGCCCACGCGGATGCGTACGTCGAGCGGGCCGGATTTCAAAACCTTCCAGGCGTGCGAGCGCATCTCCATGTCGCCGTACCAGCCGACGAACGGCCGATCGGCGCGGCCGAGTGGGATGCCGTGGAGACGCGTGTACACGAGCGACAGCGTCTGCACGACCGCACCCGGTGCTTCACGCTCGCTGCCGCTTGAGGGCTTCGCAGCGGCAAACAGCGAGGTCATGAACGGGAGCACGCGATTTCCATCGCTCGAAGTGCCCTCGGCGAAGAGCACGATAGTATCGCCCTGGGCAAGGCGCGCCAGTATCTCCCCCGCTGCCTGACCGACTGCTGATCTCTTGCCGCGATCGACGAATACCGAGCGCTGCAGGCGGGCGAGGGCAGAAACGAAAGGCCAAGTACCGACTTCCTTCTTGGCCACGAAAGAGACCGGCGCAACCGCTGACAGAACTGGGATGTCCAGCCAGGACGTATGATTGGCGACGAGGAGGACTGGCCTATCGCGCACCACCTCCCCGTCGAGCTCGATGCGAATGCCAAGCAGGCGGCACACCCGCTTGTGGTACCAATTGGGAAAGCGGCGAGCCGCGGGCACGCTGATCCGAAGCAGTGCAGCCTGCACCGGCATCAAGGGAGCGGTGAGCGCGAAGAAGCCGGTGAGAACGGAACCGCCCCTCAATGCGCCCATGACTAGCCTCCACTACTTCTTGGGCGCCTTCACGCGCACGCCGTACAGCTCGAGCTTGTGTCCGACGAGCTTGAACCCCAGCTCGCGCGCGATGCGCTCCTGCAGAGCCTCGATCGACTCGTTGCGAAACTCAATCACCCGCCCGCTCTCCACGTCGATGAGATGATCATGGTGCGGGCCGGATGCCTCCTCATAGCGTCCACGCTTGTGGCCGAAGTCATGGCGCTCCAGGATGCCCTTCTCCGAAAACAATTTCAGCGTTCGGTAGACAGTCGATAACGAGATGCGCGCATCGACCTCGTTGGCGCGACGGTACACCTCCTCGACGTCGGGGTGATCCTTGGCGCAGCCAAGGACGCGCGCGATCACGCGCCGCTGTCCCGTCATGCGCAGGCCTTGCGCCGCGCAAAGCTCCTCGATGTGGGAAGTGTGGGTCTTGGTGTCGGGCATGAAGCAGCCGATCAGCTCACGCTCACTCAGGCTTTATATTGGGACGCTCGGGGGCAGTCCACCCGCCACGAGGCCGGTTGATGGCTAAAGGACGAGGGCCAGGACGAAGGCGTCTGCGGCTTGTCCCGGCGCCCGCACGTAATAGCCTTTGCGCTTGGCGGCAACGGTGAAACCGAGGCCCTCGTAGAGCCGCAGCGCCGCGGCATTATCTGAGGCCACCTCAAGGTACAAGCGATCGACCTCGGCCCGGCGGGCCGCGCGGATGAGTCCCTCAACCATCTGCCGTGCGATCCCCCGGCGCTGCCACTCGGGCGCGACCCCTATGGAAAGGATCTCAGCCTCGTCGGCCGCGATCTGGCCGATTACGAACCCAACGACAGCCTTCGGATCACGGACCTGCGCGACGAAAGCTGCGGCCGCCGGATGCTCGATCATCCGGCCAATGCTGGCTGTATCCCAGGGCGGATCGAAAAGACGAGCATGTAGTGCTGCGATATCATCAACGCGCTCGGGGCTGGCCCACAGCAAACTCAAGTTGCGCGGATCGACTGGGATCAGAGTGGCAGGTGTCATTGCTGAGCTCTCGCAATCGCTTTCCCTTCCTGCGGCTTGACGTCGGGTGGGCGCAGGTAGAGCGGCACTAGGCGAGCTTGGCTGGGAGGCAGAGCGAAGGCCATGCGCGCCAACGCCGCGGCATCGGGCAGCAAATTGGGCAGTTTCGCCGTCACGCTGCGAGCGCTATCTGCGGCGGCCGCGACAGTCTCGGCGGCCGAGCCCACGACGACCAGCGGTCGATCTCCAAGCCGGCTCGTGGCCTCGATAGAAAGGAGTTGCGGTAGCGACTTCGCTTCGAGCCCACTTGCACCAAAAAGTTGTGCGTACGCCTGGCCGCGCCGCGCATCGACTGCGACTGCCAAATCGCAGCCCTTCGCGAGCTCCCCGAGGTCGCGGCGTGCGACCTCGGCCATCACGGCGAGGCTCGATACACCGACAGTGGCGATGCCGGTGGAGAGCGCAATCCCGCGCGCGGCGGCGACCCCAATGCGTGTCCCGGTGAACGTGCCGGGTCCGGTCGTTACGGCCACGCGATCGATCGCGCCGAAGGCAATTCCGGCATCGCGCATTGCCTCCTCGATCATGGGTATGAGCCGCTCGGCATGCCTGGTCTCAAAGCGCTCCAGCGCGCTCGCAAGCTGGAGGGTTCCCGCCTCGCGCGACTGGGCAACGCAGACGGAGCACGCATCAAAACAGGTATCGAATGCCAACACGATCATGGACGCCAGCCTATACGCAGCATGCGCCACATTTTCCACCCCCTAAGGGTTTGGTGGAAATGGCGCTTCAGAGAACTTTTGCTGTGCCTTCAGACGTAAATACTGACGAAATGGGCCTCGTGGACCGCGATCGGCTGGCTAGTCGTGCACAGGAAATTTGGTCCTCCGTTCGGCCTCCCGTTATTGGCTGGCCCTCCTAAACAAAAACCCCGCCTTGCATGAGGCGGGGTTCATTCGTGCGCGATAGGTGAACGTCGAGCGGCTATGCGGCTCGCACTTCCTGCACTTCCGGGCAGAAGTGCCGGAGCAGGTTCTCGATGCCGTGCCGCAGCGTTGCAGTGGAGCTCGGGCAGCCGGAACACGCTCCGCGCATATGCAGGTATACGACACCGTCGCGGAATCCGGAGAAGGTTATATCGCCTCCGTCCTGCGCAACCGCGGGCCGCACTCGCGTCTCGAGTAGCTCCTTGATGGTATCGACGACGGCCTGGTCCTTCGGATCGTAGGAGGCAGCAGCGGCGTCGCCGGCGCCTTCCTCACCGAGGATCGGCGCACCCGAAACGTAATGCTCCATGATGGCGCCGAGGACCATCGGCTTGAGGTGCTGCCACTCGACGTCACCCTTGGTCACGGAGATGAAGTCCGAGCCAAAGAAGACGCCGCGCACGCCCTTGATGTCAAAAAGGCGCGAAGCCAGCGGCGATGCCAGCGCCTCGTTCTTGCTGGTGAAGTCGGCCGTGCCTTCGGCAAGAACGGACTTGCCGGGAATGAACTTAAGCGTGGCCGGATTAGGCGTCGCTTCGGTTTGGATGAACATTGCGTCCGCGTCTCCGTCTCACCCACGCGGTCAAGCCGCCTCGGGTACCGCTATTAGAACCACTCTAAGATAGGATAGAGCGTCGCCAAATTCGAGAGCCTTCGTCAAGCGAGGGCCTGGATATCGGCCAGCTCCAGCGTGCCGGGTACAATCGTTATAGGGATCGGGAAGTTTCCGGCCATAATGCCGGCGGCGAGCGAGGACACGAGGGGCCCCGGCCCCGCAGGATCGCTAGAGGCCCCGAGCACCAAAAGCGCGATATCGTCGTCCTCGTCGATGAGCCTGCGGATCTCCTCGGACTTTGCCCCCTCGCGGATGATCTCCTCGCATGGAACGGCTTCAAAACCCGCCAGATTGAGCTTGCGCCGAAAGAGTCGGAACAGCGCCTTGGCCTTTGCAGTCTCCTCCTCGACCTGTTGCTGGCGCACGTTGATCCAGTGCTGGAATTCCTGCGGGACGATCACGTAGAGCATGACGATCGAACCGGAGGAGCGTTGGATGCGGCTCGCGGCGAAGTAGAGAGCGCTTTCGACCTCCATGCTCTCGTCGACGATGAGCAGGAACTTGCGAAAGTGGCCCGTCTCGAAGGATCGGCGCGTCTTCTTTGAACTCATCCACTCATGCTGCCACGAGGCAGCCTCACCGACAATAAGCCGCCGCCGCTCAAGGGCTCTGGTTGCTCACGCCCGCACGAAGCCAACGATATCCTTGACCTCATCCATCACCGGCTTGGCGATCGCACGGGCACGCGCGGACCCGTCGGCAAGGATGCGGTCGATTTCGGCCGGATCGCTCATAAGACGCTTGGTCTCCGCCGCGATGGGACCGAGGCGCGCACTGCAAAGCTCAGCAAGCGCTTTCTTGAAGGCAGAGAACTGCGAACCGCCGAACTCCCTCAGCACGTCCGTCTTCGATTTTCCAGCCAAGGCGGCATAGATACCGACCAGATTTTCTGCCTCGGGACGCCCCTCGAGACCCTTCTCCTCCGACGGCAGCGGCTCGGGATCCGTTTTCGCCTTCTGAACCTTCTTGGCGATCGTATCCGCATCGTCCGTCAGATTGATGCGGGAAAGATCCGAGGGGTCGGACTTCGACATTTTTTTCGTGCCGTCGCGTAGACTCATCACGCGCGTCGCCGGGCCAGTGATGACCGGCTCGGGCAGGGGGAAGAAAGCCCCATCGGCGTGGCCGGCCTTCTCAATCCACGGCTTGAAGTCGTTGTTGAACTTTTGCGCGATGTCGCGCGCGAGCTCGAGGTGTTGCTTCTGGTCGTCACCGACGGGCACGTGCGTCGCGCGGTAGGCAAGGATGTCGGCGGCCATCAGGTTCGGATAGACGTAGAGTCCGACCGAGGCATTCTCCCGATCCTTCCCGGCCTTCTCCTTGAACTGCGTCATGCGATTGAGCCATCCGAGGCGAGCGACGCAGTTGAAGATCCAAGCAAGCTCCGCGTGAGCTGAGACTTCGCTTTGATTGAACAGAATGGAGCGCTTTGGATCGAGGCCGGCGGCGATGTAGGTTGCGGTTGCCTGGCGGATCGCGTTCTTCAGTTCGGCGGGATCCTGCCACACGGTGATCGCGTGCATGTCGACCACGCAATAGATGCACTCATGCGTCTTCTGTAACGCGATCCAGTTGACCATGGCGCCGAGGTAGTTGCCGAGATGCAGGCTGCCCGTCGGCTGCATGCCCGAAAACACGCGCTCTTTGAACTTCATGGGATCCTCTTTTCCGGCGCGCGTTATGGCGTGGCCAAGGGACGCGCGCAAGCCCGCGATCACAGTCTAGAGCGGGCCCGGCGGCGGCGTCTTGCGGGTGAGGAAGCGGCGAAGCTGCGCAAAGTCGAGCGCACCCGTGGCGAACACCGCGACGACGTAGGCCGCCAAGCCCGCGCCGACCAGCAGTATCAGCGCGATGGCGCGGGTGAGTTCGCGTGTCGGCGGCGAGAAACGAGCACCCAAAGCCTCGGCCACGATCCACAGCACCACGCTCATGATGATGGTCGCCAGCATGATGCGCGGCAGCGCTCGGCGCAGCCGCTTATCGGTAACGAAGTACCCCTTCTTGGCGAGCGTAGCGTAGAGCAGGCCTGCGTTGAGCCAGCCTCCGAGCGTGGTCGCTACGGCTATTCCGAGATGCGGCATCCACCCCAGCGCCCGGAACACAAAGAACAGCGCTACGGAGCCGATGGTGTTCGCCGTCAAGCTGATCGTCGCGTAGACCATCGGCGTGCGGGTGTCCTCGCGGGCGAAGTAGGCGGGCGAGAACACCTTGATCAGAACGAAGCTCGGCAGCCCCAGCGAAAAGATGGCAAGTGCATAGGCCGTTGCAGGCGTGTCTGCTGCGGTGAAAGCACCGCGCTCGAACAATGCCGCCACGATCGCGCTCGGCACAACGGCGAGCGCCGCCGCCGCCGGCAGCGTCAGAAGCATGGCGAACTCGAGCGAGCGGTTCTGGCTGTCCATGACGGCTTCGTGGTTCTCCGCACGCAGATGCCGCGACACGTCGGGGAGAAGAACCACGCCGATGGCGATGCCAACGATGGCGAGCGGGAGCTCGTAGAGGCGGTCGGCGTAATAGAGAAACGACACCGCGCCATTTTGCATCGAGGCGATTACGGTGCCGATTACGATATTGAGTTGGGTAACGCCGCCGGCAATGACACCGGGAATACCGAGCGCAATCAGGCGACGCATGCCCTCGGTCATGCGTGGGCGCCGCAGCTTCAGCCAAATGTCGTTGCGTCTCAGACCGTCCATGAGCAGCCAGAGCTGCAGGATGCCGGCCACGAAAACTCCCCAGGCCTGTACGACGCCGGCCATCGGCTCGTTCTGGTAGCCGAGCGCCATGCCGACGAAGGTCGCCAACATCATGACGCCGTTCAAGACGATGGAGACGGAGGAGCTCTCGACGAACTTGCCGAATGAGTTGAGCACGCCCGACATCAGCGCGACGAGCGACATGCACAACAGATACGGCATCGTTATGCGGGTCAACAGAACCGCGAGGTCGAACTTCTCGGGTGTTTCGCTGAAGCCCGGTGCCAGCCCGTACATAAGAAAGGGCATCGTGATCTCGGCCACCACCGTGATCGCGAGCAAGATGAACACGAGTCCGGACATCGCCTCTTCGGCGAAAGCGCGCGCCGATTCACGTCCCTCGCCTTCGAGGCGTTTGGCGAACAGGGGCACGAACGCGGCGTTGAAGGCGCCCTCTCCGAACAGGCGGCGGAAGAGGTTTGGAAAGCGGAAGGCCACGAAGAAGGCGTCCGCGACCGCGCCGCTTCCAAGGATCGCCGCAATGAGGATGTCGCGCAGGAACCCGAACACGCGGCTCAACAGAGTGAGGCCGCCGACGGTCGCGAAGGAGCGGTACAGTTTCATGGGCGCTGAGCGGTAGCGGAGCCCTGCTGTGAGAGCAAGGACTTACGGTGTCGCCGTGCGTCTTTCCCCATGCCCCTGTGATCGCGTTGACATCGCAGGGGGGATCGTCGACAAAAACCCAGGTTCAGGGAGGGGACAAAGCGCATGTTTCCGCTTGGGGATGACGACTCGCAGCGCCGCTCGACGCCCTACGTCACCTACGTTCTGATCGCCATAAACGTGCTCGTCTTCCTGCTCGAGCTGCAAAACGGCGACGACTTTATCAACCAGTGGGCATTCATCCCGCATCGGTTTGCCGAGGACCCCTCCGGCCAGCTCGTTACGGTGTTCAGCGCCATGTTCATGCATGGCAGTTGGCTGCACTTAGGCGGCAACATGCTGTACCTCTGGATCTTCGGCGACAATGTCGAGGACAGCTTCGGGCACGTGAAATATCTGTTGTTCTATCTGCTGGCCGGCATTGCGGCGACCTTTGCGCAGTTCGCGGCGTTGCCTGGATCGAACGTTCCCAATGTCGGTGCTTCGGGCGCCATCGCGGGCGTGCTCGGCGCCTATATTCTCATGTTTCCCGGCGCGCGCATCAACGTGCTCCTGGGGCGCCAGGTCGTTGCCATGCCAGCGCTTATCGTCTTGGGCTTCTGGATCGTGCTGCAGCTTGTGAGCGGCGTGGGGACCATCGCAACGACGAGTGCCGACGTCGGCGGCGTTGCCTACATGGCGCACGTTGGTGGCTTCGCAGCAGGCTTCCTAATGGCGTTTCTATTCCGTCCACGCGGCGGCGGCGATCCGCGCCTCGGGGCCTGATTTCAACTATCGTGAGCCTAATGCCATCCCTTGCCTTGAACGGGCCGATCTTTTGCCTGACAATAGCGTTCGGCTGGGGGGCTAGGAGCGTGGGACGACAACCATGATTCGCCTGGCTGTGCCGATCATACTGCTGCTGCTAATGCTTGCAGGCGGCGGGGTTTGGCTGCTCGAAGGCTCGCTGCAAGGACCGGAGACCGCGCCAAAGCCCTCGGCTAAGGAGCGGCAGGGGCGGCACACAAGATAGAGCTTCCATCGCTCGGGACCGAGACTCCTGAATCCAAGCCAGCAAATTCGAGCGCATCATTCGACGTGGCGCGCGTCAATCCCAATGGCACCTCCGTATTCGCTGGCCGCGCAGAGCCCGGCTCCAGCGTTACGGTGATGGGTGACGGCAAGGCGCTCGGCACTGCTCAGGCGGATGAAAACGGCGAGTGGACCCTCGCCACCGAAGAGAAGCTCGCAAGTGCCGACCCGAAGCTCGAGCTGAGGACCAAATCCCCAGATGACGTGCGCAAAGAGCGCGAGGAGCAGGCGCGCATCGCCGCTTTGAGCCCGCAGCCGACACCGGTCCCGCCAGAGGCGCGTTCGGCCAACGCTGTGACCCAACACCTCCTGAAAGACCTCGAGGGCATGGTGAAAGAGGCACGCGCGAAGGAACCGCCGCCAGCGTCAAGCGCCGGTAACGGCGCCCCTCCGACCGCCGCCGCGACGGCGGTGCCGAGCGAGGCCGGCGTGCGCAAGTCTGTCCCCGTTCCAATCACCTTCGTCTTCAACGAGCCCACGCTGACAGAAGATGGAAGGAAAGCCGCCGCCTTGCTGCTCGAATATTTGCGCCTCAAGCACTTCGCCAAGATCTCGCTTACCGGTCACGCGGACGAGCGCGGCACGGATGAGCTCAACATGACCCTCTCCAAGGAGCGCCTCGAGACTGTTGCGCGCTATCTGAAGGACGGTGGTTTCAACGGCGAGCTCGAGCTCGTCCCCAAAGGCAAGCGCGAGCCATTCACCGGTGTCGTCCGTAGCCAATACCCACAGGAAGAGCTCTATCAGCTCGACCGTCGCGTCGAGCTCGTCATCGCACAATAGCCCGGCGTCAAGATTTCGCAGCGGTTCCTGCGGCGATTTCCTGGTGGGTGCCTTCGAGCACCTTCTCCAGCGTTTCCCGGATAGTCGCTTGCCGCGACTCACTGGTGATCTTCTTGCCCGTGAGATCAGTTACGTAAAACACGTCCACCGCCTTCTCGCCGAAGGTGGTGATATGTGCCGAGGTTATGTCCAGGAACAGGTTCGACATCGTACTCGTCACTTCGTAGAGGAGGCCGGGACGGTCGCGGCCCGCAACCTCAATCACAGTGAACTCATCCGATAGCGCGTTGTTGATGATGACCTCGGGCTCGACCGTGAATGCCATGATGCGGCGAGGGGGCGCACCGCGTGCGGCCATTAGATCCCGCATCCATGCATCGCCGCGCAGGAGGCGCTCGATCATGCCGCTGATCCTGCGGCCGCGGCGTAATTCATCCTCGTCCTCTTTGAATTCCCGGTTCAAAAGGAAAGTGTCGAGCGCGAAGCCGTCGCGCGTCGTCATGATATGCGCACCGGCGATGTTGGCGCCGGCTGCCGCGCAAGCCCCGGCGAACAACGCCAGGAGCCGCGGGTGGTTGGGCGCAATGACGGTAAGCTCGGTTATCGCCGTAAAGGCATCGGTCGTCGTCTCGGTGGCGAGATGCAAACCTTCCTTCTCGGCGCGCTTCAAGAGCTTGGCGTGGTCGATCTGGCGGTCCGTGTCGGTCCGCATCCAATAGTCCTGATAGTGGCGGTCGATAAGCCGCTCCACCTCGGCCGGGGGCCA